>FUIF01009543.1_pt1 | contig 10815 bp, 21 predicted proteins | sample 1003461 | NCBI WGS metagenome assembly FUIF01 (sample SAMEA80401918, study PRJEB19352) | marine metagenome
CTTACCTAAACACCTTAGAACAGGTGATATTCAAGACGAAGTTAGATTTAATGAGAAAGTTAAAGTAGGTGAAACGAATCCTACCATGACTATTTTAAGAGTACCTAACACTTATATGTCTAAGCCTAATGAATTTGAAAGAAATATTGATAGTGCTTTCAAAGCTTTAAGACTTGACAGAAGTGCTGAGAGTTCTTTCTCAAGCTTTATAACTAAACTTTATAATAGAGTTATATAGTTTTACTTGTTATTTACGCTTGACCTCGCTTTGGGGTTGAGCGTATAATACTCCAACAAGAAACACACTAACCAATTAAGGAATTGATTATGATACAAATATTCAACACTTTAGAAAGTGCTAAACGATATCTAAAAGATAACAAATACAGATACTTAGAAAACTATTCTCATAAAGAAGATATATTTGAGATTCATAAAAAAGGTTTCAAGTTAGTTTCTGTTACACCTCATAGACAAAACTATGAATATACTAAATATAAAATACAAACAATAAGGTAAACTATGAAACAATTAAGAAAATTTGAACAAGATGCTATAGTTAATACTATAGCTCAAAAAAATAAATCATCAAAGAAAAATAAAAGCTAGACAGTTAGTTAGTAAAAGAGATTATTTATCTTTTGAAAAACAAATTGAAGCTATTGAAAAACTAAAAGAAAAAGAGTCAGAAATCTATAATAAACATAGAAAACTAAGGAAAGAACTTGAGACTCATATCAAATCTTTTAACCATAACAATCGTGTAAATTTAGTGTTAGGTTATCATAATGATTTAGATTTTGTTGATAATGCTTACTCTTTAAATCAAGAAATAACTGATAAACTTGCAATAGCTTTACTTGAAAAAGGTTCAACAGAAAGACTTCCTCAAATCATTAATGAAATAACTGAGGATTCTATTTGATTGAAAGTGTAGACGGACACTTAAAAGACCTATAGTTAAAGTAGCCGTTGGAGGAGTTGGTAGTTATCTCCGTAACTAGAAAACTATTAGTGTAGCTAGTAACCACGAGGACTTAGCAAGCAAGACCAGACGCTTATTAGCTACACACTTTTTAATTGGAGAACTATTAAGTCAGCAGTAGAGTGCGAGAAGGTTATCTCTATTTGTGACTATAAACTACTAGACCTTCAAGTGTAGCTAGGTGTTCGACCTAGGAAACGTAAGGATAAAATTGCGAACTCTTTACCCTAGCTACACACTTTTTAACTGGAGAAACTATGCCCACATATAAATTACTATCAAGCTCTAGTCCTAAGATTGATAAGAGCAACAAGATACAAGACCAATACTTTAGTAGGATTATGTATCTTGCTCCTTCAGATTTAGCTAACGGAGAGCAAACTACTTGTCCTTATTCTAAGATTGCTAAGTGTGACAAACCATGCTTAAATACTGCGGGCTTGGGAGGAGTTTTTAATTCTATTCAATTAGCTAGGATACGAAAGACCTTGCTTTATTTCAACGAGTATGATAACTTTATGGGGCAATTAGTCTCGGACATTACTAAGTTTGAGAAGGAGTGTGATAAGTTAGGTAAGCAACCTAGTCTTAGATTGAATGGTACATCTGATATTCAATGGGAGTATCAAGAAGTAAATGGTAAGAGTGTATTTGATATGTTCCCCAACATACAATTCTATGACTATACTAAGATACCTACAAGAAAGATAAATGGCATTGATAACTACCACTTGACATGGAGTTATTCAGAAGCAGATAAAAAGTATGCTAGACTATTTAATAAAGTAGTAGAGAATAAAGCAGTAGTGTTCCGAAAAGATATACCTAAAACTTTCAAAGGTTTAGAAGTCATAGACGGTGATGAACACGACATGAGATTTTTAGATAAAGACAATGTAGTTGTCGGACTAAAAGCAAAGGGCAAAGCTAGAAATGATTATTCAGGTTTTGTAATTGATAACGAGAAAATAGAAGTGAGGTTAGTAGCATGAGTGCATTTGAAAAGACTGCAAAAGAACACGCAGTTCTAAGTGGCTTGGAAAGTTATATTGAAGATACTATTGAGTATTCAGATACAATACTAAGTATTCATAATGATATAGCTGATGTTAAACAAACTGAGGAAGATAATTATAGATATGTTTTAGAGCATATCAATGATGAAGTAACTGATTTAGAAACAAGGATTACAGATATCATTGAAGACTCATTACAAACTAGAGTTGATGAACTCAAAGATTACCTTGAAGATTTAATTAAGCAGGAGTTAGAGAAATGAATCAAGAAGAACTAATGGAATATATAGGAGAAGTTGTAGAAGAGAAGTGGCAACTACCTAACAGACCTGACCTAAGAGAAGATTGTATAAATTACATTTGGGAACATTGGACTGACGAGGGTGAGAAAGAAAATGTCTATAGTTTTGATTATGACTACGCAGTTTTTCTACTCATACAGTTTTTATCTTATCATTGTCGTGAAGCAATATCTTCACAGGATATTGAGTACATGGCAATAGCTGAGAAAGAAAAATTATTAACAATGACATAAGGAGAAATATGAAAGCAATATTAATTGATACAAAAAACGAAGAAGTCAGAGAGGTAGACCATGACGATACTCTTAAAAATATTTATGAGTTAGTTGACTGTGCTACATTTGATGTACTTAGATTAGACGGAGTAAATGGCATCTATGTAGATGATGAAGGATTGTTTGTTGAAGACCAACGATTTTTTATTTATCATGGTACTAATCGTGACGGTTCGCATGGTAGGGTTCAAGCATTAGCAGGTAATGGTTTAGTCTTAGGAGTAGATAGTGAAGGAAATAGTATATCTCCTACATTAACTGTCGAAGAAGTACGAGAAGCAGTAGACTTCCAACCACGAGGATTTGAAGCATGGTGTTAAGAGTAACTAGAGGACAAGTATCTCACGAGCCTGTCACAGGTTCACGAGGAAAGAAAACTCATATAGGTAGAGGTAACGTGAGTTATGGTACTATGCCTAAAAGAAAACGACAAACTTATAAAGCTTATAGAGGGCAAGGAAAATGACAGTAGATATATCACAAGCAACATTAGATGTTATAAAAGCAATTAAAGAAAAGAAACAACTACAATTTGTGTATGGCTCTAATAATTGTATTAGAGAGTTAGAACCTACAGGATTTTTTGGAGACTTTGATGGGTTTGAGGGAAAAGATATTTTACTTGACGCACATAGAAAGTTTCACTTTCGTCAAGTTACTGAGTGGTTTGGTATTCCACAAGAGTACGAACTAAATATTAGTGTAGAATGTCATTCTTACCCAACAGACGAAGAAGTCAGAGAGTATTTAGAAGATATTTTAGAAGATATAAGACCTTTAGTTTATACAATAAATCCTATAGAAGAATAATGACAGAGTATGACGTACACAAGATGTATGCAGAGCAACAAGAACGTGATAGAATAACTGCTCTCCATGCTGACAAGGGGGTGTTGACAGTTTACTTTGCAGATGATACAATGGAGGTTTGGAAACTAAACTGGCGAGGAAAACTCAAAAGAATTAAAAGGAGAAAGTATGGAACGTAAAGATTATATTTATATTATAGCTTATGTATTGTTCTTGGTTGGTTTGTGTCTACTGTTGTAGAAGAGCTAACATATCAAGACGAACAATTTAAAAAATTAATAAATTAAATAATGATTTATTAAAAATATCTCAATATGTTGAAAGTAAAACAACAGACTTTGAATATTTAGAAAGGAAGATAGAGGATAATTCGGTGGAGTTAGACGAAGTTAAAAGACAATTACAGGAGACTCAAGACTCCGCAAATTCCTTTTATCAAATGTTTTTTGATACTCAACCGCAAAGGATTGCTAGAGAAGAAGAGAAAGAATTAGTTGAAGAGACGGAGAATCGAACACAGGACTTGCAAAGCACTCCTGCTCCCTTAGAAACTAAAGAGCAAGAGGTAGTAGAATTACCTGTCGAAGTGCCTGTCGTAAAGATAACGACTACTGCTTCTTGCCCTACCCCACACAACAGATTGATAAAATACATAGATGATATCTCTTTACGAAGAGATTATTCGTTTAGAATTTCGTATGATGTGCAAGACAACGAAATAGTAAACGTAAACTATCAACCTTCTATCCCCAACAAACTTAAACGAGGTATGCAAAACTATTTAAACTCATTCTCTTTGAGAGGTGATGTTAAGGATTGCTACATACCTATAAAAATATTAGGTAATTAATATGGAAAAATTTATTTTAACACCGACACAGTTTGAGAAATGGGATAACTTTTGTTTAGACAATGGGCAACGTATGTATGACAACAAAGATTGTTATATCAACGAGTACAATGATAATAGTAAAATGTTTATTGTTCATGTACCCTCATCTGAACAATCAGGAATTAAAAAGTTTTTAGAAAAAGTGCTTGACACTTTCTAGAATATTGAAGTATAATGACTTCACATTAACCACTACTAAAATATAAGGAGTAAAACATATGGCAGTAGCAATAGGAAAAGCGTACTGGGCGAGCGTTACAGTACCTAACGAAACTTTTGAACCAGTCTACACAGTAGACCTAGTAATTAGTGATGAAGACGCTCAAGACTTTGCCTCACGAGGAGTCAGAGTCAAAGACTTTTCATTGAAAGATGAAAGCGGTGAACCTCAATACATAGGAAAAGCCGTAACTATCAAAAGAAAAGTTAATGCTAAGAATGGCAAAAGACCTGCACCAAAGCTCTATAATCTTAACAAAGAGCCTATGGACATTACAGTAGGTAATGGGTCGGCAGTCAAAGTTCAATACAATGAGTTTGCTTGGGATTACGCAGGTAAATCAGGTGTTAGCTTAGACTTCCAAGCTATGCAGGTGCTAGACTTAGTTCCAATGAAGTCACAAGACGGTGATGAATTGAATCCGTTTGGTGATGGGGAGGAGTTTTAATGACTGATGAAGATATCATGTTAGAAGAACCAACCAAACCTTTTATTACTATAGATGATGTACAAGTCTTTGTAGAAGATTTACCTGAGGAAGGTCAACAGATTTTCGGCAGACTTCAAAGACTGAATCAAAAGAAAGCTAATGTTACGCTTGACTTAGAAGAGTTACAAGCAGGTATTAACTTCTTTTCAAACAGAATTGTAGCAATATATAATGGAGAAGGTTCTCCCTTAGAAGAAAAGGAACTTGACGATAGCACAGAAGATAGTTAAGTTTTTTAAAAAGTTGGCTAGGCATTACTGTGTATAGTGTCTAGCCTTTTTTATGGAACATATATGAATAATAAACTAAGTCCTTTCTACAAAACACATCAACCTTGCCCTGACTGCGGTAGTAGTGATGCTCTTTGTATCAACGAAGACAGGTCAACTAAATGTTTTAGTTGTGGAAAGTTTACACCTAAACCAAAAAACATTGTACCTATGAGTAATAATTATACTAAACCACCAACACAACCTACAGAGACAGTACACAACGGAACTTATGCACCTCTGACAGACAGGAGTATATCTAAAGAGACTGCAATGAAGTATGGAGTAAAAGTTGTATATGACTCTCAAGGTGTTCTTGCCCAACACAGATACCCTTACCATATAAACAATGAACAAACAGGTACAAAGATAAGATACGTCAAAGATAAAAACTTTAAGTTTGAAGGTACAACTACAGGTACAGGTTTGTTTGGTCAGCAACTATTCAAGGAAGGTGGTAAATATCTGACTATAGTTGAGGGTGAATGTGACGCTATGGCTACCTATGAATTGTTAGGTAGCAAGTGGGCAGTTGTCTCTATTAAGAACGGTGCTCAAGGAGCAGTACGAGATATCAAAGAGAACATTGAATACGTAGAGAGTTTTGATAATGTAGTCATTTGTTTTGACAATGACAAGCAAGGCATAGAAGCCTCGCAAAAAGTAGCAAGTATCATCAAGCCACGTAAAGCTAAGATAGTTTCTATACCTAACGGTTACAAAGATGCTAACGATATGCTACGTAAAAATCTACACAAAGAGTTTACGCAAGCTTGGTGGGATGCAAAAGTATATACCCCTAGTGGCATCATCAGAGTATCGGAGAAACAAAAAGATTTCTTAGAAAGAGAAAAGAAAAGTAGTGTGCCTTATCCTTGGCATGGTCTAAACAAAAAGCTTATCGGCTTACGACAAGGTGAGTTACTTACTCTCACAGGTGGCACAGGTCTCGGTAAGTCTTCTGTTACTAGAGAGCTAGAGCATTGGCTTATACATAATACAAATGATAACGTAGGAGTCATAGCCTTAGAAGAAGATTGGAGACGAACAGTAGACGGTATCTTATCTATTGAAGCTAATGATAGACTTTATATAGATGATATTAGAGACAAGTATAGAGAGCAAGACCTACTCAAAATGTTTGATAAAACCTTTGACCAAGACAAAGTATTTATTCATGCTCACTTTGGTACTAATGATATAGAAGATATCTTCTCTAAGTTACGCTATTTAATTGTAGGTTGTGACTGTCGTTGGGTGGTCGTTGACCATTTACATATGTTAGTATCAGCAACTACAGAAGGTGACGAGCGTAGAGCCATTGACTCTATCATGACTAGACTTAGAAGTTTAGTTGAAGAGACAGGTGCAGGTATCATTCTTGTATCACACTTACGTAGGGTGCAAGGTGACAAAGGGCATGAGAATGGTGTCAACGTAAGTCTCTCACATCTACGAGGCTCTAATGCTATCGCTCAACTATCGGACTGCGTTATAGCTTTAGAAAGAAATCAACAGTCAGATGATGAATTAGAATCTAGGACAACAAGATTACGTGTACTTAAATCACGTTACACAGGTGATGTAGGTCTAGCGACTGCATTAGTTTATAACAAAGATACAGGTAGATTATCTGAGTACGAGGACACAGAAATGTTGAATAGTTTTAGTGCAGATGATACAATACCATTCTAAAGGAGAAGGTATGTGGAATTAGTATTTGACATAGAGACAGATGACTTACATGCTACAGAGATACATTGTATTGTAGCTATAGACGAGAACAATAAACAGTATACCTTTGACATTATAGATGATAATATTTTAAAAGGTATAGACTTTTTAGCAGAGGCAGATAAACTTATTGGGCACAATATCATTGGCTTTGATATACCTGTTATTAAAAACTACATGGGGTTGACTTGTGGGATAAACATAAAGTAATAGACACTTTAGTTTTGTCTAGACTTTTAAATCCTGTAAGAGAGAAAGGACACTCCTTAAAAGTTTGGGGTACAAAGCTAGGAGTAGCTAAAGATTTACCTCCTGAAAACTTTCAGGTATATACTAAAGATACTTTAAAATATTGTCTGAAAGATGTAGTTTTAAATAAACTTTTATTTGATTATCTCAAGAAAGAGTCAGCAGGTTTTTCTAAAGAAAGTATAGAGTTAGAACACCAAGTAACCTACATACTAGAACAACAAAGAATAAACGGATTTAAAATAGATATCCAATATGCTACTAATTTATTATCGGAATTAAACTGTAAGATAAAAGAAGTACAAGATGAAGTACATAGAACATTTAAACCTAAATGGGTAGACATAAAAGAAGTAACTCCTAAAACAAAACAAGATGGAACTCTTTCCAAATCAGGTTTAACAGAGTATGAGTACGCTGACATCTTAGCATCAGGTAACATGAAACCGTTCATGCGTAAAGAGTTAGTAGAGTTTAACTTAGGTTCTCGTAAACAGATTGGAGAATATCTAATTAGTTTTGGTTGGGAGCCAAAAAAGTTTACACCAACAGGTCAACCCATAGTTGACGAAGGTACATTAAAAAATATAACTCACATCAAAGAAGCTAAACTTATCGCAGACTTTCTATTATATCAAAAAAGAATTGCACAGATTAGTTCATGGATAGATTCAGTAGAAGATGATGATAGAGTACATGGTGCAGTTTTATCTACAGGTGCTATTACAGGTCGTATGGCACACAGAAATCCTAATGTCGCTCAAGTTCCTAGCGTAAGTAGTCCTTATGGTAAAGAATGTAGAGCCTGTTGGATAGTAGATGAAGGCAATAAGCTAGTAGGTATAGATGCTAGTGGATTAGAATTAAGATTGTTGGCACACTATATGGCTGACGAGGATTATATAAATGAAATTATCAACGGAGATATTCACACAACAAACCAAAAGTCTGCAGGACTTGAATCAAGAAATCAGGCTAAAACATTCATCTATGCCCTCATATACGGAGCGGGAGATGCAAAACTTGGGAGTGTGGTTAAAGGAAGTAGAGAAGATGGTAAACGACTTAGACAACATTTCTTTGATAGTAACCCATCATTTAAAGCTCTTAGAGATAAAGTATCAAGAGCATCAAAGAAAGGTTACCTCAAAGGATTAGATGGTCGAAAGATATTTATAAGAAGTGAACATGCCGCATTAAATAGTTTACTACAGGGAGGAGGTGCAGTCATAATGAAGAAAGGACTAGCACTATTTGATTCCCTTATAAAACTAAATACCTTTGATGCAAAGTTTGTAGCTAACATACATGATGAATGGCAGATGGAAGTACGTGAAGATTTATCTGATCACATCGGTACGTTGGCTGTAGACTGTATTAAAACTGCAGGTAATTATTATAATCTTCGCTGTCCTATGGATGGTGAATACAAAGTTGGGAGGGATTGGAGTGAGACACATTAACGGACATAGTTCTAGTAGGAAAGGAGACTTAGCAGAATTTTATGCAGTAACTTGGCTTTGGGATAATGGATATGAAGTCTTTAAGAACTGCGGTTGTGATGGACCTGTAGATTTAATTGCAACTAAAGATGGAGCAACTACCATGATTGATATAAAGACAAGATCAAATGGAGGTTCTAATAGTTCTACAAGAAGATCAGATGTACAAAAAGAAATGAACGTACAAATATTACTTTACTTGTCAGATACAAGAGAGTTAAGATTTGTAAATCATAAGGACTAAATATGACAGATAAAAAATTAGATACATTAGTTGAAGACATATACAGTACCTTGTCTGTACTAGGCGAGGGTGAAGCTCTTGATGTAAGTGAAGAAGTACTAGACGAGTTTGGTAACTCTATGAAAGAAGCACTACGTCATTGGGCTACACCTAAGTCAAGAGATAAAGAAACTCTTAGAATGTCTAACATAGGTAAACCTTTACGACAGCTTTGGTATGATATGAAATCAGAAGGCGAGGATACACAGAAGCTTGATCCACATATCTTTATAAGATTTTTGTATGGGCATATCTTAGAAGAAGTTATGTTATTCTTGGTAAAACTTTCAGGTCATGAAGTTTCTGATGAGCAGAAAGAAGTTAAGGTTAGTAATGTTCAAGGACATATGGATTGTAAGATTGATGGTGAAGTTGTAGATATAAAGACCGCATCTAGTTTTGCATTCAGGAAGTTTGCGAATGGTACGTTAGCAGACGATGATCCTTTTGGATACTTAACACAACTATCAGGATATGAGGAAGCAGAGAAGACAAAGGCAGGTGGTTTCCTTGTAATGAATAAGGAGAGTGGTGAGCTAACTTTACACAGACCTAGTTTCTTTGATAAACCAAATGCAAAGAATAGAATAAGAGAGGTAAAGAAAGCTCTTAAGCTTGACAATCCGCCTGAATTATGTTATACTACTATACCTGAAGGCAAAGCAGGAAACATGAAACTTCCTAGAGGTTGTACTTATTGTAGGCATAAGAATGAATGTCACAAAGATGCAAATGATGGTCAAGGTTTAAGAGTCTTTAAATATTCTAAAGGTCTTATGTACTTAACTAAGGTAGTGAAAGAACCTAACGTGCAGGAGATAACTAGAAAATGAATGGTAAACAATCAAAACGAATAAGGCAACATGCTAAACTTATGTTGCTTGATTGGTTAAAAGATATGGTTACTCCTGAAGAAGCGGAGACTATCAACGAAAAGAACTTTAAGGATTACTTACCTAAAGAAGGACATGTGTTTGCAAATAGAAAGTTTTTATTGTCAGCATATAGTTTTAAATGGTTTGTAAAGAAGATTAAAAATATAATTAAAAAGGAGAACAAGGATGTCGAATCAATTCGATTTGAAGAACTACTCAGAGATGGAAGAGAATGATATAATGCAACAAGATTTAGCTACTATGATAATAGTGTTAGGTAGTTTTTATATGCGGGAGGATCACTAGATGAAGTAGATCATTTTGTTTTAGATAGGATGGCAGAACTTATAGACAATCGTTTAGATGGTATACCTGAAGATGCGAGTATACATTAATGAGAGGATATAGAAAACCTAGAAAGCCTAGACCTATAGAGAAAGATGTTCCTAAAGGATATGATTCTAATTGGGAATACAAATTACATACTGAACCTCTACAGGATTGGGATCATCATAGTGATAAGATTAACTACACAGTTGAACACACCTATGAGCCTGACTTCAGAAGAACGATTGATGGTACGGAATATCTTCTTGAAGCTAAAGGAAGGTTTTGGGATTACGCAGAGTATAGTAAATATGTTTGGATCAGGAAGAGTTTAAAACCTAATCAAGAATTAGTTTTCATATTCTCTAAACCTGATGCAGCTATGCCTGCAGCAAAGAAAAGAAAGGATGGTACTAAACGGAGTCATGCAGAGTGGGCTGAAGCTAACGACTTCACTTGGTACTCAGAATATAATTTACCTAAAGAATGGATAGCAGAATATGGAATATAAATTTAACGAAAAAAATATAATAGAACAAATACAAAGGTATGTAGATGGTACATATGAAAGACATTACGCACAAGG
>FUIF01021487.1_pt1 | contig 10814 bp, 9 predicted proteins | sample 1003461 | NCBI WGS metagenome assembly FUIF01 (sample SAMEA80401918, study PRJEB19352) | marine metagenome
GACGAATTTGCATTCGTTCCAAACCATGTTGCAGACTCATTCTTTGCATCTGTTTATCCTACGATTACTTCTGGTAAATCAACGAAGGTTATTATCGTTTCTACCCCTCACGGGATGAACCACTTCTATCGAATGTGGCATGATGCAGAGAAGGCAAAGAATGAATATATTCCAACTGATGTTCATTGGTCAGAAGTTCCTGGTAGAGATGAGGTCTGGAAAGAACAGACAATCAAGAACACTTCTGAACAACAGTTCAAGATTGAGTTTGAGTGTGAATTTCTTGGGTCTGTTGATACCTTGATTGCACCAAGTAAACTCAAAACTATGGTGTATGATAATCCAATTCAAACGAGTGCAGGACTGGATGTTCATGTTGCACCAATTCCTGACCACGATTATATTGCAACTGTTGACGTTGCAAGAGGAGTAGGTAATGACTACTCTGCATTTATTATTACTGATATTACTACATTCCCACATAGAGTTGTGGCGAAGTATCGGAACAATGAAATCAAACCGATGTTGTTCCCTAACATCATTTTTCAGTTAGCAAAGAAATACAACAATGCATTTGTTCTTTGTGAGGTCAATGATATCGGAGACCAGGTTGCAAGTATTCTTCAATATGACTTGGAGTATCAGAATGTTTTGATGTGTGCAATGCGTGGTAGAGCGGGACAGGTTGTAGGACAGGGTTTCTCTGGAACTAAAACACAACTTGGTGTCAAGATGTCCAAGACAGTCAAGAAGATTGGGTCACTTAATCTTAAGACAATGATTGAAGAAGATAAACTTATCTTTAATGACTATGAGATTATATCAGAACTGACTACATTTATTTCAAAGAGTAATTCATTCGAGGCAGAAGAAGGTTGTAATGATGACCTTGCAATGTGTCTAGTCATCTATGCATGGTTGGTTGCCCAAGATTACTTTAAAGAACTGACTGACCAAGATGTCCGTAAGAGACTATATGAAGAACAGAAGAATCAGATTGAACAGGATATGGCACCGTTTGGTTTTATGAATGATGGTTTAGATGAAGGAACCTTTGTAGATAATGAAGGAGATAGATGGTATACCAAGAGTAATGAGTATGATGAGTATGGTTCAGCAGCTGGTGGTTGGGAACTCTGGAACTACTAATGGACTTTGATGAACAACTAGAACTAGGTCATTTACTTTTAAATGATAGAAGATGTAAAAGTTGTGGCGAAGTCAAAAATCTTGTAGATGATTTTTATAGGACAAGAAAAGATAGAGGAGCAGTTCCTTCTTCTTATTCGTATGTTTGTAAAGAGTGTTTCATTGAGTACGTAAAAGAGAAGAAGAAAGATAGAGCTCCGAAATCAAGATGGGAATATCCTGATTGGTAGGGTTTACTTCTTGTTTACCCTATCAAAACCGGGATATTCATAAATATTTTTAGTTAAATGAGTAACAAAGGAGAGAGAAAACATGGCTACTCCTCAACTATCTCCAGGAGTTTTAGTCAGGGAAGTTGACTTAACTGTTGGAAGAGCTGAGAATGTTCTTGACAACATTGGTGCAATTGCAGGACCCTTTTCACTGGGACCAGTAAATGAGCCAATTACGATTGAGACACAGCAACAATTCCTTGATACTTTTGGTAAGCCAATTGGAACTGATAGACAGTACGAATACTGGATGTCTGGAAATTCATTCCTCTCCTACGGTGGTATTCTAAAAGTTGTTAGAGTCGGTGGAGACACCCTGAATAATGGTAATGCCGGAACTCAACAAGCTTCGGAAAGTGTTAGAATTGATAACCTAGATGATTACGAACAGAATCATACTACAGATTCTAGTTTTTACTGGGCAGCAAGAAACCCAGGTACATGGTCGAACAGTCTGAAAGTTTGTACGATTGACAACTTGTCAGACCAAATTATCAGTATTGGTACCACTAATCCAGGTGCATCAGGATTTGTTGTTGGTTATGGTGTATCTACTGCAAAGGATGGAACTACGATCCCAGGCAATGGTTCACTAATTCAGTTCAATGGTAACCTGAAAGGTATCATTACTGGAGTTAATACTGATGCACAAAATGGTGCAAATAGTTCGATTGAAGTTAAGGTACTTGCAAGAGTTACCCCAACTACTCAATCTACCGAGAACATTGGTTTTACTACGGTAAAAACTATTGGAGTCGCAAGTACAGAAACAATTTCTGTTAATAGTACTGCTGGTATTACTACCGGAACTCTCGCGGTTATTCAGAATAATCCTGGAACTGATGGTGCTGAAGGTGGAATTCGTATTGTAAGTTTTGGTTCTTCTACAATCACATTGGCTGTAGGTATTGCACAATCTGCATTGGTTGGTACAGCTGTTACGTATCAAACATTGACATCGATTGCAGGATCTGAAACTCCTGTTACCTATCAGAATTACAATGCTGCTAATTCATTCTCTGATGGTGATGCACTGGTTACTACTCCTGTTAGTGGCATTGCAAATACTGCGTTTACCAGTACAACAGTTACTGATTGGTATGACCAACAAACTCTTGGTCTTACGAACTCTACAGTTTATTGGAGAAACGTTGCACCGAGACCGGTATCTAACAGATTTGTAACTGAAAGATCTGGTGGAAACGATGCACTCCACGTAGTGGTTGTAGACGACAGTGGAGAAGTTACTGGCGTTCAGGGTAATATTGTTGAGAGATTTGTATCGTTGTCCAAGGCTTCTGATGCTACTGCAGATGGAGACAATCCTACTAGGACTTACTACAAGGAATTCATTGCAAACAACTCGAAGTTTGCTTTTGCTGGATTTAATCCATCGAATGCACAAGATACTTATTGGAATACGATTCCAACAGCATCTGGTTTCTCAACTGCGACCACACCTTATACCAATGCAGAGGGCCTTTGGGGTCAAGAAGCACAAAATACTTATTTCTCCTCACTAGGAAATGTAAGTTACACACTGACTGGTGGTGTTGACTATAGTGCAAATAAGGGTATGGCTGCAGATCTTCCTGGTCTGTTACAAGGTTACAATCTATTTGCTAATAAAGATGAAGTTGCGGTTGATTATCTGATCATGGGTCCTGGACTTGCGATCGAAAATGAATCACAAGCAAAAGCCAATCTTCTAATTTCTATTGCAGAACAGAGAAAAGATTGTATTGCAACTATCTCTCCACACAGAGCCAATGTAGTGAATGTAACTAATTCTACTACACAAACATCAAATGTATTAGGTTTCTATTCACCTCTCCAATCATCGTCTTATGCGGTGTTTGATACGGGTTATAAGTACACCTATGACAGATTCAATAACACATTCCGCTATATCCCAACTAATGGTGATACTGCTGGTCTGATGGTAAGAACTGCACTTAATGCATACCCTTGGTTCTCACCTGCTGGTCTCCAGAGAGGTGTTCTGAATAATGCTGTTAAGATGGCATACAACCCAACTAAGAATCAAAGAGACGAACTCTACTCAGGTAGAATCAACTCAATCATCAACCAAAGAGGTTCTGGTATTGCACTTTACGGTGACAAGACTGCTCTTGCTTATTCTTCGGCCTTCGATAGAATCAACGTAAGAAGATTGTTCTTGACTGTAGAACAAGCTCTTGAGGGAGCTGCAAATGACCAGTTGTTCGAACTCAATGACTCTAACACTAGAGCCAACTTTGTTAACATTGTCGAACCCTATTTGAGAGATGTTCAAGCTAAGAGAGGTGTTTACGATTTCAGAGTTATTTGTGACGAAACCAACAACACTCCAGATGTCATTGACAACAATGAGTTTAGAGCTGATATCTTCCTGAAGCCAACCAAGTCTATCAACTTCGTCACCTTGACGTTCGTTGCTACTAGAACTGGTGTTGACTTCGAAGAAGTAATTGGTACTGTTTGATTATATTAAATAACTACTAGGAGGATCAACTAATGGCAGACACAAAATCATTATCACAATTCAAATCTAGATTAGCGGGCGGTGGCGCCCGCCCCAATCTATTTGAAGTTTCAATTCCATCATTCCCATCAGCAATTTCTGAGGCCTGGGGTAGTGGTGACCAGTCGGAGAATGGAACATTTAAGTTCCTTTGTAAGGCTGCAGCCCTTCCCGCTTCAAACACACCTTCAGTTCAAGTACCTTTTAGAGGTAGACAATTGAAGGTTGCTGGAGACAGAACGTTCGATGCATGGGAAGTTACAATCATCAATGATGAGGACTTCCAACTCAGAACAGCGTTCGAGAGATGGGCAAACGTTATCAGTAAACTTGATGATGCAACTGGTGTTACCAACCCATCATCGTATATGACTGACGCATATGTTCAACAACTCGGTAGAGGTGCTGAAAGATTTTCAACCACTAACAGTGGTGGTCAGTCCGCAGTTCTGAGAACGTATAAGTTCTTCGATATTTTCCCAACGAATATCAGTCAAATCGCACTGTCATACGATAGTGGGGATACTTTAGAAGAATTTACGGTATCATTCGATGTTCAGTACTATACAATCGGTAACTCACTAGAGTCTTCTGGTAGTGGTGCTGGTGAAGTTTTGATTGAATGATAAATAACTAGGAGATACACTTCTAGTAAATATATTGCAATGGCGAGACTATTTGGTTACTCAATTGAAGATGGCGAAAAAACACCGCCTGGTGTAGTATCTCCGATTCCACCCAATAATCAGGATGGATCGGAGAACTATGTCAGTAGCGGTTTTTTTGGTAGCTACGTAGATATTGAAGGCGTATATAAAAACGAGACTGATTTAATCAGGCGATATCGTCAGATGGCACTCTATCCAGAATGTGATAGTGCAATCGAAGATATCGTAAACGAAGCAATTGTTTCAGATACAAACGATACTCCGGTATCAATCGAACTGTCTAATCTAAGTGCAAGTGATAACATCAAGAAAAAGGTAAGAGAAGAGTTTAGATACATTCTCGAACTTCTTGACTTTGATAAGAAGGCACACGAAATCTTTAGGAATTGGTATATTGACGGAAGACTTTACTACAATAAAGTCATTGACCAAAAGAAACCACAAGATGGTATTCAAGAGCTGAGGTATATTGACTCAGCCAAAATGCGTTATGTTCGTAAGTTGAAGAAGAAAGGTCCTGATAGTGTTCAGACCGCACAAACCGCATTTACAAATTCCAACGAAACATCATACGATTTTCCAGAGATAGAAGAGTTTTTCATCTATACTCCAGATGCTCGTACTGGTACTGGGTATGGTGGTAATCCACAGAAGGGAGTCAAGATGACTCGTGATTCTGTTACCTACTGTACATCTGGTCTGGTAGATAGGAACAAAGGACTTACATTGTCCTGGATGCATAAGGCAATCAAACCACTCAATCAGTTGATGATGATTGAGGATAGTTTGGTTATCTACAGACTATCGAGAGCACCAGAACGTAGAATCTTCTACATTGACGTTGGCAATCTTCCTAAACAGAAGGCAGAACAGTATCTGCGTGATGTCATGATGCGTTATAGAAACAAGCTTGTCTATGATGCAAACACTGGTGAACTTCGTGATGACAAGAAGTTTATGTCCATGATGGAAGACTTCTGGTTACCTAGAAGAGAAGGTGGTCGTGGTACTGAAATTACGACACTTCCTGGTGGTCAGAACCTTGGTGAAATTACTGACATCAACTACTTCCAAAGGAAACTTTATAGGGCATTGAATGTTCCTGAAACCAGAATTGAAGGTGAAGGTTCTGGTATGTCATTGGGTCGTTCTTCCGAAATCTTGAGAGATGAAGTTAAGTTCTCCAAGTTTGTTGGAAGAATGAGAAAGAGATTCTCTGATATGTTTAACGACATGTTGAGAACTCAACTACTTCTGAAGAACATTGTGACTCCTGAAGATTGGGAGTACATGGCAGACCATATTCAGTATGACTTCCTGTATGACAATCACTTTGCAGAACTCAAAGATGCAGAGTTGATGACAGAAAGAATCAACCTGGCAACAATGATGGAACCATATATTGGTAAGTATTACTCTTCTGAGTATGTAAGAAGAAATATCTTCCGTCAGACTGATGATGAGATTATTGAACAGGATAAGTTGATCGAAGAAGAAATTGAGAACGGTGTAATTCCCGATCCTAATGCAATTGCAATGGATCCTGAAATGGGTGGTGCACCAGGAATGGGTGGTGGACTTCCACCTGATACTGGCGGTGGTGATGCAATTCAATCACCAGAAGTACCCAAAGATCCAGCGGCTCCAAAAAATCCAGCCGGTGGTGTAATCTAAATAAACTTTAAAGTAATCATTAATCAACATGGATGACCTTATGGACATGCTCGTCAAAGATGACGAGTCTGCATCACAAATCAGTGATAAAATCAAAGACATTTTGTTTGCAAAGAGTGCAGAACAGATTGAAACTATCAGACCAAACGTTGCTGCATCAATTTTTGATGAGCCAGTTTCTGATGAAGAAATTGAATCTGAGGTAGAAACAGAACCTTCAGAAGAAGAGTAATACTAAATACCTTTATAAGTAACTATTGTAATTAAAATAATGGGCGCGACACGACCAGTAGGAGTCAATACTACTTTTACAACTAGTAATTCTTCTATTCAAACATCAGCAATTCCGCAACAATCGGATACTATTAGAGTTGTAGCACTGACTACAGGGGTTCATATTGCATACGGTAATAACCCAACCGCAACTTCTTCAGACTTTTTTGTATCTACAACTGATACTGCAGAGATCTCACTTGGACCTGTAGCATCCCAAAGAGTTGTTGGATATACCAAAGGAACTACTACAACTCTAGATTTTCCAGAAGGAACTGGATGTCCTTTTGGAGTAGGAGAAGCAGTATCGTTGACTGTTGATGGTCAAGCAGCATTTGATTTTACACATCAAAACGTTCTATCAGTCAATAATACTGCTGGTATTGATGGATTTTTTGGTACAAGATGTGTCATTGATTATAATTCTTCCTCTGTTGTAGGAACATTTGATCCAAATTATGCAACATTGAGAAGGTCAATTAAGGTTGCCGCAATTACAGCATCTGGCTCCGGCACCGTTCACATCCAACAAGTACAAAGATCCTGAGAACAATGAGACTTATCAGAGAAGAAATCGAAACCGTTGATTTTATCGTTGAAGAAAAGAACGGTAAAAAGAATATGTACATCGAAGGTATCTTCCTTCAAGGAGACATATGTAATCGCAATGGAAGAATGTATCAAATGGAGGGCCTGAGAAAGGAAGTCCAAAGATACACAGAAAACCATATCAATGCCGGAAGAGCCCTTGGAGAACTTGGACACCCGGATGGTCCAACAGTCAACTTGGATCGTGTCAGTCACAAAATTGTTTCACTGAAAGAAAGCGGAACAAACTTCATTGGTAAGGCAAAACTCTTATCAACCCCAATGGGTCAAATTGCACAATCACTTATTGGTGAAGGTGTCAAACTGGGTGTTTCTTCTAGAGGCATCGGGTCATTGACCCAAACTAAAGAAGGTATCAACGTTGTTGGTTCTGACTTTATGTTGGCCACTGCTGCTGATATTGTAGCAGACCCTTCTGCACCTGATGCTTTCGTTGAAGGTATCATGGAAGGTAAAGAGTGGATTTGGGATGGTGGTGTCCTTAGGGAACAACAAGCCGCCAAAACTTACAAGCATATTAACACGCTTGTAACTGCAAAACAACTTGACGAGCAAAAGCTCGACCTTTTCAACAACTTTTTGAACAATCTTTAAAAGGTATTGAAATAAACAAATTATAAATAAATATAGATTAAAAAAGGTTAATCGGAGTACCCTCAAATGTCTCGTGGAGATTTACAAGAAATGGAGCAATCTAAAACTGCTGTGAACGCCAACGCTAAATCTGCTGAACCAATGCAGAAGCTATCTAATCCCGGCGAAGGTCTTTCACCTTCTTACGAGGATCTTGGCGGTCCAACACCAGAAAACTACAAAGCTGACGATGATTCGGCAAAGCTCAAAGAGCCTACGATCAAAACAGTTAACGATGTAGTTAATTCAAAAGCTGCCAAGGCTGATGCAATGAAAAAAATGGCTAAAGAAGAAATCGAATCTACAGAAGAAGAAGTTCTTGAAGAAGAAGAGATTGTTTCTGAAGACGAAGGCATCGACATTGAAGAAGATGTAAACGCACTTCTCGGTGGCGAAGAGCTCTCCGAAGAATTCAAAGAAAAGGCTAAGGTCATCTTTGAAGCCGCATTAACCTCTAAAATCAAAGAAATCCAGGAAACCCTGGAAGTTCAGTTTGAAACCAAACTGGACGAAGAAAGAGAAACCCTTAAGGTTGCTCTTACTGAAAGAGTTGACTCTTATCTTGAGTATATCTGCCAAGAGTGGATGACCGAGAATGAGTTGGCAATCGAACATGGTCTCAAGACCGAAATGACAGAATCCTTCCTCTCTGGAATGAAGGGTCTATTTGAAGAGCATTATGTAACTATCCCTGAAGAGAAATATGATGTTCTTGAGAGCATGGTAGACAAACTTGATGATATGGAGACAAAACTCAACGAGCAAATCGATAAGAATATCGGCCTGAACAAGCGTCTTGCCGAGTCAGTTTCTGACAATATTCTCGATAACGTTTCTGAAGGCCTTGCCGCTACACAGAAAGAGAAGCTCGCTTCACTCGCTGAAAGCGTAGAGTTTGAAAGTGAAGAAGTATATCGTGAAAAGCTGGAAACCCTGAAGGAGTCCTACTTCTCCAGAACTCCAACTACAAAATCTGACGCTCCCCAAACCCTTTCCGAGGGTGTGGATAGTACCCCTGCTCCTGTTGCAGGATCCATGGATGCATATCTCAGAACAATGGGTGCGTTCAAAAATTGAATTTAACATTCATTCAAACAAAACAAACTATTAGGTAAAGCAAATGTTTCAATCTGAACATCTGCAGGAAAAGTGGAGTCCACTTCTCGACTATGAAGGTCTTGATCCAATCAAGGATTCACATCGTAGAAGCGTAACCGCAGTCCTGCTCGAGAACCAAGAAAAATTCCTCCGTGAGGAAGCAGCATTCAGTCAGGGTATCAACCTGATGGAATCCCCCACTAACTCTGCAGGTAGTAACCCTGCTGGTTTCAGTGGTTCTGCCCCCGCAGCCGGCCCTGTTGCTGGTTTCGACCCCGTACTGATCTCCTTGATCAGACGTGCAATGCCTAACCTGGTCGCATATGACCTGGCTGGCGTTCAACCAATGAACGGACCTACTGGACTCATCTTCGCGATGCGTTCACGTTACGAGAATCAGTCTGGTACCGAAGCACTGTTCGACGAGGCAAATACAGCATTCGCTGGTCAGGATGACGGCTTCAATCTTGAAGGTGGTTTCTCTGACGGTCCTGTTGGCCTTGGTACTACGGCACAGAATGGTCCTAACCCCGCAGTTCTGAACCCCGTTGGTACTGCAACCACGAACCCCTCACCATATAACGTTGGTGAAGGAATGCAGACGGGTGATGCTGAGAACCTGGGCAATGGCTCTGGCGATCAGTTCAACCAGATGGCCTTCTCGATCGAGAAAGTCACCGTTACCGCCAAGTCTAGAGCTCTGAAAGCAGAGTACAGCTTGGAACTGGCACAAGACCTTAAGGCTATTCACGGTCTTAACGCTGAAGCCGAACTGGCTAACATCCTCTCTACTGAAATCCTTGCGGAAATCAACAGAGAAGTCATCCGTACCATCTACAAAGTTGCTGAGCAAGGCGCTGTTTCTAACACCGCAACTGCTGGTATCTTCGACCTGGACGTTGACTCTAACGGTCGTTGGTCTGTTGAGAAGTTCAAAGGTCTTCTGTTCCAAATCGAGAGAGACGCTAACGCGATTGCTCAAAGAACTCGTAGAGGAAAGGGCAACATGGTTCTGTGTTCCGCAGACGTTGCTTCCGCACTGACCATGGCTGGTATCCTTGATTACACCCCAGCACTGAATGCAAACCTGAATGTCGATGACACGGGTAACACATTCGCTGGTACAATCAACGGTAAGTTCCGTGTATACATCGACCCATATTCTGCTAACCTGACCAGTGCTAACGCTGCTGGTGGTAATCAGTACTACGTCGTTGGTTATAAGGGTTCTTCACCTTATGACGCTGGCTTGTTCTACTGTCCTTATGTTCCTCTCCAAATGGTTCGTGCCGTTGGTGAGAACACCTTCCAGCCCAAAATTGGCTTCAAGACCCGTTATGGTCTGGTTGCTAACCCCTTCGCTGAAGGCACTACACAAGGTCTTGGCAGACTTCGTATTAACTCTAACCGTTACTACAGAAGAGTTGCTGTTAAGAACCTGATGTGATCCACATCCACCATAACGGTGACACTGGACCCTTCGGGGTCCTTTTTTATGCATTGATAAATAGTAAAAAGTAATTTGATCGATGTCAAATATTCTCACTAATAATATCAATCCCCGTAGTGGTAATCTGATTACTATTGGTGGGGCTAATGACAGGGTGTCCATTGCAGGTACACTCACTTATGAAGATGTAGCTAATATTGATTCCGTTGGTATTATCACTGCACAGAGTGGTATTCATGTTACTGGTGGTTCTGTTGGTATCGGAACGACGTTGCCCAGTAACACTCTGTCTTTAGAAGGAAGTGGCACAGGGATAAGTATTAACAGTACCAATGATGAAGTCAAAAAAATTATATTTAAGAACAGTGGAACTACAGTCGGATATTTTGGTAGCAGTTCATCGTCTCCCGCAAGATTCATAAACGCCTCTGCGGTGGAGATGATGCGCATCGACAGCTCTGGTA
>FUIF01003683.1_pt1 | contig 10804 bp, 15 predicted proteins | sample 1003461 | NCBI WGS metagenome assembly FUIF01 (sample SAMEA80401918, study PRJEB19352) | marine metagenome
CGGCTGCTCGAGCAACAGGATGAGGGTGGCGAGGCGTGGGAGGTCATCAACCTACCTGCGCTGGGTGAGGGCAACGATTGGCGCGAAGAGGGCGAGGCATTATGGCCCGCCTGGTATCCGGTGGAGACGCTGGAGACGACGCGCAACGTCCTTACGATGAGCGACGGGCCTCGAGCGTGGGATGCCCTGTATCAGCAGCGCCCCAGTGCTGAGGCTGGCGTCTTCTTCAAGCGGGAGTGGCTGCGGTGGTATGAGACGGTGCCGCGAGATTTGCAGATTTATGCGGCCAGCGACTACGCCGTCACAGGCAGCGGCGGCGATTGGACGGTGCACGGCGTCATCGGCCTGGATGTAGACGACAACATCTATGTGCTGGATTGGTGGCGGGAACAGGCAACCAGCGACGTTTGGGTTGAGTCGGCCATCGATATGATGGCGAAGTGGTCACCGATCCGGTGGGCTGAGGAGCGCGGACAGATTGAAAAAGGCGTCGGCCCGTTTCTTGCCAAACGCATGCAAGAGCGGCGCGTGTATGTCATTCGCGAGGGGTTGACAAGTGCATCAGACAAGGCGACCAGAGCGCGATCCATACAGGGCCGCATGTCTATGGGCAAGGTCTTCTTTCCCAAGAAGCAGCCGTGGTGCGAGGAGCTGGTCAACGAGTTGATGAGGTTTCGCGGTGAGGGTCATGAGGTTGACGACCAGGTTGATGTCTTGGGGATGTTCGGGCGTCTGCTCGAGTCTATGTACGGCGCTGCATCGGCATTACCTGAGCGCAATACTGATTTCCGCAGTGGTGGCAACGTGGTGGATGAACTGAGACGCTTGGCAAGGCAGAGGCATGAAAGCCGACGACCAAAAATACTGGCGCGACACCATCAAGAACTGTGAGCGGTTCTACGAGCCTAAGCACACGCGCTGGAAAAAGTTGATCAGCATCTAACAACCTCGAGATGAAGGTCTCGGGGCTTGAGCGTGAGCATCTGGTGAAGGTGTCCACGTTCTTTCCGATGGTTCGCAAGCTCATTGCCAGCATTGCGTTCAACTATCCCAAAGTGTTCCTAAACGTCGATGACGAGCCGTTTGAATTTGGGTCTGAGGTACTGGAGCGTCTTGCCAACGAGGCGTTGGATGTAATGCGCGTCAAGCCTGAGATCCACCAGGCGATTTTCGACGTGCTGTTCTGCTACCGGGGTTGGCTGAAGATCGGGTATAACACGGCCAACACTGAGGAGGTCGAGGCGCCCTACGTCTACAACGACGCGCTCATGGAGACTTCACGTTCGTCAAGCGCGTGTCGCCGTTCAATCTGATGGTGGACCCACTGGTGCCGCCCAACGACTTCTCGAGCGCCCAGTATGTCATCGAAAAGATGCTGGTGCCGTTGCAGTTCGCGCAGAATGACGAGCGGTTCAGCCAGTTTAAGCGGCGGCTGACGCCCGTGGACGCAAAGGATGCCGACGGCATTATCGACGACCTGCTGGTCAGCTACAACAACGGGATGGTGGACACCAGCGAGGAAGAGGATGCCATCGCTGAGGCCAAGCGGCTCCAGAGAATGGTGATGCTATACGAGATCCATGACCGCATCAACCAGAGACGCATCGTGTTCGCCAACGACATTGAGGAGCCGATTGAGGACATCGAGCACCCGTTCTTGGCGCGTACGCCGATTACGCAGCCTGACCCGTTCGACCCGGCTGCGGAGTTGATGACGGGCGAGTTCAGTGAGCCGCAGGGGTGGCTGACGACCAACGGGTTTCCGTATTTCTCGATGGCGTTCGACGTCTGTGACAATTTCTACGGCGTCCCGCTTATGGAGTATGTCAGGGACAGCCAGCAGTTGATCCTGGAGTCGCTGAGTAGGCGCGTGGACCTGTTGAAGAAACACGCCCGCATCTCGTTAGGGAACCGGGGCGAAAAGACGGCGAACCCCCACCTGCCCGACTCGTTGGGCAACCTTCAGGATGGCAGTGTGCTGTGGGTCAACGACCCCGGCACGGCTCTGCGTGAACTGTCTTGGGGCAACCCGCCCGCCGACCAGATCCAGCTCGAGCGTGACGCCCAGTTCTACGAGAGCAAGATCCTCAGCGTCGAGGCCCGCAACAGCAACACGGCAACAGAGGCCAGCATCAACGCGTCTGAAGCGCAGTTGAACCGCGAGTGGATGCAGGTGGCCGTTGTCGATGCGTATACCTGGATCATCGACAATGCGCTGTCGGTGATGTCCGACACCCGATATACCCCCAACGAATACATCCTCAACATTGCGCCAGAGGGTGAGCCGATCCGGTTGGCTTCTCTGGAGAACTATTGGCTGCAAGGGCGCCGCCGCATAGACATCGAGGCGGGGTCGATGCTGCCGCTGATTGAGCAGCTCGAGCGCGACGACACGCTGGGCTTGTTCGACCGACTGATACAGTTGCCAGAGGTGGACCGCAGTGCGGCGGTCAAGATGATGATCAAGGCGTTCCGCAAGGTGGATGTGGACACGCTGCTGAAGGACGACCGCAACGCTGACGCTATGAAGGCGGCGCAGATGGAGTTAATGGGCTGGATATTGCGCGGCCAGGACCCCGGCGTCCAGCCTGACGAGGACCATCAGACCCACCTGCGTCTACAATCGCCAGAGGTGGTGCAGCAGAACCCGCAGTTTGCTCAGGTGCCGGTTGATCAGCAGCAGATGGTTCTGGCCGTGGCGCAGCAGCATGCTCAGGCGCACATGCAGTACCTGCAGCAGCAGGGCGGGGCCGTGGGATCGATGAGCGGCACGGGTCCGCAGGGACCGGATGACCTGATGAGTCAGGTGCAGAGCAACGCGCAGCGCGTGGCGTCGCTGATACAGACCAATGCCGTAAACGCGCAGAATACGGCGCAACTCTAAGAACGATGGCTAACGAACTGCTCAAGATGTTACAGGAACGTAATCGTCGGCGTCAGCCCCTGCCGTTTGCTACGGCCCGCCAGGACGAAACAGCACGGGCAGCGCGGGTGCCATACAAAACAGGCAGTGGTGGCGAATTTCGTGATGACCTTATGAAGGTAGCGAAAGAAGCATATGAGTGGTCACCGCTGTCGACTATCGAAGATCTATATAAAGCCTATAAAGATCCTTCGTTGGGGAATGTAGGATGGGCAGCACTAGGAGCTATACCCGGGGGAAAACCAGCTAAGAAAATAGGGGTTTTGGCCAATAAGCTGCTTAAGGCTAAGAGAGCGGCAAAGGCCAAGAAGGTGTATCAAGGTACGCCGCACACGCTCGAGGCTGAACCCGGTGCGCCTTTGGGACGATTAAAGGATGAGGCTATCGGGACGGGTGAAGGTGCAGCCGTTTATGGGCGTGGGCATTATGTAGCTGAAGAGCCAGACGTGGCGCGAAATTATAGGGAAAATCTAAGCACCAGAGATGTCAAAACAGGTGAAAAGCTTGATCCAGAACTGCGGATAGGTGGACGCCCAATATATGACGAATACAAGCGCCTTGAAGATGCGGCCATGAAACTACCAGCAAAAGAGGCTGGCAAACAGTACGACAAAATGTCAGCGGTTGAAGATTTGATGATTGATGGCGACATCACCTCACTGCGTGATCGCGCCAAATTAGGCTCTTATACCGACGAGACAGTTGAGTACATCGAAAAAGAACTGGCGCCCAAGTTTACGCGCAAGGGCAACGTCTACGAAATGGCGTTAAAAACCGCAGACGAAGATTTTTTAATGTGGGATAAACCCCTAAGCGAGACAAAAGGTCCACTTCTGGAGTTGGCTAAAAAAGCTCGTAAGCGCATTGATTCAGGAAAATTTAACGAATCAGATATAACCGTTGCATCTGCCGTCGAACAAAGTGTCAAGAACCCCGATTTTACAGGGGGCAGGTTGTACGAATATCTAGTGCGGTCGGAGGGCAGCCCAGAAGCAGCAACACAATATCTGTTAAGAAACAATGTTCGTGGCATTAAGTACCTCGACGAAGGCAGTCGAGACGTTGGCAAAGGGACGAGCAACTTTGTTGTTTTGATCCCAAAGATCTTGAGATCCTCCGCATTCTTGGCCTTGCTGGTGTAGCTGTTGGCAGCGCAGGTCTTATGGGACGTGCATCAAGTAATGAAGGACAAACGGTACAATAAACGAGGAGTAAGCCATGCCAGTACAGCATGCCGTTGTTGGCGGCAGACACCGCGTAGTTGAGAACGAGACGGGCCAGCCCGCTGTGGGCGAGGATGGCGCCCCCATTGATGGTGGCGGCTTTGACACGCCTGAAGAGGCACTGGCAATTGTGATGCAGATCAACAAGGCCGTGTATGGCGATGAGGGCGCCCCTGCCGGTGGGCCAGCGGGTGGGCCTGGTATGGGTCCAGCAGCCGGTGGTGGCGACGTGCCGCCTGAAGCTCTGGCGACAATGCTCCAGCAGATGCGCTAATGCCGCGCCACGACTACCAGTGCGAGGACTGTGATCACCTCGAGCGCGACGTGATCACGCGCAACCTGCCCAAGTCTATGCCGTGTGAGTGCGGCGGGCAGATGTTTCGCACGTTCGCCAATTTCAGATTCAACGGCCACCTGGACGACCACCGCCACAACAAGATGTACGGCAAGTTTCATGCGGGCTTTGGCGAGGTCGTTGACTCCTACGAGCACAAACAGGAACTGCTGAAGAAATACGAAGTGAGCGAAGCCGCCGACCCCGTGGGTGGGTCGCGCTCCTGGCGAGATCAGACACCCGAAAACAAGCAGACCAATACCGTCACGCCCGCCATCGACCTGACGCCCGACGAGGCGCAGCAGATGATGACGGGCAACACCAGCGCGGCCTTGCAGTCGCGCTTAGACCAACACGTAGAGGACATGTAATGCCCGAAGAGATGGACGCCGTAGAAGCTGACGCTACACCCTCCGCAGACACGTCCGCTGATCAATCGAGCGGGAGCGAGATTGCTTCCGATCTGTTTGGTGACGACGCACCTCAGCGAGAGCCTACGCCAGCCGCGAACGGTACCTCCGCACCCTTCGACCCCTCGAGCGTAGACATACGCCGCACGAAGCTCGATGAGATTCCCGAAGACCACCGCGCCTATTTTGAGCCAGCGTATAAGGCTCTGAAGAACCTGGAGAGCGGATACACCAAGCGCGACCAGGATCTGGCAGAGGCCCAGCGCCGGGCAGAGGCGGTGGAGCAAGAGTGGCGGGATCGTATCCAGCAGATGGCGGCACCCCCTCAGCCACTCAGGCTGAACAGCTAAACGAGCAGTTGTCCGGTTCACATCTCAGCGAGGAGCAGCGCCAGGGCGTGGAGGTGGTGAGGCAGTTGATTGCCGCCGAAACTCAGCCCCTTCTGGCTGCTCTGGATGAGATGAAAACGGTTGTGCCTACGGTGCAGCAGTGGCAGCAACAGCAAGAGGTCCAGAGTCAGGAAAAGCTGGCCTCTGAGATTGCTGACGCCAAAGACGCACACGGCGAGGATGTGGAAAACTACGGTGAGCAGATCGCGGCGCTGATCAATACGGTCAACCCGCTGACGAAGGCCCCCTATACCGTGCGGGAGTCGTATGAACTCGTCACGGGCAAGGCCCAGCAAGCCGCCAACGCAGCCCGCCAGACCGATGCCACATACGTCAGGCAACCAAGAACCAGATCACGACACCTGCGACCACGGCTGTCAGCCACGATGGTGGCGGGGATTTGTCTATTGCCGAAGCCCGTGCAGAGCTGGAGGCTCTGGGATTTGAACGCTAGTTAGACAGGAGAAACAACCGTGGCAGCAACGACAACGACAGAAACATGGGATGCCGCTTGGACGACGGCGATGCGGGCGCACAGAAAGCGCCTCACCGACAACGTCTTCGATGAATACCCGACGCTTCAGATGTTCAAGTCCTCCGGGAACCTGGAGACTGAGAGCGGCGGCAAAGAGATCAAAGAAGACCTGATGTATGGCAAGAACTCGAGCGAGTGGTTCAGCGACTACGACACGCTCAACACCGACGCGGTGGACGGCATCACGGCAGCCTTTTTCCCGTGGCGCTACCAGGCCGTGCCGATCACCATCTCGATGACTGAGGAGATGGAGAGCCGCAAGAGTGACGCAGCGGTAAAGCTGCTCACCGCCAAGACCGAGCAGTCGATGAACACCATCCGCGACAGCATCAACGCGGCGATCTACGGGGCGCAGTCGGGCAAGTCCATGCTTGGGCTTCAGGACATCGTGGCCGACTCCGCTGGCAGCACACTGGGTGGCATCAACTCCAGCAGCGAGACGTGGTGGGAAAACCAGCGCAACACAACCAGCACAGACTTCAACTCGTCGTCTGCGCCGTCGTATGCTGGCGTCCTCGTCCTCTCGAGCGTTTACAACAACGCGTCTGAGGGCAACGACCAGATTTCCGACATCTTCACGACTCTCACGCTGTTTACGGAGTTCCAGGACATCCTCGAGGGTACAGGATACCAGCGCCTGACGAGCGACCGTTCGCCGTTCGATGCTGGGTTCCCGGCTTTCCGCAATGCCGTGGTCAAGTACGACCGCGACTGCTCAAGCCAGCATGCCTACCTGCTCAACCGCAAGTATCTCAAGCTGAAGATGCAGAGCGGCATGAACTTCGCCAAAACGCCCTTTAAGGAGCCGACGAACCAGTTGGCGAAGGTTGCGTTTATCGTGGTCGGCTGTCAGTTGACCACCAACAACCGCCGTCGTCACGGCGTGGCAACGACACTCACGTAAACCATAGCCGCCAAGCCAATGGCGGTTCCACCCTGCTCATAGGGGATATGACAGATGTCAACGTATCGTAATCAGAACCACGCTCTGAACAAGGTCGGCGGTGCCGGCACGAAGCAGGGCATCTATGAAGAGTCTTCGACGCCAAAGCACGCGATTGGCGAGAAGGTCGAGCTGGCCGATGGGCGTTGCTTCCGCTACGTCTACACGGCAGCAGCAATCAACCCCGGCCTCCTGGTATCTCAGGATGTCAGCGCAACAGCTATCGTCGAGTCGGATGGCAAGCTGACCGCCGCCAGTGCGGGGGCAACGGAGGTGACCTATACCGACAGCGGCACCGTCGGATCGGCTACCGCCGACCAGTATGCGGGTGGATACCTGCATATCACTGACGACGCTGGTGAGGGTCACCAGTACAGGATCAAGAGCAACACGGCAGCATCATCGAACGCCGTGACCTTTACGCTCTACGACGGCCTCGTGGTAGCCGTAACCACAGACACCGATGTAGGCGTGACGGGTGGCCTCTACTACAACGTCGTCGGCGCCACGGCTGGAACGGATGGCATCATCGCTGGCGTGACGACGCGTGGCCTCACATCCAACTACTACGGTTGGGTGCAGACGGCTGGCGTGGCTACGATCCTGGCAGACGGCTCCATCGCGATCTACGACAACCTCACGTTGTCTGATGGCGTTGCCGGTGCCGTGCAGTTGAAAGACGCAGAGACTGAGCCGCTTGTCGGCTTCGCCACCTTTGCACCCGATAACACGGGTCATGTTGGCGTGGTCCTTCAGGGGCTTGTCGCGTAACACAACCGGGGAGGGCGCACAACGCGTCCTCCCCACCACTTTTTCAGGAGGTCCGATGGCAGCATCGACAGCAGCAGCGGCAAAAAAGGCAGACAGCAACGACGTGCTGGCAGCACTACGTGACGCCGTGCGTACCGCCTCAACTGAGGAGCGCGAGGCACTGGCAAAGGAACTGGGCGTAGGGCGCAGCATCGGCAGCGCGGCGCGGCGTAGGCCGCAGCGTGAGACCAACGAATCGGCGTTGCAGATGTCTCGTGTATCGGGCGGTGCTGCTCACGATGCGGACTTCGTGCCGGCGCCACCGGATTGGGTGGTGCAGCACGGTGGCGGCATGCGGATGCAGGAGGTGGACACGGTGGTCCGCAACACCATCAGCGGCAAGGAAGAGGTCGTAAAAACTCAGGCGCCCGTGCCTGGCGACGACGCTACATCGGCAACTGGGCGGTGGAGATATACCGCGACAGGTGGCTGAACAACCTGCCGCCCCTACCCTCGACGCAAGCGTATGATGCCGAACGCGACCGCATGGGCAGCTACGGTGGCGGCATTGATGCTGAGGCGTTGGCAGCGGGGGCCAGCGAGTAGTGAACACAGTCACGGGCCTGGTCGATGCCGTGGACTACACGGGCGACGGTACCTGCTGTTGTTCAACCTGCTCCACCTCCAGGAGCAGTCTGCCGATCCCGCCGACCCACCCGAAGGGATGGCGACGCTGTGGCAGTCTGACGGCACCGGAACGGGTGGAGACGGCGACATACTGATCAAGATCACGGCTGGCGGCAGCACCAAGACGGCGACGCTGGTCGATTTCTCGGGTGTGTAATGACTCTGACTAAATGCATTGAGCTGGCCCTGGCAAATGCAGGGTTATCCAGCGCGGCGGCTACATTCCAGACCAAGGCGCGGGACTACATCAATCTCGGCACGAAAGAGATCTGTGCGGTCAAGGAGTGGCGGTGGCTGTTTGCTGAGGGCAGCATTACGACGACGGCAAACACTTCAGAATACGACCTGGCTGACGACGTGATGCATCCAGTTTCGTTTCGCAATGTCACCGACGATTTTGAGATGCGTATGGTCGATGTTCTGGCGCTCGACCGCATCGACCCCGACACCGACCTGAAGTCGGGACCGGAGAACGTCGCTCTCATCAAGTGGAACGGCTCAAATACGAACTGGACGGTGCAACTCTGGCCGACGCCTGACACCAACAGCGAGACCATCAAGTACCGGTATCGCAAATATATCGCGGATTTCACCAGCTCCAACGACGCCACAGAGTTGGACACGCTGGGGTTGCCCGATTGGGTGCAGACGGCAGTGATGTACTACGCTGCCGCCAAGATCATGCAAGAGAAGCAAGACGCTGAAGGATCGGCGCTGGCGCAGCAGTCCTATGACCGGATGGTGCGCCACTACCTCGAGGTCGATATGGACGCCAGCGGTAGCCAGGGCTGTCTGACGCACCTCATCCGCACCGATGCCGTTGGCTTTGGCGACTTCACATTCAAGACCATAGACGGCTCTCTGGCCGTTGCCAGTTAGCGAGGACGCAATGGCATGCAAAGAATCCGCAGAACGCGCTCTGGATGAACTGATCAACAGCGGCAAGGTGTATCCCGAAGATGTGGCGCCCGTGCGCGAATATATCGCATCGCTCGAGAGTCCACCGGCACCCAAACCCGCCAAGAAAGCCAAAAAAGCCAAAAAAGCGGCGAAGAAGTAGCCAATGGCCGTTCGCGGTGAAAGCGTCCAGGTCGGACCCTGGACCGGGGGCGTCAACTACGCCGTCCCCGCTGAGGATCTTGGCCCCACGGAATTGTTCTCGATGGAGAACATGCGCGTGGGCATCGGTGGCGAGGTCAGCAAGCGTGGCGGCATTGCGCTCTATAACTCGTCGGCCATCAGCGGCACCCCAACGATTACGGGCCTTGTCGAGCATCGTTTTTCGGCGTCAAGCTCCAAAGGCTACGTCATCGCCGGGGCAAAGATTTACGAGGACAACCTGTCGGCCTCGTTTACAGATCGCACGTCCTCAATGACGATTACGGCAGGTGACGACAATACGTTTGTCTTTGCCAACTTTCGCGGCGACTTCTACGCCACCAACGGCGTGGCCGGTGATACGCTGCTGAGGATTACGGCAGCGGGAAATAATGCGGCGGCGGCAGATGTAGACTCCCGGTTCACCACCGCCAAAGCCATCGAGGTTTTCGACAACCGCCTCTGGTGGGGCAACCTCAGCAGCGGCGTGGACAGAGTATGGCGCAGCGATCTGGCTGATGCCACGGTCTACGGCGCCAACGCCTTTTTTCAGGTTGGCGAGGATGTCACGGGGCTGTCGAAGCTGGGCAACGCCCTGTCGATACATACCGCCGACTCTATCCACCTGGCGATACCAACAGGCAACGCCGCTCTACCGTATCGGCTGGTGCAGCGGGCCAATGCGGGGGCTGTAGGCGAACGCGCCATCGTCAACGTGCAGATCCCCGGCTCTGGCGAGGTCATCATCTACGTCCGCGAGGATGGCGTCTACCAGTTCGACGGCAACAACGCGCAAAAAATTTCGTGGAAGCTCGACGGCGCCCGCTATTGGGATGACCTGAACAAGTCGAGACTCCACAAGGCGTTCATCGTCAAATACCCCAAGCGCAACGAGGTGTGGATCTGGGTGCCGAACGGAGACAGCCAGACCACGATGAACCAGGCCATCGTCTACGACTACGTGCGGCAGATATGGTATGGCCCGTTTACGGGCGTCACGCGCAACTGCGGGGCGCTCCTCAACCGTGAACCGCATTTCGGTGGACATAGCAGTGGGCGCGTATTTACCCACGAATCGGCCACGATGAGCGACCTGGACGGGTCGAACACCACCGGCATCGACGCCTTCATGGAGACGGCCAGCAGCACACCGATGGGTACGGACGTGATGCTGCGGTGGCTGTTCCTCCGCACGTCGTTTGACGTGCTGGGCAACTACGACGTGCTGGTGACCTACACGGGACCGGGCATCGTCGGAGAGTCGGATACCATTTCTATGCTGGGCGGCTTCGACGCCATAGAGACGGCGTTCACGATTGCGGAGAGCAGCATCAGCGCCGACGCAAGCCTGGCCTCGAGCGACACAGACCTGGGTGGCTACGACCCCAGCATTAAGGTGCGATTCGCGAACAGCAGTGCCGCCGAAGATTTCAAAATTAGACGCGCTCGAGCGGTCTACAAGCCGCTGGGTCGTGTGCGTAAAGCCTCTGCGGGGATCAACTAATGGCAAAA
>FUIF01015552.1_pt1 | contig 10804 bp, 14 predicted proteins | sample 1003461 | NCBI WGS metagenome assembly FUIF01 (sample SAMEA80401918, study PRJEB19352) | marine metagenome
GTAGTGGTTGCGTTCGCTCTCTTAAGAGTGATGTTGTTGCCGGTCTTCACTGCCACAAGATTATCTGAGTTGTTTTGCGTAACGGTAATATTGAGATCATTTCCTGCTTCACCGGCCGTTGACGCACTCATCAGAACGCCAGACGTTCCGGACCCAAGCAAGAAGTTCGCAACCTGAGCAGAGTTTGTCGACAGGCGATCGCCATATGTTCGAACACGAAGTGCAACCTTAGCATTGCTTCGTAGCTTATCGATATTGCCCGGATTCTTGAAGTACTGCATAAACGACCCCTGAGCACCGAAACTCTTTTGGAGAATGGCCTCTGGCGATCGAGCCTCCTGATCCTTTCCTGATTTCCATCGTGGTTCAAACTCATTATCAATATCAAGAGTGAAGTCTTCCGCGTCGTCTTCGCTTGTGTTGTCGATATCATCACCACTCATGTGCTGAGTTCCGCCACGCCAGATCATTATGCTTGAAAGCGTATAGCTTGGCGTTTGGCGTTTAATTACTGCAATGTCATTTACTGAAGCAGTAACAGCAAGTGCTGATCCGAGAGTGATTTCATTCTCACTAGGAATCGCAGAAATGGTCTTCTCAGCCACGTTCGTTGATGGATCGTCCTTATCCTTTATTATGATACGATCTGTCGTCAGAAGACCCGTAGTTTGATCCACAGGCAATGACGTTCCAGACGTTTTTTGTTCAGTAACACGGGCATTCGTAAATACCTTTTGCCCCATTATTCCGATAACGGCTTGGTACTTGTTGTCCACTTGACTCAGGCTCAACTTCGTAATTCGACATCCAACATATCTATATACAAAATCAGCATCCGCAGGGCGAATCTCTATGGTATATGTCTTCGGACTCGTGCTTGGTTCGAAGGTATGTTGATACGTCGCGTTATTCCCGGACTCAATTGTCTTTGTTGAAGGAGAGCCGAACATACCAGCCAGCCAGTATCCTATGTTTCTTGCATCAACGAGAACCGTAATCTCACCGGCTATCTCAATCTTATCCTTGACTGACCTCTGCCTTCGCTCCGGAGAGCCGGCAATAGTAGTGGCATCGACAATATTATAATCTGCCTTGAGATTTTCATTCAAAAGCTCAAGAAAGATGCTTGGTTTCACAACCGTTCCGGGCGTAGACTCGGCACCGATAGCCAAATGACCGAATTTACTATATGGCTTTACGTCTGGCATAGTATTTTTTGATTAAAGAATTATTTTGAGTTCTTTTCTTTCTTGGCTTTCTGAGGAGCCTTTTCGACAATCTTCGCAATCTCTGTTTTCCCCTTCTTTTCTACCACGAGCTCATATTGAATCTTTCCCATAATCTTGAAGTTAAGTATAAAAAACACCATATATGGCGCTTTCTGCACACTGTGTGTTGTCGGTATTTACGGCCTCAAAAGCGAAGCTTCTGCCGTCTCAATGGTGATTTCTGCCGTCAAAATTCTATAGTTATCACCTTCAATCGGCTCAGGATATTCTATAGATATATTATCAGAATATATGAGTGTATTGCTAGCCGAAATGTTCGCCCTGAGGACATTCATTATTGTATCGCTTGCATATCCCGTTCCAGCGCCGTTTCTTTCTTCAATCCATTCTGTAAGTTGCTTATGAGCTGGCACCGGGGATGACGTGTCTCCGAACTTTGATCGAAGGTCCATTGCGACTGTCAGCTTGATTCCATAGATCACCTGATCACTCTTCGTTCTGTTTCCAATGATGTTTGTTGTGATAGGTGAAATGTATATAGCAGGCAAATTCGATTTTGCTGATATATTAACTGGACCGAAATCAATCACCTTGAATCGATCATTTATCGTTGAGTTTGCCCGTAGCAAAGCGATTATGGCTTCAATGACTTCATTCATTTGAGAATATTTCTTACATGCTTCTGGAAAATTTTCATAACCTGTTTCGCACTCTTATTCGGAACTGCGAGCATTTGTCGTTTTGGTATCACGGGACCACCTTGCTCGTGGTATTTAAAGTATGGCACAGGATTGCTTATTTTGACAAAGCCAAATCCCTTTTGCGTTATCTTGAACCCCCTTCTCAATGCACCAGTTCTTTGTAGAATCCCTTTGCTTCCATATCCGGCTTGTGCTTTCGCTCGAAGGGTTGCAGGGGAAAGACGCTTCCATCTTTTTCCAAGAAGTGTCGACCCATCTGTTTTGAAGTTATCAGAGAACGTTTTTATCAAATACTGAGCCGCCTCCTGAAGCGGTGCCGATGGGTTTTTTTCAAAGCCTCAAGCTTTTTGAGCTTGAGAATCAGTCGTTCCGATCCATGTAGGGTAAGATTGAGCATCAGAATTTGTCATTCATTCCTATCTTTGGCTCTGTAGAATTATCAGCGTCATCATTTGATGCGTTGTTCGGATAAAACGACGGGTCATACGCATCGTTTCGCGTGATCTCAACCCCGGTATCGTCTCGGTAAATTTTCACTGTCTTATCCTGAACCTGATCCAAAAGACCTGTTCTGGAATCATTGACCCACTGCCTCATCTTTAGGTAGCCATCCTTATCAGCATTCTCAACCTCTGGCCCATACTCCTCTTGTAAGAGGATAGCCACAGCCAGTTCTTCGGAAGCCTCACGAACAAAAGAGCCAACATAAGTCAGTGGCAACGCGTAAACATCACCAATTTTGCCGTTTACTATGGCATCCGCTCTTGCGATCGCACCAGTAATTGCCGCGGTCGTAACATCAAAATTGTTACTAAAACCCGCTTTTCTTCGAACGACACTATGAGAGGAGTATGCCATTATTTCTTGATATTGAGAGGGAAGCCAACTTCATTGAAAAACTCCTGCTGAATGGGGCGAATGCCCTTATTGATCATTCGAGACATAATGTTCAGCTCATGGTTTTCAATTGCATCCTTATTATGATCCAAAAAGTCTTTCTTGTACACTGCTTTTGGACGGATATGCCCGACCTCAACCGTTGGATCAATCCAAATTTTAAAGCCGGCCTCACGCGCCTTTCGGCAAAAGAGAAGGTCTTCACTTATGTCTGTGTACTCGAAGATCGGCTTTTTGATCTTGTCGAACACCTCCCTTCGGACGAGCAAGAATGCTGTACCGGTAGCATCGCATTCAAACAGCCCGTCTTCAGGCCATTTGTATTGCCATTCGAAATTCTCATTGCCGTGATCAAAATAGATTGTTGGATTATATGGAGGCACCTTTCTGAAGCAGAGACCTCCCACAATAGGCTTGTTATGAGAAAGAAGCTTTTCAAGACCATCCTCTGGCACAATCATGTCACTGTCTACGAACAGAAGCCAATCACCTTCGAACTGCTCAACCAGATCATTCCTAAGAACCGGAACGTGAGAACCGTGCATGTAAAGAAAGCGAGTGAATGACGGCACTCTCATTCTCGTAATTCCCGTAACGAAGTGGCAGTCAAAAAAATCTCCGTGAGGAATTCCTATGGTTCCCGGTGAAAACGAAACTGGCTTTGTAATCTTAGCCACATTTTCATGTCCCCATTTTTGCACGAGAACCTTGTTTTTATGCTCGATATCACGAGCATAAGCTTCTTGGTCGCCCTTGAAATGCTCATTGAAGGATACCGAGCAATGATGCTTCACGGAAACATCACGGGCCACAACTAACTGAAGATAAAGGTTCTGTATACGGATGGACAGATCAAGATCATCTGAATGGCCAATACCAAACCGCGGATCAAGGAAATTTCCATTCTCCTTAACAGCCTCAACAACATCTGTCGGAATCATCATGCAGAAACCAATCAGGTACTCAACAACATGATGCTTTGGAAATTTGTCATTGTAGGCCTCCATCTGCACGCCTGATATCTTGTCCGTCACAGGTCCCACGGCGCCAACACGCTCATTGAAATGAGATCGCATCTTCAAAAGCCATCCGGCTTTTACTTCGACGTCGTTGTTCATAATCACCACATAAGGACGCTCCTTATCACGAGCATCAAGTCCAAGATTCACACCCCGAACCCATCCAACATTCTCAGGAGAATAGACGTATTTCACCTTATTCGGGTATTTGTTCGTAAGATCAATGAGATACTCGTTTACGCCATCCGTAGAGGCGTTGTCGACCACAACAAGCTCCACATCACCCGGGGAATGCTCAAGAATGCTGTCAATACACTGCTTTGTAATGTCTTTCTGATTCCAAACTACGGTGACAATTGAAAACATATAAAAATTATTAAAGTCGCAATGTTCGGTCCGGTCTAGCGAAATCCAACTTTCGCCTACAGTGCTGGCAATGCACGTGTCTGTCAGACACCACCTGCCTCATCCCTTTTGGTATATGTCTGTAATACGCGTTGTAATCATTAAACCTTTCGCCAGCCTCAATCGGTCGCCGAAGGAAAAAAGCTTTTTTTCCACAGCGATGACAAATGTATGCAAAAATATCACGTCTTGGAATCACCTTTGTTTCGGGTTATGCAATCGTTCCAGCTTACAAGCCCCTCGCTTGATTTCACTGCACCCTCTTCGAGCTCTGCCTTCCATTTGTCAGCAAAAAGAGGAACGTTGTTAATGTAATGATGACAAGTGTCTACAAACTGCATACAGCTCACCGCACGCCCATAATGCTGAACATACCCGTGCGTGCGTATCTTAGCGCCATCCGGTATCCGCGTTGGCTCACGCTCACAAGCAATCTGTCCGTCAAAAGCAAGCTTCCCACTGAAAACCATGAGAATTTCTCGAAAAGATGGGTCAAACCACCTACGGAAATCCATCAGTGGCCGAGTGCCGTCATACGGCTTGTAGTCGTCCTCTGTAATAATGGCATTGAAAAGCATCATGCGAACACCGTCCGTATCATCCTCGATATCGAAATCCCAAAGAATACGCTCATCAGCATCCATGTAAATATAATATTGATCCTCTCCACACTCCTTCTTAGCAAACTCAAAAAGCTCCCTCCGTTGCCGTGCTTGCACATTCACCTGATTTTTATCCCATCTATTTTCACGGAGTACCACCTTCACAATAGGGTGTGATGTAGCGATAGCATTCGTATCATCCTCACTGGCGTCATCATAAACATAAACCCCTTTGCAGAAAGTCGCCATATGATCCAGCGTGTCCTTGAGTATGAGTTCCTCGTTACGAACCCGGATCAGACCAATGAGATTCTTTTTGAGATTCTTCACGCTACTTGATTAAAGATAAATAGTGTTGTGCAATCTTCTTTACATCATGGTGCTCGATGATCGTGTGACGCATGTCGAAATCTTGATGATAACCCTTCAACAACTCAAGAACGTGGCCAACATCAAGAACGTCGGCGTACCTTCGACCGGAAAAGTTACACCTGCGAAGTTGAGAGTACGATTCAGGCGTCAGTATTCCATCCACTCCCCATTGTCCATAGATAAGCGCCGGGCGACCACAGGCATTTGCCTCAAGAACACCGCGACCAAGTGTAACAACCAAGTCAAACTGATTGTATATCGTATCCATTTCCCATTTCTGACCACCAAACGTAGTGCCAACGCCATGGACAGTCGCTCCAATTTCCTTGAAAGCATTAATGAGCACCTTCCCGATATCACTCGAATCATTCCAGTAAGAGGATGAGATGAGGACGTTGTTTATCTTATTCCGGATGGGCTCTCTATTTTTAAACCTATCGATATCGATAGGGTTGCGAATGATCGTGCTATCAATTCCGTAACGCCCTTTGAAAAGCGCCTGCGTCTCCTCCGATACGGCAACGTACTTGTGACACCCTTCAACGGGCGTCTCGGGTCCGCCAATGATGCCGTGAAGCGTGAAGATGACCGGAGTGTTTGGATACTTCTGCTGAACAGTCCATGTCGGAAACTTGTGATTCGAAAAAATCACGTCATATTTCCTTTCAGGTATGAGATCACGCTCTGAAAGACATGGTATACCCCTTTCCTGAAGCTTCACAGCCATGGGACCATGTATAGAGCTAAACGCTTCAACTTCATGACCAAGTCTTTTGAACTCGAGAGCCAGAGTGTAAAGATGCGTTTCCGAACCCGCAAAATGATGCAGGGTATTATTCGCTAGGAGAATTTTCACTAGTATCGGGTTTAGGGAGTGATTTATTTTCTTCTTTGAACATAGTCTCAATCTTCTCGAAGATTTCAGAGATAGCATCCATGCTGATCACAATTCGCCCCTCTTTGAACTTCTCAACCTCCATAGCCTCCACTGCGTTTCGGAATTCCTCGAAATCATTCTCGGAAAAACTTACCGTAAACTCACCATCTTCAATAGACTTATCATAATTCGCCTCAAATATTTCACCTCTTTTCTGATTTATGGCATCTGCCTCTTTCTGAATCTCCTCTTTTGGAATACTGCTGTCCTTTTTTCGAAGATTAAAGTCCTTCACCTCATCCTCAAGTTGCACGTCGCATATCTCTTTAAAAACCCTCTTTTGCTCATCGACAATATGCTGAACAGGCCTCTGGAATGGCTTATAGAATTGCTTCTTTGCTTTGGCATACTGCTTATAATTCTTCTTGGAATTACAAACAATATCCGCCAAGGCCATCATGAAGAGGATGTCGTTGTACGAAAACTTCATAGCAATTTTTTACAATGTAAACAAAGCTAGGATATATCCCCGGCTGATCAATTGCAACTTTTTTTGATCTACACCTTCATCCAAGTGACCTTTTGCCCCGCGGCACCGCCACGAACAAAGATTTTATTCGTATTATTTACCGGTATATGGATTTCCTCACCGGCATCGAGCTCATAACCATCAGTTGCTTCGGCTGAAAGCCCTGTCACACCGCTCGTAGAACCAACGTAGACATTTCCAGAGTTTGCGCGAGCGGCCTTTACTGTGACTCCTCTGTTACAAACCACGGAAGCCGTGGTCAATGCAAGCGCCGACACAGTACCAACGGTCCGGCTACCATGCGAAAACGTTCCAAATGAAATCTGACGAACATTCTGTGCTGGCTTGAGTTTTGTCATATTACTGCTTGTTTATTTCTAAAATCCCACTCTTAACGAAGAGCGCGAGCTCCCGGGTCATTACTGTATGAAATTTCTCACCAGCTTGAATCCTTCGGCTTGAAGCCTCCCCGGTAAGTGGATCATAGCCGAGCTTTACTGCACGTACCGCAGTAAAATCTGTTGGGTTGCCAATCGCTTCCCTCATATGAGCAGTGATCGCCTGCTTTTCCTTCCCTTTAGAGACCGTAGTTCGTGGGTATCTTGGCCTGTTTACGCTATCGTCTACTTCAAGGCGTCGAACAGCCTCCATAGGCTTTCTTCCCGCTACTTCTTTTACTCCCTCGTCTTCCCCATCACTATCGCCTTCATCCTCTGGCTCGACTTCGTCGTCGCCACCCTCACCTTCGTCTCCACTTTCTGCTCCGTCTGCGCCGTCTTCTTCACTGGCTTCACCAGAAGCATCTTCAGAAGTATCCTCACCAGCATTATCAGCTTCAGAAGAATCGTCTGATCCGTCTGATCCGTCTGCTTTGTCATCCCCTCCGGCGATAAGTTCGTCTCCTTCCGGAAGAAGCGCCATAAGGTCTTCTTTTTTCTCATTTTTATCATGTTCAATACCCAACTCAGTCAGGCGATCGATAATATTTTTCTTTGTAGGCATAAATTGAATGTAAAGAATATTTACTAGAGACTTCGCCCTGCCCTGCAACGCAGAGCAGAAGCGAAATTTCTACTATACTGCTCTCATAACAGCATAATTGAGCTTTGATCCTGTACCCGGGTCTTTTGAAAACTGAAGTGACAAGGTGGTCGCGGCCGGGGTCACTTTCTGCACTGCCGCAGAGCTACTTGACTGCTGAAGCTGTGCAAAAACTTTGTCGGTTGCAAGAAGTCCAGATATGGCGAAGCTGTGCGTAATAGCACCACCATTGAACGTTTCTTGCCCCATGGCAACCACCTGAGCAACTTTCGTTTGTCCTGCTACTTTTTCGACACTGGCACTCGTAGTGCCTGCCTCCATCGTACCTTGACTAAAATCAGCCCCGGGTGCCGTGATAGGCACTGGAAATTTCTTTGATCGAAACACCGAACGGTTTGGCGTAAAAAGATTTTCCATTTTCATAAGGGGTTAATTACTAGGCAAGTACGTCAGTATAAAGGTATCCACAAGCCGCATTCACGAACTCTTGGTCGAATTTATCTGTACATCGGATAAACCATCCTTTTCTGTCATTTTCATACCAACGATCGATGATTCGGTTCTCACCCATTTTCTGGTATGTATATCCGAATGTCTGAGTTTTGAGTCTTGGTTTTGCCTCTACGTAGGCAATTACAGCCTTGTCAGTCCAGATATCCGTAAGACTGTTAGCTTCATTCTCTTCACCTGCGTTGTACTGTGCATGAGACACGAGTACGTCGCGAAGGCCAAGGATTCGGGCCATTGCCTGAGCAATAGCATCCTTGTCAGCCAATCCACTCTTGAAACGATCAATGAAATCAGGGTGATCGAGAAGCGCGCTAAACACGTCGTAGCCAATCGCAAGTGTATTCGCGAGCTTGCCGCTTGCACTGCGAACAGTGTTGCGAGCGGACTGTATGTCTCCAATCGGATCAGAAGTGGCAGACGTATAGTTATTCCACTGCGTAGCGGCCCCGAGGGCAGAGTTGTTCGAAATATTTCCTGAAACCATCGCGTCAGCGAGGGCTTTTTCCTTGATCACCCAAAGGCGATCAGTGAGATTCTCCGCCGCATCCATCCGAGGACGAATAGGGCTATCCGCATCTTCTTCATCTTGGTCAGCAACCAATTCCTTCAGGGCATACTCCTCTAGAGAGTATTCCGCTTGAATTTCAAGATCGCTGTTCACCTCGTTCGTTGAGCCTTTCTTAGCTCTGAGGGCATCTTCTTCACGAAGATTGTCCATTCCATAGGACGTAATCTTTCCGGAATCCTTCTTCACCGCCACAATCGGAAAGAGTTTTTCGGCAATATAAGAATTTTCATCATTCTTGTATGCCAGTGACACTGATGTCAATAAGGGGTCAACATATGGTTTCATTATACTTTCTGATTAATGGTAAAATTAGAAGTTGAAAGGAGACCAGAGAAGCTTCGTAAGACCACCTACGGTAGCCTGTGATTCAAGTGCGAAGCCAACACATTTGTCGTTCTCGGTAGTTCCGTGAACAAGTCGAGCCGTTGAATCAGGCACGAGAGCCTGATCTTTCGTTACCGATCTACCTACAGCTCCCTTCACAATACCACCGATTGCTACAGGAACCGCTGAGCCAGTTGCGCTGACTGTGTCCTGAGTGATACCAACCGAAGGGGTTGCTTTAGTGGTGTTTTTCTTAACTTGATTGCTTCCAACCGATCGAACCACAAGGAAACGATTAATTGGCTGTCCGGCTTCAAATGAAGCTACTTGCATGTCTTTTGTGTCCATAGTGAGAAATAAGTGAATGGATAAAATTAATTACAAAGTTCCGAATACTCGTTTGCGACTTGGGCCGCCGCATCCGAAAGAGAAAGTTCCACGCCGTTCTCCTTAGCTTCTTTGATCTTCAGCTCTGCTAGCTTCTGAATCTTTTCCTCTGAAGAAAGCTTCTTGTTTGCAACAATTCCCTTCTCGGTGTCATCAGAAGCATTCACATCCTTTCCATGGCCGTGCTCTGAGAAGTCAACGGTCTTGAATGAATTGAGAACACTAATGATCTTGTTGGCAACACCCGGGTCAACTTCAGAAAGAAGTTTGCTGAGCTCTGACGCTCTGCTTTCCGTGAGTCCAAATTCAACTCCGTTTCCGCTGAATGAGAGTGCCTTTACCTGCTCACTCAACTGGGCTTGAACTTTTTCCTTCTCGAGAAGCTGGATCTTTCTGAGTGCTTTCTGGTGCTCAGAAAGACTTACTGTCTCGGTTTTTTCAGTTGCTTCGACCTTCTCTTCGGTTTCTTCGGTTTCAGTTTCCTCTTCGGATTCCTCTTCGTTGGATTCATCCTCAGCCTCTTCCGCCTCTTCCGCCTCTTCTTCATTTGTTTCTTCAGCTTCGCTTTCTTCTGAAGAAGTTTCTTCGGTTTCTTCAGCCCCCTCTTCACCGCCACCCTCTTCAAACTTAGCCGCTATCTGATCTATGACTTTTTGAGCCTCCTCTCTTTCGTCAGCTGGTACATCCTTGAAAACCTCCTCTAGAGCACTCATGTCCTCCTTTGAGACTTTGTCCTGCTTGAGCAATTGCTCTGAAATGATTTTGAAGTAATTCATGTCGGTTGAGTTAATGATATTTGAAAATTCCTGACTAAACATAACGGGCTTAAGATTCCTAACGAAGGGAATGTTCGTGAGAGCGCCGCCCATGAGAACGTCTAAATACGTCTCACCGCTCTCCGAATCCTTGTAAACAAAGGCAATTTCTGAAGAAAGAATCGGTACATCTTAGTTGAAAGCATCTCGAGTCCAAGCTTCGTCCACTCAATCTTTGCCACAAGCTTGTCACCGACGCGTTTCACCTGTCTGAACCATCCGGCCGCAGGTCCTCCTCGTTGATGATCAAGATTTACAGCAAGCTCGTTGCCATAGGTCTTTTGTCGCAATCTGGAAGGTGGTGGTGTTTGTGTTCGAGAGCGCAGTGCAGACTATGGCGACCTGATCAAGGGTGTCGGCAACTTCATTCTGAAAGTCTGGAATGACATTGGTAACGCGCTGGGGATCGATTGGCGAGCCGCTTGGGAAACGATCCTTGAAGTTACGAAGCTGTTCGTCAATTCTATTATCGGCGTACTGAAGTCAGCGTTCGACTTCTTCGAGTTGATCGGCCAGCGCATCAGCCGA
>FUIF01012625.1_pt1 | contig 10803 bp, 8 predicted proteins | sample 1003461 | NCBI WGS metagenome assembly FUIF01 (sample SAMEA80401918, study PRJEB19352) | marine metagenome
CAGGCGGCGTGGTCTGTAATGGCATAGCGACCAATACCGTCCGCATGTCTAAGACGGCAACGGGCGGGGTGGTCGTTGCTGGTACGGCAACAATCAATGTCACAGCAACCAAAACCGTAACCGGTGGTGTGGTCATTGCTGGTACAGCTACCAGAAATGTTACAGCAACCAAGACGGCGACAGGCGGAGTGGTCATTGCTGGCACAGCGACTAATACAGTTCGCATGTCTAAGACGGCGACAGGTGGAGTGGTTGTCGCAGGATCGACAACCAACACTCACAGACTCGCCACGACAGCAACAGGTGGTGTGGTCATTGCTGGCACAGCGACTAATACAGTTCGCATGTCTAAGACGGCAACGGGCGGAGTGGTCATTGCTGGCACAGCGACTAATACAGTTCGTATGTCTAAGACGGCAACGGGCGGAGTGGTTTGCAACGGCACAGCTACGGTCAATGTTACGGCAACCAAGACGGCAACCGGTGGTGTGGTTGTTGCTGGCACAGCGACCAGAAATGTTACAGCAACCAAGACGGCAACCGGTGGTGTGGTCTGTAATGGCACGGCCAGCAACGCCCATCGCCTAAACAAGACGGCAACGGGCGGAGTGGCCGTTGCCGGATCAGCAACCAATACTCACAGACTCGCCACGACAGCAACCGGTGGTGTGGTCTGTAATGGCACGGCGACCAATACAGTTCGCATGTCTAAGACGGCAAGCGGAGGCGTCGTTGTCGCTGGGGCCGCAACAGTCAATGTCACGGCTTCTAAGATGATGACTGGTGGAGTAGTCGTTGCTGGATTGGCTACCCACACAGTTCGCATGTCCAAGATAATGACTGGCGGCGTGGTCATTGCTGGAGAGGCAACAATTGCCACAGGAGACACTGGCGAAGGCGGAATAGTCGTCTCTGGAACGGCCACATGCACACACCGACTTAGCAGAATCGCTACTGGCGGGATCGTATGTAGCGGCACGGCGACGAATGCCGTTCGCATGTCTAAAACGGCGACCGGTGGAGTTCTGTGCTCTGGAACTGCTAGTTTCTTTAGGGTCAGCAACGTGGTGGCCGTTGGCGGTGTGTTGGTTGACAGCACATGCGTTCCATCGGTTCAAAGAAGCAATGCTGGATCTGGCGGCAATGTCGTGGCAGGAACCAGCACTGTCAGGGCCACATACAACATAATCGCATCCGGTGGAGTTCGCACAGGCGGCAGCACGGGTGCAGGCGGTAGCGAGAGCAATGAGCAAGGTCACGGCGGAGTTGTCCTCGCTGGGTCTGCCAATAACACGCACGCAATGTTCCGCACAGCGACAGGCGGAGTTGTTGTCGCCGGAACGTCATTCAACTCAAAGACCTCCGAAATCCAGACGTTAGGCGGAGTAGTTGTAGCCGGATCGGCAGGCATTGACGGCGATACTTTCAATGAAATATCGACGGGCGGAGTTATTGTAAGTGGCACAGCCGTAGCACTTCGTAGCACCGCTGACATTGCAAGTGGCGGCGTAGTGCTCGCTGGAGAAGCGTCCTGCACATCCTCCGGCATTAAGGTTGGCACTGGTGGAGTTGTTGTTTCAGGGTTGGTCCCCCACACGCACCGCATGATGAAGATCGCCAGCGGTGGAGTGCGAGTTGCAGGCAATGCAATTTTTGGAATCAACGAACTTGGAGAGGGCGGTGTCAGGGTCAATGGCGCAGCCCGTGCCGCCGTCCTTTACCGACCGACAAGCAGCGGAGGGGCCAAGGTTGGCGGAACCTCGACAGTCTATGTGAAGAGATCCATCTCCTTTGCGGGAGGAGTGGTTATTGGTACACAAGCCAAACCGGCTTGTGTTTACGCAGTTCCAACATCTGGTGGCGTCAAAGTCAATGGCACGAGCCGAGTTTTTGTTCTGAGAGCCATGGGCGTTTCTGGCGGCGTCGTGGTATCTGGAAGCCACACTCTAAGAATCTATCGCAATGTCACGGGCCGAGGCGGCGTGGTCATTGCCGGTCTCCATAAACAAACTTTCTTCGACTGGGTGGACGGGACTGGCGGTTGCAAAGTAGGCGGCATCGGCAAGAAAGAATCGCCGGTCTACCACTATATGACCAGCGGCGGTGTCATCATGGGAGGCCCGGCCCGAGTCCGAAGACTCAACTTCTTCCGGGTCTATCCTGATGGAAACATCGTAATTACAGGCGGAGAAGCTCCGGCTGTCTGGGGCTACACCTATATAGGATCGGGAAATATCGTGATGGGAGGCAGTACGCCTCCGACCATGGCAAGTTACAGATACCGCCCCGCTGGCAAGAAGAACATCCTGATGGGCGGCTCGGCAATCTGTGAATTGAGTTACCACGCATTTACAGCGAGTGGCGGCATCATCATGTCGGGCATGGCCGGTGCCACTTACACCGTGGGAGATGAGTCCTGCACAGATGATTTGCCATGCGTCGTGCCAATTCCTAATCGGCATAAGGCGTGTGTCAGGCCCAAATTCTTCTATGGCGACTGCAAGATCGTCAACAAGAAGTGTCGGGGCGGTGGCATTGTTGCATCCATTGTTGCTTGCCGACAGAAATTGATGTTGCCGCCAGAAGATAGACATCCGAACGTACCTAAGAATCAATGAGCAGCCAGTTTCAATACTATCGACTGAATGCCGTCTACCCGAGAACTGGGCTGCGCCGTGTCTATTCTCGTCGCAAGTATTCGTTTCCATTTGCTGCACTATCGACTGCAAACACATACAATGAAACGGGATCTGGCGGAGTTGTTTGTGGTGGCAGCGGGTCGTCTTATCTAATTCACAACAACACAGCCTCGGGCGGTGTAGTCTGTGCGGGGTCAGCCGCAGTTGCCGTCATTTATTCGCCAGCAGCCTCGGGCGGTGTGGTTTGTGCGGGATCGGCCACATGCTCTCAAGTCACATCTAAGACAGCCACAGGCGGTGTGGTTTGTGCAGGGGCCGGAAGCTCGTATCTGATTAGCTCCAACAGTATGAATGGCGGCGTGGTCTGTGCTGGCACAGGCCAGATGTACTTGCTTGCATTCAGAACGGCAACTGGCGGCGTAGTTTGTGCGGGAAGTGGAAGCTCATATCTGATTAGTTCCAACAATATGAGCGGCGGCGTGGTCTGTGCGGGCACATCCACGCACACCATGATCATGTTCCGCATAGCCACGGGCGGCGTGGTGGTGAGCGGTGTAGGAGAACTAGGAAATCAACCGCTCTTTGGATCGGGCGGTGTTGTCTGTGGCGGTACAGCCAACCTCTACATTGTTAGAAACATCACCGCTACTGGCGGGGTTCTATGCAACGGGTCCACATCGCCTTGGCTGAACTCATTCCGAGCCAGCACGGGCGGAGTCCGTTGCGCTGGAACGGCATTCTCGACCATGATCATGTTCCGCACAGCCACGGGTGGTGTGGTCATCAGCGGCGTTAGCAGCTTGGGGAGCCAGCCGATCATTGGATCTGGCGGAATCGTCTGTGGAGGCACAGCAAATCTGTATGTTGTTAGAAGCCTCGCCTCTACCGGTGGCGTGCGCTGCAATGGAACAGCATCCTCTTGGCTGATTTCATTCACCGCCAGCACAGGTGGGGTGCGATGCAACGGGGCTACTGGCATCCAAATCATCTCCTCTCGAACTGGATCAGGCGGTGTGGTGTGCGCCGGTTCTGGCGGATCGGCCATCATCAAGATCGTGTCCAGTTCTGGCGGCATTGTTTGTGGTGGCTCTAGCACATCGCAGCGTGTCACAGATTTGCGAGGATTGGGCGGTGTGAGAGTGACCGGGACGAGTCTCTCGCCCTGCATTTACTGGACCATTGGAACTGGCGGATGTATCGTCGCTGGTGGCAGACCATCCGATTTCTTCTGCATCGCAGAAGGCGGCGTGGTCATAGGTGGCACGGCTGGTCTCAAGCGTCTCAAGTTCTATCTTGTGTTCCCGACCGGCAACATCATTATCACTGGCGGAGAGTCGAGATCGGTCTGGGGCTACACCTATGTCACATCTGGTGGGGTCATCATGGGCGGTTCATCGCCCATTACCGAGGCGGGCTACCGTTACATTCCGCAAGGCAAGAAAAACGTCCTCATGGGTGGTTCGGCAATCATCCGTGTCACAACAGCTTCCACAGGCGGTGTTCGTGTTGGTGGTGCGGCTGAAATCAACGTCTTGCGATTCACGTATGAAGCATCTGGCAGCATCACCATGGGTGGCGAAGCCTCGCCTTCAAGTGCCAGCTACCGCTACCGACCGAGAGGCAACCGAGTTCTGTTGGGATCGACTACAATTTTTGGAATGCGAGCCAATTCGACAGGAGGCGTGCGCATCGGCGGCATTGCCGAAATCAATGTTCAGAGATTGAGTTTCAGTGCGACTGGCGATGTCGTAATGAGCGGAACGGCTGCTTTGCGAGCCAGTTACAAATACATTCCACAAGGGAACAAGAATGTTCTCGTCGGCGGATCGGCGATCACTCTGCCGGGACAATACTTCTTCACAGCCAGTGGTGGCGTTATCGTAGCTGGATCGTCTTCGATTACTTACACGCTTGGCAACGAAACGTGCGAAGATGCGGAATTCCCGTGCGTACTGCCTAAGCCAAACAAGCGGAGAACATGCTTGCCGCCTGCAAGGATTTACTATGCCCAGTGTAACGTCCTACGAAACAAGAAGTGCAATGTTAAAGAAGGGGCTTTGGTCCCATCTATTGTGCCCTGTCGTCAAAAGAGAATCATGCCGCCAACCAATGCACCGACTCAGCGAGGATTGTAAATCACCTCAACTTTGGCAGTTTCTTTAACTTCATGGTAGGAAATGTTCTGGACAACCCGGCTGATGGCAGAAAATGTTACTTGGTATTCCTTTGCCAAATCCTTGATGGCTGTTCCATCGTTGAACTTGCGCCGAATATCTCTGGCTTTCTGCATGTTCAGTTTGACCCCGTAGTTTTCCTTGGGCACATATAGATTTTCCGCCTGCAACCATCGAGTGAACGTCTTTTGAGAAACTCCAAAGTGTAGAGCACCGCTCTTGCGATCTGATACATAAGGCAACAAAGAATTTAGAGAAGGTCGCATTTGTCTAGTATAATCAGAGTGTCAAAATCAAATTTGCTGCATATCTATCTTTGTCAATCCCATTTAGGAGAACACACACATGCCCCTAGTAACCCCAAATGTTGGCGAACTTGAGCTTCTTGACAAGCTACTGAAAGATGCTCTCTCCACCAACGAAAACTACATCCTGAAGTTGTACAAGAACGATTACACGCCAGACGATAGCTCTGCACCGGGTTCGTTCACAGAAGCCGACTTCACAAACTACGCAGCCAAAACATTGCTGCGAGCCACATGGAACGCCGCTGTTACGGTTTCCAACAAGGCTGAATCTTCTTACGGTTCCTCTCCGCAGTCTTGGACTTGCGGTGCTTCCGGCAATACGATTTACGGCTACTACGTCACAGGCTCCACATCCGCTGTGGTTCTGTGGGCTGAACGATTCTCGACATCTCGTGTACTCGCAGATCAAGACGTTCTGAACCTTACGCCGAAATTCACGCTGAACAAGGAGTAATTCCTTGTAACTTTAGGATTTCCAACTATAATAACCTTGGCTTTCGGGCCAAGGTTATTTTTTTGTACGGAGACAAAAATGACTTCCCGCAATTTGCGGTTGTTGCTGGTCTTGGGGATTGTGTGCATGACCGGGGCTACAGGATTTTTGTTCTGGCTCAAACTCAATGAACCCCGACCCTCGACTGTAATCACAGAAAAACAGCAACAACTAACCCAGATCGAACAAACAACAAGAATCCCAGAAGTGGTGGGGGAATTCAATAAGATCAATTCCCAGATCACCAGCTTTGATGGTTCGGACATGATCGTCAAAATCTGGGAGAACGGAATGAGACTTAAAGTCTCGGGCTCCATGTATTACGAAAAGCCATTATCCTTTAGGATGAAGGTTCGTTCCATCATGGGCGAAGAGATGGACATGGGGTCGAACAACGAACACTTCTGGTATTGGTCCCGCCGAGACAAGCATCCCGGTCTCTACTACGCCAGCTACGCCGATTACTTTAAGACTCGGCTCAAGACACCATTCAACCCAGTGTTCTTAAGAGAATCGCTGGGTCTCGATCAGATAGACCCCACTGGGGCTAAGATCGTTGAAAAAGAGAACGATGTGATGTTGGTCTGGCCTAAGATTACCGCCACCGGCCAGAAAGTTCTTTATTCAGTCTTCCTCAACAAACAGACAAAACGAATGGATGGGATTGTAGTCACAGATCTGAACGGTAAGCCACTCACCTCGTGTGATGTCGAATATGATGGTGTTTTGCCTAAGAGGATCGTCTACGATTGGCAGGAAGAGCAGCGGTCTCTGGTCTTAGAGTTTAGACGACCAGCCATGAACCAGTCCCTCAGTCCTAACCACTGGCAGATGCCGGATTATACGCCTAAGATCAATATGGCTGAGGAATAAGCCGAACCATGCTAAATAATAGCATGAGTTTCTTAAGATGGCGACAGTTTAAGGAAACGAGAAAGGAACTGGCTCAAGCATATCGCCAGACGCTTTCAGGAGTTCCTCAAGATCCCGATCACCACCCTGAAGGTGACGTGCTAACGCATGTCCAATTGGTTCGGAAAGCCATTCCTAAAGCAGTTCTCGAACTTAAGCAACTTCAAAGTGACCCGACGTATGGTCCAATCTTGTCGGACATGGACTTTACTGTCTCGCCAGCCGAACAACAAATCTTAGCTTTGGCGGCATGGCTTCATGACATCGGCAAAGCGACAGCCACGACTATTGGTGGTCAGCCTTGGACCCAGCCCGGCGCAACTGGAAAGATTCAAGCGATTGGGCATCAAGATCCTGAGCATTATGGACCCCAGCTTGAGAAGCTCAAGGGAATAGCTCCGCCAGAGACGGTTCAACTGTATCTTCAGAATCAAAAGTTGCTGAACTTCTTGATTGAACATCACATGGACTTTGCTTCGGGACAGGGATTCGGCAGAAGCTTCATCGCCCAGTATTTCCAGAATGGCAAAGTTAAGAATGTTCCAGAGATGAAGTTGCTTCTACTTCTGATGTGGTCCGACAAGATGGGACGCAAGCCAGAAGACACAATCGCCCGAGCCATCCAGAAGAATGCCAACAATTTGATGGTATCTGCTGATCGGAGTCAGGTTCGGGATGCAAACATTGCAAAACAGAGCAAGCCGTTCGAGGGAGGGCCAGAAGAATTCGCTCAAATGCTCAGAAGTCGGACCATCGGACGTAACCAGCGGATTCAAGCGATGAAGAACAAGTTCCCCTCCCTTTCCGACCAACAAATTGCTACACTATTCCCTGAAGGATTTCGTCATTTCGTAGAAGCAGCGGCCATGCAACCCACAACCATCCAAGCCAACATCCCGGTGGACGCCAACATTCGTCTGCTGTCGGACGCTCTCAAACAGGGCGATCCGGGAGTTGAGGTGTATGTGGTAGGCGGAGCGGTTCGGGACTTTTTGTTCCACAAGTTCCACGGCCAGCCCGGCACGCAGTTCAAGCCAAAGGACATGGACCTAACCACGAATCTCTCAGAAGAAGAGATACTAGAACGGCTACGAACTCCCTTTGCGGCCCAGCAAGGCATCCGGGTCAATGAGAAGGAAAGTGTGGACACGTTTGGCGTGGTTTTCGCCAGCGTGCGAGGCAGTGAGACTTATGAGATTGCTCCATTCCGCAAGGATATCGGCATTGCTGACGGTCGCCGACCGGATCGGGTCGAGCGTGGCACCATCCATGATGACGCCATGCGCCGTGACCTAACAATCAACAACCTCTATTACGACTTCGACAAGGGAGTCATTCTGGACTTCAATGAGGGCGGACAGGGCCTTGATGACATCAAAAATGGTGTGGCTCGTCCCGTGGGCGATGCGTTCGAGCGATTCAATGAAGACAAACTCAGAATCCTACGTCTGGTGCGGTTCTTCTCTCGGTTCAATCCGGGCAGCATTGGCGATAAGCTCGATTCCCGCACCGCCTCGGCCATTCAGCATTATGGAAACCTGAGACAGCAGGGGATCACTCCTGAACGGATTCAGATGGAGTTTATGGCCGGTCTGAAACAGTCGCTCAACACCGCTTCGTTCCTGAACAATCTGGTCGAACTTCGACTCATGGAGCAAGTGTTCCCCGGTTTGCAGGTGGATGTTCATGGAATCAATCGACTGGGCAACCTGAAGAATCCAAAAGTTGTACTTGCATGGCTTCTGAGAAACAATCGGAACATCTTGGCGGCTCTCAATCAACTGAAGTACCCCAACGATATCGCTGAAGCAGTTCAGTTCTTGGTGGATTCATTGAGCTTTGGCCCGGACAACGCCATGGCGACTGTCCGTAACCGAGACAAACGGTTGCTCAAAGGCAACGCTGTAGGTCCGGGAGGCAAGCCGGTGACTCCGCAAGAAATGGAGACGCTGAATCAGCAGACCACTGCGGCCACCCAACAAGATCTGAATGATCTCGCAAGAGTGGTAGGCGATCCTGCGTTGGCTGGTCGGCTCACCCATCTGAGTTCTTACCAGCCGCCCGTTGTAAGCGGCGACGAACTGATGAAACAGGGTCTCAAGGGCGCAGAAATTGGGGCCGAACAGAAGCGTCGAGTTGCGGCTCACTACCAGCAATCCTTCCAAGATTATCTCAATCGCCGCACTACCGACAACGCAGAAACTCCTATACAATAGTCGCTCATGGAGCGAAACATGCCTATCCCGTTCGTCCGGGTTCAGCGTTGCAAGAGGATGAAACGTGGAGTCGCCTATGATAAAGCCGGTAAGAGATGGCGGGGGTTTGAGACAGATCGCCGAGATGATATAATTCGCCTTACTGGTTTGCTCGGGAGCGTAGGACTATGTTGGTGCTGCGGCACCAGAGTCTATGCAGGCTGGGAATCCTTGGATGACCGTCCTCGCCGAGACCTTTGTGACTCCTGCGTGATCCTCCCAAGCAAAATCTTTGTGGTCGAAAACAAGGACTGGGAGTCAGTTGTAAGGGAGTTCTTGCGATGAAGTACGTCGTCGTCAACAACGATTCGGACTTGGTGGATGTGGTGATCCAACTTTTGCAAGACGGCCACGATGTGCTGTTCTTGTATGTGGAAGGGCAAGATTCGCCCTTTCGGATCACCTTCAACTGCGCACAGGATGATAACTGGGAACGCCAGTTGAATTCGCTCTGCGAAACTTACAACTTCTCACAGCGATGCAAACGTCGCTATCGTGAAGTGCAATACCCAGATCGGGACGAGTTGTTCGCCGCTCTGGAGGAAGAATTGGCTGCCTTTCAACCTGATCGTATCATCAGGTCGAAAAGCGATGCCTTCGTCTGATTACTTGCCGAGCTTGCGGCGAATAGCATCTCGTCGCAACTTCTCGACTCTTCTGCGCTGAGCGTCCATCTGACGGCTCTCAGTCAACGAAACCGCTTTCTGCAAGCCGAGGGCTCGCAATTCGCCCGGCGACGGCCCTGCTGCGGTTCCGCCTTTGATTGATTTTGGACCCACGGTTGCACGCAGGGCCGGGGTTCGCCGCACCACCCCCTTCTTTCCACATCCACATCCCATAAGAGCCTCCCTTTAAGATCCGTCCTCTGCTTTTGCAGCGAGGCACACTCTAATTCTATGTACAGAGAAGGGAGCGAAATATGTCAGAAGAAATGACGGTTGAGAGAGCCAAGAAGATCATGGATGAAGCAACAGATCGAGCGGCAGAGTTGCTAGAGACAAAACCGGCTGTAGCCGAGATCATCCTTAAGCAACTACTCAGAATTGATCCAGAACACCCTGCCGGACTTCAGTTACTAGGTTTGACTAAGCATCGAATGGGCAAAAACACCGAAGCTGTTGAGATTTTTCAGACTGCTTTGGAGTTGGACCCATACAACGCTGATAACTACAACAACATCGGACTAGCATACGCTGGATTAGAGAACAACCAGCGTGCTATCGAGAACATTAAGAAGGCCATTGAACTCGATCCGGCCCAGTATCTTTTCTTAAATAACTTGGCCCTCCAGTATCGTCTGATCGGGGACCACAAGTTAGCCGTTACCACCCTCGAACACGCTCTGCAAATCCACCCTAAGAGCCCTCAGATGTGGACCAACCTTGGCGGTATCTATGGGGAGTTAAAGCAAATCCGGCGTTCTCTGGAATGTTTCGACAAAGCCATCGAGATCGACCCGGCTTATTCTGCGGCGCACGTAGATCTGGCTTTCGCCCACCATCTGTTGGGCGAGTGGAAAGAAGGTTTCGAGTCCTACGAATGGCGATTCGATTATTTCGATCAGATGAAGTTCTACAAGAAAGCCTACGACCAAACAAAGCGTTGGAATGGCCGAGATTCACTAAAGGACAAGACGATTATCGTCTATGCCGAACAGGGTCTTGGCGACTGCATTCAATTCATGCGATTTATTCCCAAACTCAAGGAGCGTGGTTGCAAAGTTATCGTCCACTGCCCGCTGGGTCTTGATGGAATTGTCAGAAGATGTCCGGGCGTTGATGCTACCAACAATCGGGACATCGTGAACAACATCGGCGACGAATTTCCGCCATACGATTACCAGTGCGCCCTCATGAGTTTGCCTTATCTGTTGAGGTCGTTCGACTTCTCTGGCAAGCCATATATTGAACCTGTAACCAAGAACTTCCGCAAGTTCGTGAATGACGAGTACGGAGAGGACACGCTCAAGGTGGGCATCGTCTGGGCCGGTAGTCCGTCTCATCCCCACGATCAGCGTCGGTC
>FUIF01020854.1_pt1 | contig 10800 bp, 5 predicted proteins | sample 1003461 | NCBI WGS metagenome assembly FUIF01 (sample SAMEA80401918, study PRJEB19352) | marine metagenome
CTATCTGATCTTATTGACGATGCCGTGTAGGACGCAGGGCTTTTAGCAAAATAATTATAGCCTGACGTATCAGCATTTTGAACGTAAGAATAACGATCAAGTCTAATCTTAGCTGATGATGTTATCTCTGTTCCACCGCCACGATAGTCATTCCCAATATGCTTTGAGTTACCAGAAACAATAATCCCACCATTAATGCTTGAGAAGGTATTGCCCATGATGTTGATGAAATCACCACCGATAGATACAGCCTTTGCATTAGTAAGATTGTTGTTGCCTTCAGTAATAAAATTCCCAATGACAGAGCCACCGTTGAAGCCAGAAGATGTTCCCACAGCAATAAAGTTATCGTCAGTATCTCCAGCAAACCAGCAGTTATTAACTAATAATGCTTGACCATTTGTGCAGAAAATACCTTGTGCGCCACAGAAATCAAAAACACAGTTAGACGCAGCAAGGTTAGTGACTGCATCACCTCGAACACCCTTATCGCAGAATACCGCAATACAGTTTGAAATCTGAACGCCTTCAGACTTATAACCACTGACGGGCTGGGTGGCTGTTGTGCAATACCATCCATTTTCGCAGTAGCCCATAAACATTGCGTCCCAAGTATTATTGACACAATAGTCTAGCTTAAAAATGCTACCAGTCTGACTTGTTACGTCATTATAAAGGTTGCAATTTTCCCAGTGACATTCTTTTGCATCAACACAATGGAAGATGTCTGTCCAAACTTGGTTTCCAGTTTGAATGTTGTTGAATACGTGACGTGTTCCAGCAACATAAACAGCAGACGCCGTTACACCAGAACCTTTAGTAAGTTTTAAGTTACTAACTTCACAGCTTATTGTATTTACTGTTAGCAGGTAACTAGCATTGGCTGTCAAATTAAGAGTTGAACCATTGCCTTCAATATGAAGAGCACGTCCATTTGTGCTAATGCCAGAGCCTACATTATAAGTCCCTCTTGGGAAAACAACTCTTCCATTCTCAAATTCTGTAATGCTGTCGATTGCAGCTTGAATGGCTGTTGAGCTATCACTTGTTCCTGCTGGATCAGCACCGAAGTCAACCACATTGACAGTGCTGCCCTCAATCATTCTGTTATGTGCTTTTGTCAGGCTCATGATATTCTCCAGATCAAGACGTTACGTAAGACAAAGCAACACGGTAGAATGTTGATGTCGTATTAGGATTGTGAGTTGTTCCAGAAAGATTAGAGTAAAATAAAATATTTGTGCTAGTATCCTGAACTACAGCATAAATACTTCCAGAACTTGTATTAACAGGAACTGCGCCGTAAAGACTGCTTATACTTGATTGAATGTAAGGCGTGTAAGGCAAGCCGCCTATTAGGTTTGAACTAAAATTTGTGTTTACTGCAAATTGAAACTGCACATGAACAAGCCGACCAATTTTAGTGTATGTCCCTGCTTCAGCACCAGTTAATGCACCAGTTGCATCACCAGCAGTTGTAGGCGTCCAGCTCCCCTCTTCATAGTCATCGAACAGTTCACTTGTGCCAGTGCCAGAGGTGGCAGAGAAGTCGATGCCTTGGCCTGATGAATTAAAAACAATGTTGCCACTGTCATTAATATCAACCATTCGAGTATTATCTACATAAAACCGAATAGCACTAGATGCAGTCTCATCGTTTACATCAGCAGTAATATGAAGCCGACCACCAACATTCCTTAAACGAGCAGTGCCGTTTGTGTCTGTCATATCTATGTTATGACCGTTTGCAGTTGTAGTCAGAACTAAAGGGCTTCCACCAATAGCACCTGAGTTAATATCTACACTCGCAGCATCAACCTCATTAAATGTTGGGTTACGACCAAAGATGCCGCCTTGTTGTTTAATAGTCATGGTCAAGCCTTCCTTGATACTTTGCAAAGGGACGGAACGGTAACAACGGCTGCTGTTGCCGATGCGTTTGTTGTCCGAAGATCATAAGTATTTGCGTCAACACGGGTCATAGTAAAACGACCAGACTGATCGTTCACAGTGTCGTAGTTTCCAGTGTCGTTAAACTTTGAAATGTTAAACTCACCGATCTGCGTTGTGGCGTTGTTGTCGTAGATCATTATCTTGAACACGCCAAGACGATGATCTGACATATCCAAAGTGAACGTATCTTCGTTCGTTCCAGAGCCAACATCAAATGACACAGACTTATATGCGTGAAGATCAATGTAACTAGAGTTGTCAGCTTGGTTTGTATTCGTTGTGCTTTCGAGGATGCCATAGACACCAGCATACACATCGCCATTCAGACGTTGCGTGTTTAGTGGAAAGCTATCTCCGTCTACATACAGAGAGCCAGTGCTTTCATTCGAGTAAGCATCCTTGCCAGCAGCAATCAAAGCCGTGTTGACGTATGCGTTATTAATAAGCAGTGTTGATGTGCTTGTGTTGCGAATACGATGATCTGAGCAAGTTCCAGCATGAGCATGGTATCCGTCCACACCAACAAAAGCATTTGTTGCAGAACAAACTATGTCACTTGTATCTGTATTTTCAGAAGAAATATTACGGAATAAGGCTGGCCCTTCGATGTCTCCAGCAATGTTAATGCAAACATCACAGCCATCAAAATCAATGCTGTGAACGGAAATTCCTGGCGCACCGCCACCATCCCACTGAATACCAATAGCCCCGTAGATTGCTGCACTATGGATTGTCCCAGAGGTCGGTCCAGCAGTTGTATTAACGTGAATGTTCTTGTTTGTAGTAACAGCAGCAGGAACACGAGAAACGAAGTTGCTGATTTCAAACTGATAGGATGCAGCTTGAAACTCAATGTTGGTATTAAAGTTGCGGATGCTAAAGTCACGCAGGGTAAAGTTACGAGCATTGGTGCTAGTAGAAGTTTCACCAATTTGAATACCAACTTGCGATCCAGTGTTAGTTCCACGAAGGTAGCAGCCAATAATCTCTTGGCCAAAAGTTGCAGTACCAGCAGATGATACGTTTACAAACTTAACCATTGGGTTTGCAGAACCAAACAGGCGAGAGCCTTTGATTTCCGTATCTCCAATAGCATCTCCACGACCTTCGCCGTGCAGCTTGTTGCCCACGTCAAAGACCAGAGTTGTATCAATTAGGTAATTACCAGCAGGGACGTAAACAATTTTGCCTAGTGTATGTGCGGCTTGTAGTGCTAGGTTAAATGCTGGGCCATCGTCCGTCACGCCATCACCGACAGCACCAAAGTCTTTGACCGATACAGTTTCTTGCAGCTTGCCTCTTACAGTACGATCCTGTGCGCCAGTGCTGCCTTGGTTGTAAGTAATCGCAGAAGCATCTCCGGTTATTGTTGTAACCGACTCACCCATCATAAACTCAATAGCAGCATTCAAGGGCGGGGCTTCCGTGAATGTTACCGTAGAGCCGCTGAGAGAGAACGTAGACTTATTCTGATAAACGCCATCTATGTGGATCTGTATGTTTGTCTTAATGCCAGGTGCAACAGTCAGACCAAACGCAGTCTGAGAGCCATTGCCGGTTGCAGTGTTCACGATAAAGTTACCGCCAAGAACCGCATTGCCAAAGAAATCAGACGGTGCTGCCGCTGTTACGTTGCCGCTCTCATCAAACAAGATGATCTTATCAGCTCGATCAGCCGCAAGAGGAAGATCCAGAGTTTTATCTTCATCGCCAGGTGGCACAGCGAGAGTACGGCCAAAGCGCTCATCAAGCTGCTGAGACATGATAACATTGCTATCGAGCTGTTCATTCAGCGAAGAAGCCAGCAAGTCACCAGCAGTCACAAAGTCAGTTGTGCGTGATAGTTCACGGCCACCGATGATTGTGAGAATGTCCGTAAGCACCAGAGCAACAACCATCGTGATGTTGCCCGTACCATTCGCCGCAATCGATACAGTGTAATCAGTTGTTTCTGTCAGCAGCACGTTGTTCTTGTAAACAACGATATCACTTGACTGCAAAACATTGAATGTAAAGGCATACGGGCCGGTTCCAGTATTGCCTGTGAACTGAACTCTGCGCGTAACAGGGTTAATTGCGATATCGGACATGATGTTTTCCCGTTCCTTTGCTTACTCTATAGCAGATTTTTGCAGATGATCCAATAATTCCTTATCGGAAACCGCCTCCTGTTTGTACTATACTACTTGGTGGTATGAAAAATGTTTGATCGTTTTCGCGCTCAACGCGGCGCTCCATGCGACGAAGATAGCCAGGATTGATAGTTTCTTGTAGCTGATACCAAATCAAATAATCCAGAACTGGCTTGGTGTAAAACACGTTCCCAAATGGAAGATTGCTTTTAATGAGCCTAAGCCAATCTGATCTTGCGTCTACATCACCACCCAAAACAACATCTCTAATCTTTACTACGTTATCTGCAAAATCAAATATTGTTGTAGCGCCCGGCCCAGCAACGGTAGCTAACATGCCGCCGCCATATCTATTAGCTTCACCGAATAAGAAGTCACCGTATATACCAGCACCACCACCTTGAAGCATCGCCGCTAATAGTGTTTCTTTTGTGTTGGGTCTAAGCTCCCTTCCTTTGACAAGCTCCTTGAGTTGCATGACAAAATAGCCAAGAACAGTCGTGCCAACGATTGTGTTTATTAAAGCCATGTTAGCACCAACACCGCGCTGTAGTTGCTCGCGCAGATCCTTAGCGCCATAGCCATACACATGGCGCCCGTAAACCTTACTGACAGCAGTAATCCCAAACGATTTAAATTGCCCCATGGTTCTGATTGCTTCGCCAGCTGCGGTTCCAGGCCTATATCCACGCCGCACCATTGCCCTCTCTCTTGCACCTGGAGAAATAACCGAGTTATCTACCTCAGAAACTAAAAGAGTAAACAGGCTTTCCTTTATTCGTAAGTCTTCAATGTTATCTGGCATTAGATACATTCTGCCATCTGGCCCTTTTTCAGCAGCCTTTCTAGCAATATCCCATTGCTCTTTTCCTATGCCATATATTCCAAGAATCCTTTTTAAATCCTCTTGAACCTTATCAAACTTGTTTGCCGCCTCTACGCCAAGATCGTTTGAAATCATTAGGGCAACGCCACGCTTGTTGCTATCTGTCCATGGGCCTAAGAGGTTTAGTTTGAAAAACTGCCTCATCAACTTGTTGGTGGCCCCAGGAAAGTCATCAGCAGCATTGAAGCGGCCATAAAAAATTGCCTAATTGACCTTCTAGACCAGCCCCTAATCTATCAGCATATTCTCTCAGTTTACCCTTTGGTGCACCTTTGACTACAGCGGAAAAACCATCTGCCCACGCATCTAACAAAGATCTGCCTTGATATATTCTTGCTGAGGAAATGAAGGCAGTATCAGCTAAAGATGCTAAGAATACACCACCCAGCTTTGACATCGTTTGGACGTCTCTTAATCCTTTCATAATAGTGGCAGAGGTAATATTGAAAGGATCGTTAATGTCTCCAGTAACCTCATCCAAAGCACTTTTAAAATTTATAGCATAAGGAATGCGGCTATCTCTTCTTTGTATATCTTTAAGTTTTTGCGGGTCTGGATCGTCTCTGTATTTAACCTCTAATCTATCAATAATCTTATCCATCATCGCTTCTGGATTTGTGCCAAATACCTCCAAAAGAGCTGTAGCCCTAGCGGCTGATTGAAGATCTTCCGTAAATGCTTCCCTGAGAGAGGCCCGACCAAACTCTTGGTCATAATTGTACCAAGCTTCAGCATCATTAAAGATAAATAAACTGCCCTCACTTTCTTGTCTGGCTAGGTTTTTTGTACCCTTGAAAGATCTACTTACCTCTGTTCGATGAGTTGTTTTTCTTATGCCTGTTGTGAGGGTGGCGTATGCACTATCTAAAAAGCCCTCAATTCGCTGTGGGGCAATTTCCATATTTTCATAATCAAGCTTATCACGAATAGTATTCTTCCAGCTGTCTTTGGTTGCTTTGAGCATCTTTGCCCTATCGTGAACCGCTCCGACAACACGACCTTGCTTTAGCCTTATGTATGCGCCAGCTTGATTTTCTCTTTGGAGGGCAGCGCGCTGATACTTAAACATTATCTCAGCTATAGCTTTTGCATCGGCAGAAGCGCCTGGCACACCTTTTGGTTTCTTAAGGTTTAAGTCACCCAGAACCATAACTACTGATTTCTCAAACTCGCCCTTCATATTGTCATACTTTGTAAGCAAGCCCTTGGCCTTTAAATCGCTAATAAGGCCCCCAAAGTAAGAGCTTTCTAACGCTTGACCAATAGCGGCAGCAGATCGACCTGACTCAAAAAACGGCGAGTTTACACCAACAAGCGCGGCCTCCAAGCCAAGAGATGGATTGCCAACCGCCTCATCGGCACGCTCAGCAAGAGCCATTATTCTTTGCTCTTTTAAGATGTTCATGTACCGATTTCGCTTTTCAATCTTGCGAGCTAAATCGGTATCCCTCTTCATTGTTTCGCCGCGAATAAAGATAGCTGATTCCGCGTCGGACAAAGGGAATAATTTAGACTTCTTAACGGCTTCTAAGTCTTGCAGGATTTCATCAATCTGCTCATCACTTAGCCTGTTTCTACTTGCTCTTTTTGCAACATCCCTACAATCGACCATTATGACCTCATCACACAAACAGTTGTTTCTTCAATGGTCTCGATATAAGCGCGAGCCTCTAATTCTATTGCCTCTATGGCATCAAGTTCTTTTATTTGCTCAGAAGTAAGTTCATCGGCATCTCTGGCCGCCTTAATTAAAACCTCTTCGCGAGCGATAATATCATCAATATCTTGATTTTCTGTGAACTGAGTTGCCCACTCGTCAAACTTTGCAGAAGCATCTGGGTCTGCCGTGGGGTCGCTTCTTGGGTCAATGGCATGACGCGCTAATAAATCGGCCTGATACTCTTCTATATCTCTTGCGACATCAATTCTAGCATCCATAAGATTCTTGTTGCTTCTGGCCATTTCATCGGAGATAAGAACGATTTCATCGTCAGTAACGTTTTCAACGCCCTTTTCTTTTAGCTCATCTTTTATATCTTGGCGCCTTGCTTCTTCTGCGTCGAAATCATTCTGTGCATCAGATGACTTCCTCCAATCCTCAGCAACCTCTGCGTCTTGCCGTGCAAATACAAAGTTTCCTCTCTTCTGCTCGCCCAATGCCTCAACTAATTCATTCGTATTTCTGCTTGAAATATATCCAGCTTCAAATGCAAATTCCGCCATATCATCAAGATCAAACTCAGAATTTGGGTTGTTAATGCCATTAACAGTTTTTCCGGTCTTGCCTCGATATTCTCTTTTTGACGCGTATCCAATATTACTTAACTCACCCCTAAACGCAGGGGCATCATCATTTATACCGCCAACATCTCTTACAAACTGCCCTAAATCAACAGGCTTACCAGTTACTTTGGGTCTTATCATTTGCACATTTATATCGTGGTCTGTGACGTACTGCCTAATAGCAATTTCAAATGGTAGTTGCCCACCAGTGTACTGATACATGGATCTAGCTTGCTTGGCGGCTTGCGGCGCCTTTGCAACAATCTCCTCAGCAGCCTTTGGCGTTGGAGGTGTAAATCCAGAAACATCTTCTCTAGGTGTTATTGTAGGATCAACAGACGCAATAACTTCTTTTACGTCTACATCCGACCTACTAAACATGCCAGCAACAGTACCAATGGCTCCACCTAAGAAAAACCCAGCGCCAACATTAAACAACGCATCGGTCATTGTGTAGTCAAGTTGTTGATCTGCTGAGAGACCATAATATAGCGGCTCAGTGAGCAAAGCACCGGCAGTACCCTCTATGGCCCCGACCCTTGCTCTGCCACCCACACGGCCAAATCTAGCAATTGACGTAGCCTTTCCAGCTTGGCCAACGACAGGAATAAACATTGTTGCAACTTCAACCGGATCAGCGGCCATTGCCAACATCCCGCCGCCAAACTTAGCGACACCAGGCAAGAAACCTTCTGGGCTTCTATTAATGATAGCGTTGCGAATAATCTCTTCTTTTTTACCTTCAGCAATCAACCTTGCTTCTTCAGCAGATGTTCGCTCTGTAAATGTTACAACACCATCGTACATTTCGTTAAGCTCTTCTGGCTCAACCATCCTGCCTTCATCTATGCTTTGCTGGTGAATAACGTTTCTTTGAGTTTGATCTTGCTCATAGATGTCCTTGAGTTGAGATTGCAAGCTCTCTCGCAGTATTGGATCTGTAGTTGTTTCAAGATCATATTCTATTTGGTATTGCCGTTGCTGAAGCTCTAAGTCTAACTCAGCCAGCCTATCGCGCTCAGATGTCGTAAGTGCGCTTATAGACGCTTGAGCTTGCTCAAACTTACGGCTCAACAACGTGCCCGTCATCGGTGTCTTTGCCATTTCAGAAACAGCACGCCCTAAAGAAACCTGCATGGTTTCAGAAAGCCCAGCTCTCAAGAACCTATTATCTGTTTTTAATGGCCTTGGTTGCAGCATTATTTTCTGCCTTCTCTGCGGCTAACTCTTGGTTCTTCTACTGGCGTAACCAGCTCTACTTCTACTTGCGGAGCTGGCCCCGTTCTGGCCTCACGGCGCTCTTCTGCACTAATCCTTGGAAACACCTGCTTGGAAATTATATTTACGTCTTTAAACAAAACATCGACGTTTGATCCATCAGCCTTTTTAACCACAACAAATCTGTCATTTATGTTGTAGTGCAAGCGCAAGCCGTCACCCGTTTCATTATTAAGCCATATCCCATTCGATGAAATACCAGCCAATGTAACAGGCTCATCAGCAAATTCTGGCAGATCTGGAAAGTCTATTGTTTCAACCTCAAGAAACCTAAGTGCGTCTTCTGTAAGTAAGCGCTGCATGTTTCTATCAATGGTGCTTGGATTAAGTGTTGGATCTACGGGAACAATGTATAGCCCCTGCTTTCTATTAACAATTTGCTTGGGATCGGCTTCTGGCAATAATTCAGCTACAGAATTTTTAACTGCTTCTTGAAGAGTAATATTACCTTCTTGGAATTTATAACCAGCAAGTTTAACGACAGTTTCATATTGCTGTAGATATATTGACCTAGCCTCACCAGCACTGCCGCCAAGAAATGCTTCTGTGTAATCAGATCCCTCTAAAATTAATCTAACTTCTGTTTTGATATCATTCTTATCAGTTGGAGCCATAGTTCCAAAAATATCTTTTTCGCTTAGAGCGGCTATTTCCGCAAGATCCTGGCGAGTACCTGCGTTGTCAGTATATAATGCCTGAACATATTCCGGCTTTAATCCTGCCCTTCTTAGCTCTTCTGTAAATCCAGCAGAATAATCACCAAGGCTTATGCGCAAGGCCTCAAATGTGCTCGCGGCTGTATCTGTGGGCTGAGACTGAATAAGGTTTACTACCGCGCCAGCAAACGGCTTCGGCATTACGTTCCTAAAGCCCATCGGGGTATTCATGTCATCGTATTGAGATTGCGCAATTTCACGCATCTGCAACAAACCTTGGGCAGCGCCAGCAAGATCACCAACATTTAATTTGTCTTGTATATCCTCATAAACACCCTGCGCTGCATCATTTGTTGTAAGCACATATAGTGCTCCATCCTGAGCTATCGCATTATCCCGCTGCTCTAAAGACTGCTGCCAAGCCAGCAAGGCGGCATCCGCTTTAAGTATTTCATCTGGAGCTTTTGCATCATTAGCAGCAGTCTCATAATCAAGAGAAATCTCATCAATTAAATCTGGAGATAAAAAGCCAACCGCACCAGTGTTTAGCACATTTTCCTGAGTTTGCGCCCAATCCGAAAAGATTTCTTCAGCGCCCTCATCGCCAAAAAGATCACGAATGTATTGTTCATCTATTTCAAAGCCTGAAGGTGGGGTGCCTCTTTGCCTTAAAGCCGCCTCAGCATTGCTTAAGTCAGTTACAAATTGGCTTTTCCCTTTGTTAATTTCTCTATCGAGATCACCCTGAAGCCTAGCAACGAATGATCTATTCTGCTTGAAGTCAAAGCCAGGAAGGGGGCTTTTCTCATATTCCTCAAGCAAAATTCTTTTCTGCCCAATGGGGGCTTCGTCAAAACGAAAGATGCGATTAAACTCAAGAGCCTTTGATAGCGTTGCATTTGTGTAATCTATAGACTTTTCTTCACTGGCCCCAATGTCCTGCAAATCAGCAGCTAAAGAATCTCCCAATTTTTGAAGATCTTCTTGAGTTACGCCAGGTTGTGTTGCGGCATCAATTATTTCTTGGCTTCTGGTTTTAGCCACTTTACTTACATTTTCAGCCGCAGCAGCTTGAGCTTTCCTAAATGAGATATCGGAATAACGACCTTGATAGGTCATTGCGCTATCGCCTAGACGGGCAGACAGCACACCGGCAGCAACCGGATCAACCGCTTGCATAGAAGCAGCATATCCATCTTGAATATCTGCCATAGATGCTTGGAACGCAGACATAGACATATTGTTTTTATCAGCATCACGAACAAGGTTCTGCATGTCCTGCTTTGCCAAGCTCTCGATCTCAATAACAGCAATCCGATTAGCAGCATCAGATGCAGCACGCTCTGCTATTGTAGTAGGACCACCGGCCTCACGTAGCGCCTCCAGAGTAGGCAAAGCACCCTCTTCGCGCACACGCTCTTGCCCACGCAGTTCCGCTGCTTGAGCGGCCTGTTTGAAGGCAAAGTCTGACATGCGATCTACTTGCTGAGAAATAGTCTGGCCGAGCCTTGCCTGCTCGCGCGTAGCCGCAAAGTCCATCTGTTGTGGCTGTCTGGTTTGTAAACCAATGCGCTGATATCTGGGAAGGATAGCCATGTCTTAACCTATGCTA
>FUIF01016186.1_pt1 | contig 10790 bp, 12 predicted proteins | sample 1003461 | NCBI WGS metagenome assembly FUIF01 (sample SAMEA80401918, study PRJEB19352) | marine metagenome
TTCCCTCGGGCACGGGGCAGCCGCGCTTTTACGCGGATTCATCGGAGACGGCGATCACCTTGGCGCCGATACCGGATGGTATTTATGGGCTGAACTTCGAGGGCACGATTCACCCGGCATTCCTTTCGTCTAGCAACACGACCACATGGCTATCCACGCACATGGATGACCTACTGCTTTACGCCTGCCTTGCTGAGAGTGAGCGATTCCTCAAGGGCGATGAGCGAGTTCTGGTGTGGCAGCAGGAATACATGGAGAGGTTGCCGGGTGCGAAGAGAGAGACCTACGAATTGCTGAGATCACGGTATCAGCTGACACCGATGCAGGTGCCAGCGACACCAGTGACAGGACGATAAGATGGCAACGACATCCCCTTACCTTCGAATGACGCTTCAGGATCTCGGCGAGAACGTCGATTCGTGGGGCACGGTACTCAATCAGTCGGCGCTCGAACTGCTCGAAGATGCGATCTCTTCGACCGGCGAATGCGACGTGGCGGCAGCGAATGTCACCTTGGATGATACAGCTGGCGGCCCGTCCGAAGAGGGGCCAAGCCCGGCACCGTCTGCCCGCCTCATGATTCTGGATATCACGGGCGCGCCCGGCGCTGCGCGTGCGGTTATTGTTCCCGCGCGTTCGAAGCTCTACCTCTGCGCCAACAACACGACGGGTGGGCAGGACATCACGGTTCGAACCTCTGCCGGAACCGGACCCAACATCACGGCCGGGGTGGCGGAGTGGGTGTACTGCGATGGCACCGACGTTATAGCGGTTGCCGCGCTGACCGCTGCCACAGCCACTACGGCGACCACCGCAACGAACGCGACCCAGTTGGGTGGCACTGCCGCGTCCGGGTACGCATTACTGGGCACAGCACAGAACTTCACGGCCGGCCAGAACGTCACGCGCGTTGCGGTGACGCTTGACTCAGGCGACATCGACATCGATTGCTCCTTGTCGAATTCGTTTTATCACCTGACGACCGGGGCGCTGAACCTTACCGCACCGACGAACGCGACGAATGGGCAGCAGTTCTCGCTGATCATCGAGCAGGGCTCCGGTGCCCCGCATGCGATCACGTTCCAAGCCAACACCTTCCTCTGGGCGGACGGCACGGCGCCGACGCTCTCAACTGCCGCAGGAGAAATTGATTACCTCTCGTTCGAGTATGTGACCGGGCTTGACGCTTTGGGTGGCGCTCGCTGGATTGGCTCGATCATCAAGGATGTGTCGTAGTGGCATTCCGTATTCCTATGGGGTTGATGAGCGGCGCCCAGTTGGGCGTGCTCAACTTCACCGAGGACACGCTGATCGGCAACCTGTGGACCTATCTCGGGGAGCCTGCGCAGGCAGTTGACGTTGTCATGACCGTTGACGGCTGCGATGTGGGAAACATAATCATTCCCAACGATTTCAATGGTGCTTCGACGTTCAACATCACTTGCACGAACGCGGGCGAATCTTAGGTCTTCGGAGGGAATGGCGGAGATGGTGGCGACGACCTCGGTTCGACAGGTTCCGATGGCTCTAACGGCGCAGATGGCGGCCCGGCTATCACGTGCGGGTCCTCATTCACAGTCAACCTCGACATCGACGACGGCTACCTACTCGGTGGCGGCGGCGGTGGCGGCGGCGGTTCATACGATGACACCGGAGCGGGCGGCGATTCTGGTGGCGGAGGCGGCGGCGGTCAGGGCTTTTCAACTACTACAGGAGGTGATGGCGGATCAAGCATCGGAACACCCGCTTCTACCAATGGTGTTGACGGTGGAGTCGGAGGTCCGGGCGCTGGCGGAGACGGCGGCGGATCTGCGGTTGCAAATGGCGGACAAGGCGGAGTGTGGGGATCTGGCGGCACGCCGGGATTCACGAGTGATGTCCTCACCTCAACAACTACGGGCAATCTCAACTATCTCGGCGGGCTTGGTGGTGTTGCAGGAATGGCATTCGCAGGATCTGGGTCAATCACTTTCTCAGGTTCAGATAATGAAGCCACCCTCAGGGCAGCTAACCGCATAAAGGGCATGGTGCAGGGTGGCGACATCGGCTCCCTGCTGTTCAACAAGCCAACGACATCAGTCGTTGTGTCCTCGTTCTCTGGTTCGTCGCAGACATCCGGCATCACCTTCGCTGAAGATGGCGACCTGATCTCGGTCATCGGTTCGGGATCGGACACGACAAACTCGAACTACTGGCTCAACGGCACGAACACGGGCGAAGGGGCGGGTTTCGAGGTCGTTGCGGCAAACGCGACCACGATTGGTATTACGAGCACCGAGTGTCTTGAGGGTACGTGGGATGCTGAGGCGGCGGCGGCTGACACGTGGATCGCGATTGGCTCGGATCGCACGTGGTCCTTCACGGATGCAGGCCCGCGAACAACTGCTCAGCTATTCATGATTCGAACGACTGATCAGTCAGCCGCGAACGAGTGGGTTGGCGGCTTCTGGGTCATGGTCACGGAGCTAACGGACTCGTAATGGTCAAGCAGGTCATCCCTCTCCCGGTCAATCCGGGCATCTACACGGAGCAGACGGAGCGCGGTGCCGTTGGGTACTGGCGTGATGGCGACAAGGTGCGCTTCCGTTACGGGCTGCCGGAGAAGATTGGTGGATGGTCACAGCTGTCGCCTTCGTTTCTGGGCACGTGTCGCGCGATGGAAGACTGGTCATCCTTGGATGCCAAGCGCTGGACTGCTCTGGGTACGGAGAAAAAACTCTACATCTGGCAGGACAACACGCTTTTCGACATCACGCCGGTTCGTTCTTCTGGGCAGCTGACCAACCCGTTCGACACGACCAACACCTCGACGACGGTCACGGTCAACCACACGAACCACGGCGCACAGAACGGCGACTACGTGCGTTTCGACAACGCGACGGCTGGCGGTGGCATCACGGTTGACGGCGAGTATGAGATCACGGTAACCGACGAGGATACCTACACGATCACGCATACCTCGGCTGCGACATCGACGGCGACTGGTACTGGCGGGACGGTCGATTACGAGTACGACATCTCCGCAGGCGCGGCGACCGCGTCAACCTCGTCCGGTTATGGCACGGGAGGTTACGGCAACGAGGGTTACGGTGATGCTCGCACTGAGTCCACGCTGGTGCTCTCGATCCGGATTTGGGCGTTGGATACGTGGGGCGAGGATCTGCTGGCTTGTCCTCGTGGTGGCGCCATTTACCACTGGGATCGTTCACGTGGCACATCTGAGCGAGCCGTGTTGCTTGCCAATGCGCCATCGATCAACCAGTACATGATCGTTTCGCAGCGTGATCGCCATGTCTTGGCGCTTGGTGCGTACGACGATATCGCGAGCCAGATCGATCCGTTGCTGATTCGCTGGTCATCCTCTGAAGATCTGGGCGACTGGACGGCAACGAGCACGAATTCATCAGGCGACCTTCGGATCTACACGGGATCGAAGATCGTCACAGCGGTGCAGGGGCGCTTGGAGACCGTGATCTTCACCGATGTCTCGGTGCATACGATGCCGTTTGTCGGTTCGCCGGATGTTTTCGGGCTCAACACACTGGGTGTGAACGTCTCGATCCTCGGGCCAAAGGCGGCAACGGTCGTAGATGGCCGTGTGTTCTTCATGGCTGAGGCGGACTTCTACATATATGACGGCACGCTGAGGGTCATGCCCTGCACTGTCCGGAACTTCGTCTACGAGAACCTGAACACGGACCAGCGCGAGAAGGTATGCGGCGGGCTGAACCGTGAATTCAATGAGATCTGGTGGTTCTACCCGTCATACGATCCGCTCGCGTGGGTGCAGACCGACTTCAGCCTGCGGCTTCCAACCGGCTATCAGTTGTCTCAGGGCTCGGGAACGATTGGCTACAGCTACACGTTCAACTCGGGCGGGTTCACCGAGGTCACGGCGACGGCGGATAACAACTACGAGCACGACTACGTCCTGACCAACAACGAGCCATTCCTTGATGTCACGGAGTCTGAGTATGCGGTGGAACTCGATGTCAATCCGGATATCGGCGCGGGCACCGCCCGTGCGGGCTTGTGCTTTCTCCGCACCGAGGTCACCGGCACGGCGGACACCGATGCGGATGACGTGAACGAGTGGATGGTTCAACTCGACTACGCTAACGACCGGGTAATCATCGAGAAGAAGGAAGGCGCCTCGCCTACGGCGCCGGACAACCTTGGCGGCAACACGTCAGATTTCACCACGCTGACTGGCGCTGCGATGGCGACAGGAACGAAGTACGTCATCGATGTGCAGTTCGATACGCCGCAGATCACGGTTCGTGTTGATGGTAATCAGGCTTTCCAGTTCGATATGTCAGCAGCAGAGCTTGCGCTGTTCACGGACGGGACTGCCGGGCTACACCAGAGTCCGGGCACGGCCGATGAGCAGTATCGGTTCTACAACTTCGCCGCGAGCCCGCTGAATGTCATCACCGCAAGCGATTTCGACATTTCACCGATAGAGGTAAACCGGTACGTCGCTTACAACTATGAAGAGAAGCACTGGACGCTTGGCAAGCTGGCACGCACCGCGTGGCAGGATCGATCGCCAACGTTGGAAAGCCTTTGCGGCAAGCGCGGACGGCTTTCTGTATCAGCATGAGACCGGGACGGACGACAACACCTCGGCAATGACGGCTTACATTGAGTCGTGGGACATGGAAATCCCTGATGCTGGCGAGTATCTGATGCACGTCGATCAGCTGATTCCCGACTTCCTCATCCTCGAAGGCTCAGTGAACTTCTACCTGCGTGGTAAGAAATACCCGCAGCACACGACGCGTGTGACCAAGGGTCCGTACGCGGTTTCGTACGACACCACCAAGATCTCGACCCGTATCCGGGGCAGGCAGGTGGCATTAAAGATCGAGAGCACAGCCACGGGTGTTCGGTGGAGATCTGGCACGCTGCGCGCGCGCGTTACGCCGCACGGTAAACGTGCATGACCAAGATCACACTTCCGCAGTTCTACGGTGGTGTCACCGCTGAGGAAACACGTAGGCTTGTGCATGCGCTGGAACTGCGGTTCCAGCAGTTGGAGGCGCCAACTGACACCAGTACGGACGGACTAACTCAGGCCGAGGCGGATGCGCTGTATGCAACCCTCGTGCATACGCACGTCGAAGCCGACATCACCGACCTAAGTGTTCCCGATACACTATCTGATCTCTCAGACGTATCCACTTCAGCCCCATCAACGAACGACCTTCTCGCATGGAACGGATCGTCGTGGGTGCCAACCGCGCCTTCCTCGTCATCGAGCGCGCTCAACGATCTGACCGACGTGGACACCTCAGGCGTATCGAACGGTGAGGTGCTGACGTACAACTCATCGAGCATGGAGTGGGAACCGGCGACAGCTTCCAGCGGGTCTCTGGCAGGCCTCTCAGATACGAACGTATCACCCGCTGCCGGAGATCTGCTTTTTTACGAGGGTTCGAACTGGGAAGAGACCGGTGGGAATCTCAGGTGGGTCGATGGCAGTAATCGCTTCGACCTGACTGGCGCTCTGAGGATCATTAACGGCTCGGACTATGTTGAGCACAGCCACGACGGGACAGATTTCTATTCGACATCCACGAACACCACCAACTACATCTATGACGGTAGTGCCGATAACTACGCCTTCGGGTATGACTTGGCGGCCACTTGCACGGTCAGGATTGGTGATGCGGCGGTTGGCGGTGAGAAGCGATTCCGGCTGCTGAACACTCAGCACACGAGTGGCGTTGACTTTGTGCTCTCAGGCACGGGCGATCAGTGGGGATTCTTTATCCGGGGCGGCAACGCTCGTTGGATTCTCCAGTTTGACGAATCGGATGAGACAGCGCAGACCAGTGAAGACTGGGACTTCATTGGCACAACTAGAGTGAGGACTGGCAACGTGCTCTCGGTCTGGGATGCCACGAACGCCAATAGCATGTCCTTCCAGCACGACGCCTCTCAGGGCGAGATCATCTGTGATGACCAGATCAGCCTTCAGGCTGACGGGGTGGAAGAGTTCGCGACGCAGGACTCCAGCGCGGCGGGCAATACCTCAGGCGCCGTGGTTATGGATGACCAGCAGAACTCGCGGCCGGTGGGGTTCAACGACAAGCGCGTCATTACGATCACGGGCGACATCACGCTGGATGACTCGCACGCGGGTGCTCGGCTGAGAAAGACAGCCGCGACGACCAACATCGACATCATCTTGCCTTCGGCAACAACGGAGTTTGGTTCTGACAGTTCCACGGATTTCTGGAACCTCGGTAACTCCACCGTGAACATCGATGCGACGACGAACTCGGTCACGCTGAACTGGGCGGACGGATCTACGGTGCAGACCGGTGATCGCACGATTGCCTACGGCGGCGTCTGCACCATCGAGCGTGTCAGCGCCACGGTCTACGACATTGCAGGGCAGGGCATCTCGTGAGCGTTTCGGCGGCAGCGAAGGGCGTCATCATGGTTCCGCCTGATCCCGGTGTGGTTACGCTCTCCGGCAACCTTCTGGGCTGGACTGCGACTGGCGTTGGCTCAGCGACGATTGGGATACGAATCGACACCGATGGGCAGATATACGAACTTAACAATGGCACCCCAACGGCGCGGTCCACGAGCACGGATTGGATTATTCCGAATAGTGCAGCGCGTACGTTGCATCAAGTCTGGTGCGAAACGACCTCTGGCAATGACCCGGATGGTGGTGACGCTATCGACACGTGGCACAACCTGAACACCGACCGGGAGTTCACGCTTTCCGCAGGTGCCTCAGAGATTGTCACCGGCACGTGGAACATCATCATTCGATTTAACGGCGGCGCAGACCTCGACAATGGCTCCTACATCATGACAGCTGATACCACCTGAGGAAGAAGAATGTCCGAAACAACCATGTTTGTAATTGCCGAGACGATCATCGTGCTAATGGCGGTGGTCGCGGCTTGGTTTGCTCAGGCGCGAGTGATTGCCCGCCTCGAAACCAAGGTGGACGCACTGCACGAGGGGCACAAGGTCATCGTCTCGGACATTAAAGAACTCAGCGATTCCCGAGAAATCACGGATCGGAACGTCGCGAAGATAGCGCAGCACCTCAAATCGACCGGACATAACGGCGACATCGAGTTGGAGCATTAGGTTTTTGATGGAGAAGACAAAAGCGAGGTAAGATGGCAACTGTAAAGATCCGACAGGCTAAGCCCTTGGATGTAGCGAACCTCATCAGACTGCTGACTGAGGCTCACGCAGAATCAGGCGTTTACCCAGAAGTCGATCCACGGCTGGGACTCAACTGGATCACACGGACCCTCAACGAAGGCTATGTTTTGGTAGCCGATGTGTCCGGAAGGTTGGTAGGCACTGTCGCCTTCACCAATTTCCAATTCCCATGGTCGCCCAAGTGGTACTTGTACTTGGAATGGCTGTTCGTGCAGAAGAAGTTCAGACCGGGTGGATCGTTCGAAGCATTGATTACCGCGTCGCATTCCTATGCTGACGGAGTCAGTGCCCCTGTAATCGCTGGTGTTTCGCCAGCTGACTCGCAGGTGTTCCAGAAGGACAAGCTCTTCCAGATGCACGGCTACCAATACATGGGTGGCAATTTCATCAGGGCAGAGCAGCATGCGTCCGAAGAAGCAGACACAGACACAGACATACCGTCCGGATAGCCAACTTACGGGTGCCGGGCGTCAGGCGCTCGGTATCGCCAACCGGATCGCCACCCAAGGGTACACACCGTACACGGGTGAGCGAGTCGCGGCGCTCTCGGAGAACGAGCAGCGCGGCATCCGGCTTGCAAGCGACAGTGTTGGCGCCTATCAGCCGTACCACGATCAGGCTGAGGGTGCGCTCCGACGAGGCACGCAGCAGTTCACCGACGCGAATATTCAGGATTACATGAATCCGTATATCGAGTCGGCGCTGGACCCGGCTGCGCGCAAGATTCGAGAGGGCGGACTCAGACAGCGGCAGAGCATCAAGGACCGGGCGACCTCGATCAATGCATGGGGCCGGCGCTCTGGGATCAGGGAGCGTGACTCTTACGAGGCAGAGAACGAAGCAGTCTCCGACCTCTACGCGCAGGGTCTGGCAGCCGCCTACGACCGCGCTGTAGAGATCTGGGGCGCAGATCGTGCACGAGACATGCAGGCGGCCGGGCGCTTCATGGAACTCGGCACAGCGGCCCAGAATGCCGCCAACACTGATATCGCCACCCTGATGACCACCGGGGCGACGGATCGCCACATCCGCCAGATGCTCGCTGACTTCGACTACCAGCAGTTCATCGAGAACCGAGACTGGGATTTCCGGGGCTTGGGCGCGATCACGGGCGCGATTGAGGCGATCAGGCTCGCCATGCCGAGCGAGCAGACCTCTGAGACCACCACGAGTGGTGGCGAGTTGGCACAGGCAATTGGTCTGACCGCAACGCTCATCGGTGCTTTTTACAATCCAGTGGGCACGGGGCTGAGGCTGGCGGGGGATACCGTTGCTGAAGGTGGCCCGGGAGAATAGTCATGGCACGGAGTGCTCGCGAACTCAAGAACGTCAACATCTTACAGCGCAGGGGCTTGTCTCCTGAGATGGCAGAAAGAATGGCAGGCGGAGCGTTGCACATCAGCGGCACGCCCGGCGAGAAGTCAGGGCAGCGCTCGGGCGGCGTTGAGGAACCTCCCATGAGTCGCCCACCCGTCATTCGGGATATTCACAGGGACAAGTTCAAGGGTCTGAACCTGTCCGTTTCACGTGGCACTCCTGACAAAGTGCTTGAAGACATGCCGCTAGGTCAGGCTGCCAAAATCATGTCTGAGATCGCTGCGGCAACGGCGGCAAAATCCTCTCCAGCTGAGATAAAGGCACCTGAGTTGCCGCCGATGTCGCAGTACCACTCGTCCGGGGCGATCACGCACCCGTACTCCGACGTGTCCCGAGTGAGGAACCCGCAGCATCCCCGGCACATCGAGCCGGTCGGCAGGCAGCGCTCAGGCGCCATCACGTACGCGTACCCGCACGATCTCGGTGATGAGCCGATACAGACATCGGGTCCGTTCCCGAGCCAGATGCGGCCCTCTGGCGTCATCACGCACCCATACAACCCGGCGGAGTTGGACGACCTTGGGTCGGCGACGATGGCGAGCAGGCGGATGGGCACGGCGCTCAATGCGGAAATCCGCCTGCCAGACATCGAGCTTATGGAAAACGAGCCGCCGACAAGCCGGGTGCGAACTTACCCGTATGAGCTTGACGACATGGCGAACAAGGACATGCGTCGCAAGGTGGGCGAGCAGTACGAGCAGTTCACCGGCAAAAGCGCTGAGGGGCTGGTCGAGGACGTTCGAGACCGGGAGATCGCTCGTGCCGAGGCGGCACTTGAGAAGGGCGATGCGACGGAAGACGAGGTCAAGCAACTGAAGTTCGCGTGGGAGAACATCTTCAACATCCTGCCGAAGGAAGATTTCGGTATGGCCCTGCTTCAGTTCGGTGCAGCGACCCTCATGGCTTCTGAGACGATGGGCGATGCTGGTGCGTTAGGGGCCGGTGTCGCGGCATTTGCTGGCGGTATCACTGAGCGTAAGCGCTATCGCGATGCGACTGCGCTTCAGCAGGAAGAGCTTGACCGCACGCCACCGGAGACGCTGTCTACGACCGGTGGACTTCTGGAGTGGAAGGACGGCGACTGGCAGGCGATGACCGACGATGAAGGGCAGCCGCGACACGAGTTCTCGTCTGGCAATCGCCCCTACGCCGATCAGGTCAAGCTACAACAGCTGAAGCAGGCCTTCCCGGGCATGAGCGAGCAGATGCTTTCGGTGATGGCATACCTGAACGTCAACCCGTGGGAAGAGCAGGCCAAGGCGGTCGATTCGTTCGAGCAGGCGATGCGCAATGGCTACGTGTTCATCCCGGGCAAGGGTCGGGTGTCGGCTCGTGAGATCACGGACGCCGACAAGCAAAACTACATCAACGCGTACGTGCAGGACATCTTCGGTGGGCTGAACGTACCGGCGCCGCAACGGAACACGGGCGCTCTGGGCACACCGAACCCAACCCCGAAGGGTCCGTTCAGTTCGGCGGAAGAGTTTGAGGCATGGAAGGCCACCACCGAGTGGGCTGACACCCCTATCACGTTTGAGCAATTCACCGGCGAGTACGATAGTGAGTAGACCACCTGAAGAGGTGATGAAGCAGATCGAGGACGAGAATCGTCTTCGAGAGCAGGAAGGCCAGATCGAAGGGGCGCTGGAGCGGGCTGAGGGGCCGGACTACTCTGAGGCAGAGCGCATCATGCGCGAAATCTCTGCACGGAACGCGCCCACACAGCCGCAGCAACAGAACCTTCCGGCACCAACGCAACCGCAGCAGAACATCCCGGCGCAACAGCCGAGCGAGTTTCCGCTGGCTGACGAGCGGATGCGCGAGCTTACCGGGCAGAACGAGACGCCGAGCATCGGCCAGTGGATGCGTCGTGACCCGAGCAAGAAGAAGACCGGATGGTCCGACTGGGCGACGACCGCAAAGATCGCGGCGCTCTATCCCGTTGCCAGCACCATGGGCCGCGCGGAGACCGAGGTTGGCTTTCGCGAACTGACCAAGAACCTTGTCTGGGAGCAGTTGAGCGAGGACGACAAGGCGGGCATCGAGGCGTTGGCTGGCAAGCCGATTGAGGAAATGAAGTGGTTGGACCTCGACCGCTATGGCGACGACTGGTATCGCCAGAATCACAAGGGCATGGACTCCCAGTGGCGCAACCGGCTGCGCTCGATGATGGGCTACTCCGAAGGCGAGATGGGGCACGAGCCATCGGGCGA
>FUIF01015210.1_pt1 | contig 10787 bp, 30 predicted proteins | sample 1003461 | NCBI WGS metagenome assembly FUIF01 (sample SAMEA80401918, study PRJEB19352) | marine metagenome
TGCGTTCCGCCTATCGGGTCGGCAACGTCGATGCGTCGGTCTGGAAGAAGCCCGTGCTCGCCAAGTTGTACCAGGATGGCGTGCTCAAGTCGTTCGGCCAGCTCTTCCTCACGAACGCGGAGTATCACGGAGAGGCGCAGGCCGAGTACATCGGCACGCTGTTCGTGTCGGTGCGATGCCCTTCGATGATTTTCCCCACCCCGGTTGAACCCGTACGGGCCCCCCAGGGTCTAGGCGTGTAGGGGAGTGTCACCTCGTTGCTGGTTGCATTTTCGATGGGCAGGTGCCAGGGGACTATTCGGATCTCCTGGAACGAGATGGTCTGCCTCCACCCTGTCCCCATACTCAAAAGGTTTGCTACATATGTGGCAGTGAGTTGCTGCAGCTTTCACCGCTCTCGCTCGACGCCTGTAGTCGCCACCGTAGAGCGCAGCTTTCTTTGCTTTGCGTTCAGGGCTGTCCACCTTCCGTGGCCTACAGCTGTCACAGTAGGAGGCCCTGGTGAGTTGACCGCATTTCAAACAAGGTTTATTGAACGGCATAGGGTATGGGATTTTTCATCGAGCAGACATGCCGGACTTCTCAATCCACATATTCATTACATCGATGAAGTCGCGGACGGTCATGTCTTGTAGGGCGTCGAACTCTCGCTCGCCGAACGCTATCTCTGCTGCGTCGAACAGAATCATGAGCTCGTCACCGGTCTGCAGATCGCGGGCCATCTTCAAATCCACAACGAACGACACAGGGAGTGTAAAGAAGTTCTGAGCGACTGCACGGAAGTCCTTGTGATGGAGTTCTATCGGTGGCGGGTCCATGCGGAAAGTCATAGTAAATCTATCTTCCCACGGAACGGGACACCCTTCTCCAGTTCGAAACAGGTCAGTGCTGGTGTTGAGTCACCTCCCGCGCCATTCATCCTTGTAAACCAGTCCGAGCCGTTATCCATCGTCGAGGCTTGAATCCACCAGCGTTCGTGTCCTTCGGTGCCTGCGAACTGTTCGACCCTGTGATGGTGGAAGTGTCCGGTCACCATGAGTGTTGCTGCAGCCAGATACGACGTATTGAAAACAGCCTTAGTCCAGAATCCCTGGAATCCGTCAGGGCGTGACACTTGATGGCCGTGAATAGCTCCGAGGATATGGGAGCCGTCATCGAACACATCGAATGCGAATCCTTCATCGTGAGGTTGCGGAATAAGCCACTGCTTGACGTCGAGCCCTACCTCGGTGGCGAGCCTTCTCAACTGTTGCAGGATGACAATCCCCCAGTCGTCGGTGCCTGGTTTGCCGACAGCTGCCTTATTCACACGGAACTGGCAATGATTCGATGCGACTGACCCGTAGGTTACTGGCGCATACTTTGATGCCATCTTGAGCAAATCCCAAAGTAATGCTGCTGCGACATCGGTCTGCTGCATCGGACTGAGCGTATTGGTGACCAGCTGGTCCATGTCAGCCTTATTCTGCACACCCTCCACAACATCACCCATATCGAGGATGATTACCTGGTCGTACTTGCCGGACTTCAGTTTCTCCTCGACGCGAGCGTAGGCTGCCTGGATGCGTTGGATGGATTCCTCGTGACCGCCACGGGAACCGCCTTTACCAATCTGGAAGTCCGCAGGGCAGATAACGAATGCACGATCCGTGCGCTTCGGTTTCGGTTTCGAATGTTTCGAATTGCGTTTCGCCTGCGCATAGAGTGTTGGCAGGTCGAGGTCTGTGACTTTCTTTCGGAAATGGAACCGGTACGCCGTCAGCCAGAGCCCGTCCCAACGCTGCCATTGAGAAGTCCTGGGTGTTCCCACGATCTCGTACTCGTCAGGACTATAACCACGCTCAGCGAGGAAGTCATCGAAGTTAGGAGGCTCCGGCAATCCCTCAGTTGTGGCCGTACCCTCGTTACCGTCGAACTCAAGCCCAGGCCTGAAATCCTTAGGTGCCTTTACCTTCTTTGCAGGTTCCAAATCTTCCAGCATGTTTCCACCTTACTTGCAGGAGCAGTATCGACTGCGATGTTTACGGATAGGTTTTTCACTGATACGGAGCCCACGATCCGTCAGAGCGCGAGCGAGAGAACTATTACTCCACGCTTCCGTATTAGCCAAAGCATTGAGCAGGATGGTCTGGTCAGACTCATCGAGTTGCTCAAGGATTGTTCGCACAGCGCACGGAGTTATCCGCGCCAGTGGTATCAAATCCTCAAGCATTAGCCCTAGTAGTGTCGATGAGTTTGAACGCCACCTCAAGAAACCACGGGTTCAGGTTGTGAGTCGTCGCACACTCATTCAGGGCGTGAGCGAGGGCGTTCCTTATCTGGTCGAAGTCCTCATCCCAGACCAAGTTCGGATCCTGCAACAGTTGTGCAGCCTCCTTGTATGGCTGGAATAGTTCGTCGCTAATCTTAAGCGACTGAGCTCGGAGTGTTTCCTGGACGTTGGACATCGTGCTCCTTTCGTAGGTTTGCATCAAGCCTATTCAGGCAAATCTAGGAAATCTAAGGATTGAAACGCCGTGTTATCGAAATGTGATAATTCGTTCACGCGCACGAATGCACCGGGTTCACGGTTGTCCGCGTACACTTTCCAGGCCAAAGTCCTGATGACCTGCGAATCGTCGTCGTAGATCACACCCGTCAAAGCGTCACCGACACCGCGAATGAGCTTGTCCAAATCCGGTGGAACCGTTGGTGTTGGCCGGGATTGTCTGGAAACGGAGGAAGGCCGGTCAAGATAGAACATAATCTCTAACTCAACCGGCCCCGTCACACGAGCCCAACCAGTGATAATGACCGCGTTCTCTGCAGCTTCCCTGACCGCAGACCTCCATGCAGGGAGAAACTTGGAAGATTCGATGAAACGATTATTGCCGATGCTTTTCTTCGACCCCTGAGGAGCGGGTCGTCCCAGCACGTCAAACGTTATTTCCACGCCCTCCAGGGTAGCGCTTAGGTTTGACAAAACTCATCAGAACCGCCAGACACAACATAGATCCAAAAATCCATCCCAGAACACTCGTAATGTTGGTTTCGACCTGGTAAGCGAGAAGCAGATAGTTAATTCCCATCGCAAACGCGAGGATTCGTCCGAAGTTTTCCATTAGAACGGTGCCTGCTCATCGATGCCACCGGGAGTCTTGACATCCCAGATCGCGTTCACTGCAGCATGACCGGTTTTCTCCACAACCTGATTAGCTGCGGGCTCCACGTTCTCTGCACGGACTTTGATGCTGAAACCGGACGATCCGTCACGCTTCTGGAACACGTTGGTCCCTATAATGCGCCCCGTCACAACAACCTGCTTCACACCATCCAAGGGTGCACGGTTATCCGTGGTCACATCGTAGATTGTCTTATCGACGGTTTCCCAGTCGCCCTGATGATTCTGCTTCCGAACGTCAACACTCACTTTGAGTGCTCGACCCCAGTCAAAATCCTTGACATCGTTCAGCCAGCCCGTCACAGTGACAAGCGCTTGATTCTTAACCATCATTACCCTTTCTCGTATCCGATGACATGCTGCGGGTTGCAACAGTCATTATGTCCGCAACTTCTGACACCAGGGAACACCGGGTTCCCATCGTCATCCACTGGCGTGATTTCATCAGCTGCGAAATGTCCAGCCCAGGGATAACATTTCCCGTCATCCGTGAGGGAAATAGTTTGAACTTTCCGTGCCCTGCATGATGCACACAGGATGGTGCGGCCTCGCCTAGAGGAAACAGTCCACCGGTAGCCACAACGCTCACACTCCACCTCCGGCATTCAAGCTCCTCCGTGCGATCTCGAGCTGCGCTTCTGTGAACTCATAACGCTTCACCCTAGCCGGTTTCCTCGCACTTTTCACCCGTTTCGGCGGTGTGTACTCAGCCCCAGGAGCCGGAGATTCAATCCTCGCCAACTGACGCTCACGAGCCCAATAATCCTCAGCTCGATGACCGAGGCGTTTCTTCATCATGATCTGCTCCCACTGATCCGGGTGCTCTTTCCGCAGCTCTTTCATGTCGATTCCGAGCTCCTCAGCCCAGACAACGCGCCTGTGATTCGTAATCATCGGATTCTCGCCAACAACACATGCTCACGAACCTCATCATGCTTGTCCGCATCACAAACAAGCCCAATCGCTTCCTCTGTCAAGGGCTCGACACCACCCTCAGCCCAATACGGCAGAATCTCGGTCATTCTTCAACATCCTCTCAAATCGACGAGCCCGTTCGAGCTCCGCAACAAACTCAGTCCGGCCATAACGCCACAACAACCGTGCCATCGTCGGAACACTACGCCCCAACTGCTCACACGCCATCACAACACTCATCCCGTTCGTGACAAGCCACTCAAACTCGTCGCAAACCTCATCGCCTCGCATCCCAGCCATCACCAAGCCTCTTTCGGCTTGTAAACATGAGCCATCGCCCACGAATGCCGATTATCAGGATTCATGTCATGAGCATTCTCGAAAATCCGCATACAACAATCGAAACACTCAAGAATCCGAAGATTGTGCTCCTCGCAAATAGGTTGCGGATCAGACTTCCAATCAGACTCCTCCAGGTTCCGAGCCTCCGACACCAGATTCTCCTGATCGCGAAGTGCTGCACGTTTCGCACCAGCCACCACATGCCCCACATTCAGGTAAGTGTCCGGTTTCGTGCGAAAATGCTCCTCCACAGCCTCCGTCGCATACACCGGAGCGACATCCTTCAACATCGAGGCCCACGCCTCTACAACGTCATCAGATATCTTCCGTTGATCTAAGGTTGATACCAAAGTCAACAATGCTTTCGCTTGACTTCTGTCCATCAGATTCCACCTCTTTCTGTTCTCCTCGTAATATTGCCATAGAAGCACGGAAGTTCTCAATATTCCGCTCCGAGTTGGTCTTATCTTGATCGCGTTTCTTATAGGGCTCATCGTCCCAGCGTTCCTGATTCAACCAAGTGCTCGCCAAGGGTGTGAAGTCGTAGGGTCGATACGGATCATCACGGAAGCTCCGAACCCTATCCAGCAAATAATCCGGTTGCACCTTAGCTAACGCTTTTTCGTAGGCCTTAGCAGCTGCACCTTTGCCACGCTTCAGAGGATACGAATCCCAGAACTCATTAAAGTGAACAAGAAGCTCATCAGGAGAATAATTCTTAACTCCTGTTGTTCTCTTATCCTGTTGTTCTTTAGGCTTGTTCTTCTTATGCGCCTTGTTATCCTTCGTAGGCTGAACCTTCGTAGGCTCAACCTTCGTAGGTTCCCAGGCCACCCCCGTTGGATCCGTAGTGGTGTAGTCATATCCGGCCAGGAACCCGCGCTCGTTGTGCACTTGTTCCTCGGAGCGCTCTAGATAGCCGTGATTCATCAGCTCATTGATGATTCGGCGCACCTTGTCGCGTCCGATGCCGTTGACATGAGCGAGCGACTGCAGCGATATGCGCCAGCCCTCGGTATGGCTGAGAAGTTGCGCGTAGAGTCCGCGAGCTTCGAGGCTGAGCCTGCTATCCCTCAAATATGAGTTAGGGATCTGAGTGAAGTGGTCATCAAAATCATGATGGCCTCGAATAAGTGCCATTGTGCTCCATTCCCCGGCCTATCCCGTAGAATGGAATCAGCCGGTAGTCGTGTTACCGGTTTTTCTGTGAGGGTCAGGGTGTGAGCTCTGGCCCTCACTCTATTGTACCCCTAGAACGCCCTATCGATTTCTGTGGCTCTGACCTTAGCACCATCCGGCAGCACAAACCACCAAGAGAACGTTCCACGGTCAAACACGGGCCTGTTGAGCGATTCCCACACCGCCAACTTATGCCCCCAACCCCGAGCCGTCGCAGCAAGTTCAGCATTCGACTCCATGTCCCCATTCCACCTCGAACACACCATGATTAGGTTGTCTGGTCTATCGAGGCGTTTCGACCCACCCATCCCACGGTTGATACGGTGATGAGGGACGAGCTCATCCTCACGGCCACAATGCCAACAGTGATCGTCACGCTCCTGAATGAGCTTCAAAACTTTCTTCGGCACAGCCATAAACCCAGTTTATACTTGTAGAGGGTCTGGATGGATTCGACTCTCTCAGAAACCGCTCAAGCGACTGAGGGAGGACCTGGGTTCGATTCCCAGCAGATCCACGAAAAAAAAGTTTGAAAAAGTTTGCTTTCTGGCTTGCCTTATTGTGTCTAGTCCTATACACTAGAGGTATCAACAACGAAAGGGAAACCAAAATGAACAACATCGAAATCATCGGAACCTTCGACTGGGGAACAGTTCGGATCCACGGTGGCAACGTCGCAACCGTCGAGCGCACCAATGGCCACATGAACAAGGCACAGTTCATCGAAGCTCTTGCTCAGGCAGGCTACCGCGTAGCAAGCGCAGGAAAGGCGATGAACGTCCCCCACATCAAAGCTCGCAGCTACCAGATCAAAGCAGCCTAAGACACACAGAGAGGGCCCCGCTTCGGCGGGGCTTTTCTCATGAAGAAACCCCGCCAATCCGAATGGATGACGGGGAACTATCACCAGTGTAGCAATGAGGTCAGAGCTTCATCTCAGCCTGCATCACTTTCGCAGCAGTAGCCTGCGACATAATCGCTGACTCAATCGCCCTCAACTTCGCCCTGACCCGATCCACCTGAGCCTTCGCCAAATCCCGTTCAAGCCTCGCCTCGGCTGCCTCTAGTTTCGCGTGCGCTTGCCGTTCCGCAACCGAACCTGAAGCCGATAGAAACGCCCTAGCCTCCACCGTGTCCAACGTATTCTCACACCGAGCCAAATGCTCCATAACCTCCGCATAAACCTCAATGCCTTTACGGTTCTCCGCTGTCAGTTCAGCGAGCTCCTGCACGATCTGTGACGCAATCACACAACATCACCAACCTCTCCATGAGCGCGACACGGAACACCTCGGAATCTGGGTCATTTCTTGCCAGACTTTCCCTGTACGCCTGCGTTAGTTCCTGAACGCTTGCTGCCAGAATCGAGTGCTTCAGCATACTCCTTGACTTTCGCTAACTCTGCTGGTGACGCCCCACCGAGTTGTGCCTCCGACCACAACAACCGCAACGCATCAATATCAGTAATGGTACTAGCCTCGGTCACCCAGTCACGTTTCTTCTGCGCCTGCTCATGTCGTTGCACTTTCGCCATCTCCTCAGCTGACGGCCTCTTAGCACCGGTGAACTGCCCACCGAGGTCCGCCAGGGCTCTACCGATAGCAGAAGTAGCGCAATTTTCCACCATGCTCACTCTATTAACAGGGCTCGAATCAATCCGCTCCTCCGCATAATCCACAGTTACAGGTCGAGCGTCATCACGATCTAGATAAACCTCTGCGCGAATCACAACCTGCTCAGAAGCGAAGTGCACAAGCTCAGTATGTAAGCGCCCGTTAGGATACTTCTCCCAAAACTTGTCAATACGCTCCGCAACCGTCGAATACTGTGACAAATCAAACCTGGGCATAGTTTTCCTCCATATAGTTAGCAATCACACCAGAAGCAAACTCGGCAACACCAAGACCAGCCTCATTAGCAGCGCGAAGAAGCCGAATATATACGTCAACTTCAAGCTCAATCGTTAGAACGATTCCCCCGTTCTCAGGCAACTCCACCATAGTTTCAGACATCATTCACCCTTTCCCATAAATCGTCAGCCACCTTGACCAACGAAGCAATCATTTCCTCATCACGGTCCATCACAATCATGTTCGGTTCAAACCATGCAGGCACGAAAACCCCGTCACGTTCCTCACGCAGCATCCACGCGAAGAAACACGCCTCAGCACCCGTCACATACAGCTGCCACTGCACCTGCCTCCGATATTGCACAGGGATCCGTTCAGGATGCCACTCCTTGCCCGTAGTCTTGATTTCGCTAATAAACTGGTGACTCATCGATAAGCCGTCAGGTGTGCACAGGTGATGCGGATTCTTATCGCTTCTGATAACCCAGTCATTCGGCATAATCCCGTGACTTTCTTTCAACCACATCGAGATAGGGCCCTCCCACACACGACCAAACGCCATGTAAGGATTGTCTTGCTCCACGAAGTCTGCACGGTAATCCTCGACAGCCTGCTCGAACCCTCCAGGCCCCGACGCTGCACGCGCCACCTGAGTTGCCGTCACACCCTCACGACGAGCGCTAAGCCATCGTTCAGCGTTCACAGACTTTGACGCAACAAACCTGCCGACATCAATCAAGGTTGTTCATCTTCTTCCATCGAGCCTGTGCAATCTGGATAGCTTCTTCAATAATCTCCTCGGTTTCCTCCGCTTTCGCTTTTCGAGTTCGTTCCACAGCGTTCTCCCAAATCCAACCGTTATCAGAGAATGATGCAATCCATTCCTGCATGATTAGGTCAGCCAACTTGTGCGCCTCAATACTTGTCACATTGTCACGATCCATCAGTGTCCTCCTCTAGGATTAGGTTATGGGTGACCACAGACATCAAAGCTACCGGGATTTCGCTCAAGCCATCGAGGACAATGGTGGCGCGCCGTGCCAATCCTCCCCAGATATTTTCTTCCCCGAGGACTTCCCCCACAAGAAAGTCCGTGACTGTGCGATCCAAGCAGCCAAAGCGCTCTGCGCTGACTGCCCAATCCGATTGCAGTGTTTCGCGTACGCGATAGAAGCCCAAGAACCCTACGGGATATGGGCTGGCACTTTGCCACACGAGCGCTAACCGTCCTCCGGTTCGCCCTCAAGAGGCTGATACGAGTTCAGCTCATTCAAGTGCAGCCGAAGCATCTGAGCCTGCGTTCTCGTCAGAGAGAGCGTCCCCGGTTCCTCCAACTGCCACACATCATCCTTCAACCGGACCGTCACATCACGGCCATCCCAAGAAACGTCAATCATGACTTCACCACCTCTATATCAATGTTTGACCGCAACCACTTAGCCACAGTCCTCACTGGAACATCGAACATGTCCGCAATCTCTGTGCGACTCATCCCCAAGTGCTCCAATCGTTTCGCCCTCATCTGACAGCGAGCCTGCAATTGTGACGCCACCATGATTGCGTAGTTCAGTTCGTTGGTGAGTGCCCGTGTTTCTTCCATCGTGAGCACATACAAGCGTTGTTCGTCGTTCTGATCCGACAGTTCACGAATCAGCTCCGGTGTCAATTCCTGCAGTGCGACCTTCATCAGTTTCCCTTTGCGATATTCACTGAAGCCCAAGCCAACAGCCCAAGCCCAATCAACGTAGATCCATTGACCACGGCCAACGGGTTTATCATCCCAGGCAGCAACGTAAACAATGCGCCTGCACCGAACACTAGCCACCACTTCATGACAGCACCCCCACAAGTGCAACACTCAACGCAAGTGCAACACCCACCAACGACCAAACAAGCACACACTGGTAACTGATTCGCTTCGGTTGGCGCAAATCTCTGCGCCTCACCACGGGCACCTGCAAAGCAACATGCTCGCTCGCAGGTTTCGGTGACGGATGGCTCAGTTCGTTCGCCCACAACACGAGCGCACGCTTCAACTTCACCTCATCCGTCAAAATCGACCAACGCTCCTCTGCGGTCAACTTGTGCTGGTGTGCTTTATCCCAAGCCACGATCTCCCGCAGCTCATCATCGTGAATCTCCTGGAGCTCTATTTCCAGGTTCTTGTAGTAACCCATGATTGTCCACCTTTCGTCGGGTTGCTCATCACTGTACACCAAAAGTGCTGAAATGTGTACAATGGTGAGCATGGAAGATTTCAAAACATACGAAGAAATGAGCATCGGACAACTGGCCGACCTCAGAGCGTGGCAACTGGAGCGCCTAGAACGGGTGTCAGAAGCCCTCAGAGCCCGTGTGAGAGCCGAATACACCCAGGGTGACAACATCAAGGCGTTGGCGAAGAAATTGGGCGTTACACGGGCAACAATCTACGCCTGGTTGTCGGAATAGAAAGAGCCCCCGCGTGGTGGAATCGCGGAGGCTCTTGTCTTGTTAGCTTACTGGCAGGAATCGCACTGAAGCAAATCCATCGGATCCACAGGCACCTGGAATCCGTCAAGGTTCTCAATCAAATCAATGTCAGCCATTCTTCGGCTCCTTGTCATACGCGAGAACCGACGTCAGTAACGACATCAGGCCTGCAAGCGCTGACACGCTCAATAACTGCACAACATCAATATCAAGAACACCCACAACACCCGCAGCAGTCAGGGTTGCTATAGCCGTCTGAGCAACAGTCTTGATCGCCCGTTCTCCCGCATACGCCCAATATTTCCTCCATTTATCCATCAGGGTTCCTCCTCTGTAAGTGGTCATCAGCGACAGCGCCACCAATGTACGATCCGAGCACGAGGGTAATAAGTGCAACACCGCCCGTAATCAGCTCCGAGGCACCCATTCTATCCCCCCACACCGCGAGGGCACCGAGAGCAATCATCACAGCACCAATCCCCCAGGAGGCTGCAACATAACGCCTGCGAATCTTCCAGTTAGGGTTCGACCTCATACGAATCTCAGAATCAGTGGCATGGCTGCGGAAACAAATCCTGCAATGGCCATAATCTGCCACACTCGTTTCTCAGTGACTCTGATGCGTTTCTCATGATCGTTGAGCTGTTCTTTCACTTCCTTCTCCAAATCGTCAAGCTGTTTCCCAATGGAGGGCAGTGAGTTAGCTAAGCGCTCTAGGAGGGATTTCATTTCCTGCACTTGCGCGTAAACCTCTTTCAGTGTGATGCGTGCCGAGGGTTCATCAGCCATTAGATAACCCCCTGATTCAGTTGCCTCTGTAACGCTGAGATTGTAAGCCTGCCCCACACACCGTCAGCCTTGACTCCGAG
>FUIF01009454.1_pt1 | contig 10786 bp, 14 predicted proteins | sample 1003461 | NCBI WGS metagenome assembly FUIF01 (sample SAMEA80401918, study PRJEB19352) | marine metagenome
GTAGGGGGTCAGAAGTTGGGTTAGTAACTGCAGCCTTGAGATAACAGGCAACAATAGCGGTGAGGTTGTCCCCAATAGCTGTGCAAAGTGCGACACTATAAAACTCGGGTCTGGGAACCAAGGTAATAAGTAACTCCCCCGGACGTTAGGCTCAATACGCCGAGTGGAAATGTGTCGTTTAAGAAAATCACAAAGGGGGAGGATTATATTTAATCGTAATTGACTACTTTTACGACAAACTAACTAGTCGTATGAGTAAGAAGATTAAGGAGACCAAGTTAGGCGCTTGGTTAAAGGAGAAAGCTCCGAACGTCCTTGGCACAGTAGGAGACCTTCTCCCAGACCAAGGAGCACTCGGACTTGTAAAGAACCTCCTAGATAAAGAGCCCGGTATAGACCCGGCAGAGGCCCAGGCCAAAATAGACGCAGAGATAGCTTTTCAGAACAACGTAACGGAACGTTGGAAAGCAGACATGGGGAGCGACGTAAAGCTTGCAAAGCTTATCCGCCCGCTCACGCTCATCGCACTGATGTCGATGTTCTGCTTAACGATGATCTTTGACAGCCTCGATAACTGGCCGTTCAACGTCAAAGACAGCTACATAGACTTACTGCAGATCTTGATGCTCACTTCGTTTGGTGCATACTTCGCAGGGAGAACCATTGAAAAGACGAAGAAATGAGATCCTTACTGGCACTGCTCTTGCTCGTCCCAACGTTTGCCCTGGGACAAAGCTGGGTAAGAGTAACGGTACAAACTGACCAATACGGGGGAGAAACAAGTTGGGAGATAGTAGACCCTAACCTCCCGGCAGGTCCCGCAGTCGTAGCACAGTCCCCACCCGGTGGGTATATAGGCAACTCCCTCTACAACAATATGGTGATGCTCCCTGAGGGAGACTACGAGTTCACCATCTTCGACACCTTCGGGGACGGAATATGCTGCGGCTTTGGGGAGGGGTGGTTTAGTCTAGAGAATACCTGCGGGCTAGACACAGCAGTATACGACTTTGAAGAGAGCCAACTAACAATCCCATTTACCCTAGAGCCCTGCGTACTCCCAATCCCCGGGTGTATGGACGAATCCTCCAACAACTACAACCCATGGGCCACAGTAGACAACGGTAGTTGCAACGTTAGTGAGTGTCCCGAAGGGGAGGCGTTTGTGTCGATGGAGCTCACGCTAGATAACTGGCCAAACGAAACAGGCTTTACACTTGTAGACTTAGCTGTAGGAGAGTTTTACGAACAGGTCTTCCCAGGGGAGTTCAACTTCGGAGATCAGCTTTCTACTTACACCTACGACTTCTGTGTAGCACTAGGCTTCGAACTAATACTTACCGACACATACGGGGACGGGCTTAACGGAACCGCTAGTGGGGGATTTGCCGACGGAGCAGTAGTCATCACAGCCTGCGACGACTCTGTAGTTTGGGAACTAGAAGACATAGACTTTTCAGACGGGGACGGAACAGTAGCTTACTCAGGTGCAGTATTCGTAGAGCCCTGCCCGGTAGAGCCCCCAATAGTAGGATGTATGGATGACGACTACGTCGACTACAATCCTGAAGCCACTGAACCTGACGATTGCCTCACACTACATACCTGGGGCTGCATGGACGAGTCAGCATTCAACTACGATAGTACAGCTACTATCTCAGACCTTAACAGTCCATGTCTCACAACCATTACGCTTGAAGATGACGCCGGTGACGGATGGGGTAACTCCCACGTCGGGATAAAGCAGGGCGAGCTGCAGTGGATCTTTACTGTTGGACCGGGCGAGTTCGAACAATCATGGGACTTAGTGTTGGACTCTGACGAAGAAGTAGAGGTATACTACTTTGAGATTGGGAGTCCGCAACAACCCCCGCAAGAGACAGAGTTCCAAACCCTGCACAATGCCATCATTATCACCAACGAAGCAGGAGATACGTTACTCGTAGAGGGTGATAACCCATTCTTTGACAACGGACAGGGTGCCCTCCAACCATTCTCACAGCCCGAGTGGAATATATATAAGTTCACCCCTTATTGTGGTACTAGCTGTATACCTTATGTCTATGGGTGTCTAGATGCAGAAGCCCAAAACTTTGATCCAGAAGCCAACAGTGAGGACGGGAGCTGCTACTACGCTGCAGGATGCACACAAGCCGGCTACCTAGAATACTATACACAAGGATACGAAGCTGACTTTGATGACGGATCTTGTTTAACGTTAGCCGTGTTTGGTTGCACAGACGAGACTGCACTGAACTACGAGCCTGAAGCCAACGTAGATAACAACAGCTGCATCCCAGTTGTGATTGGGTGCATGGATATTGACGCGTTTAACTACGACGAGGACGCAAACACTCCTGATAACGAGTCCTGCTTATATGACGCAGGGTGTATCGGGGAGGCCGGTGATCCGTACTGGGCAAACGACCAGTGTTACTCATGGGTCATTAGTGTCGACCCCTACTGCTGCAACACCGGGTGGGACGACGTATGCGCAGAGATGTACGGGTACTGCCAAGACGGCTTGACAAGTGTACCAACACTGGGTCGAGTAATCAAAATATACCCAAACCCAACCAGGGGGGAGATAAATATACAAACGCCTGACGTTGCGGTTACTACAATATACAACTATTTAGGTCAAGAACTAATCACTACAACAGATAATGTGATTAACTTACCGACTGCAGGAATGTATGTAGTGATGGTTAACTACAACGGTTATATCGTCAAACAAACAATCATAAAAGAATGAGACACTTAATAGCACTATTGCTTCTTGCCCCTACTATTGCTTGGGGACAGAGCGACTTCTACAAGAAGGTACTGCGACGTGCCACATTCTACGCAGCAGTCAACGGCGGTAACTCTGTAGCTGACGAAGATATCTACTCAGTAGGTACCGGAGCACTAGAGACCGGGGTAGTAGAGACCCCATTCGACTACAGCCTGACCCTGGGAGTGCGAAAGATAGCACGCTTCGGATACGAAAACAGAGCTAACATCTTCTACGACGGAACAGAGAAGACATACGGTGACGCTGCTACTGTAGGTAAGTACAACGGGCTAGAGTTCTTGGCAGAAGCAGACTGGAGACGCCAACAAGGTAAAGACTTCTTAGACCAAGACTACTTCATCCGTTACGTAGACGACTGGTGGCTGGCCAAAGCAGAGTTCTTACAAGACGGCTTTGCTGATGTCAAGTACTTCGAAGCATCGCAACGTCTTAGACTAAAGCTCGGAAGCAAGTTCTCCATCAACGCAGGTATAGTCCAACGCATATCAGAGCCCTACGGGTACGACCCACTGCAACAGTGGATGATTGGGGACAATCAGATACACTACACCTCGCTTGCATTACAGGAGGGTTATAGTATAGACGTAAATACTGGTGAGTTCTTTGATCCGGACGGAGAGCTGGTTGCAAACGACCCCGCGATATGGGAGCAAGTAGTAATACCGCAAGTGCTGAACGACTACGTCGCAGCTAGACGAGCAGAACTCCCAAGCATATGGATGCATTCTGCAGTAGTGGGTTTTGACTTCTACCACTACACTAAAGACTTCTGGCTACACAGCTGGGGAAATGTGATGCCCTATCACTTGAATAACGGGGATGAATATTCCTACCACAACTTCGTGAACAGCACGCAGTGGGTAGACATTGGTGCAGGCCTCGTGTTCGGGTCAAAAATAACTAAGAGCCTAGGTGTGTTTACAGAAGGTAGATACAACAGGTACTGGAATAGAGAGTGGCACGACTTCTCTATCGGGATCAACTATATACTACTTTAAGATGGCTAGAGAACTAAACGAGGATACGGGATTCCACGTAAGCGTAAAAACATTAGCAGGCATCGGTGCAGGGATGGCTGCCATTATCAGCATGTGGTTCGTATTGCAGGCGGACATTGCTGAAGCAAAAGAACTTCCTGTACCCCCAGACCCAGAGATAACTCGTATGGAGTTTGACATGAAAGACCAACTTGTTCGACAGACTATAATGTCCACGCAGGAAGACGTGACGGAGATCAAAGAGGACATTAAGCGAATCGAAGAAAAAATCGACCAATTAAGATGAGTAACAATGAAAACCCTTGCAACAATTGTATTTGCATTCTTCTTCTCGGCAGCTGCCCTCTTTGCGGTATCTGCGGGAGAGGATGATGCAGTCTGTGACGCAGGCATCTGCGTTGTAGAGTTTAACGCCAGCTTTAACGCTCAAAACACCGTACCTTGGATCGAAGAACTAAACGACTGTGCGACGGGTCGTGTGGACATTGCAAGTGCCCCCGACCTGCAAAAGGAACACCAGATAGTGGTGGTCCCAACAATCGTTGTGTTCAACGAAGGCGAGGAAGTCAAGAGGTTCCAAGCGAACATCATGATGACGATGGAGGCGACAAAGGATGACGTTCAGGACGCCATAGATGAAATCATCTTAGGCGACTTCTAACGAAACAAAGTAACGGTGCCCTGGAGGTCTAACGATTCTCCGGGGCCTTTTGCTTTGATGACCCACACATACACTCCGTCAGAAGCATAGTGCTCACCGGAGTTTACTTGGCCGTACCATCTCTCGTTGATGTACGGCGTTGCCCATATACGGTCACCCCATCTGTTGTAGATAGACAGCTCCCACTCTTCCCAACAATCACCCTCAGTAACAGCGTAGAAGCCATCGTTCCACCCGTCGTTGTTCGGGGTGAACGTATTAGGGACAAAAACAGAACAACCTGGAGCTTCTGGGGGCTCTTCCCCACACGGTAGGCCTGTGTTACAGTCAATCCAAATCTCCTCGTAGATATACTCAGTAAGCGTATCAGTAAGGTACACGTACTCCACAACAATAATCTCTTGGATTATCGTATCTGTTTGTGTCAGATACAGTGTGTCTATGTCTAGCTGAAAGATCGTATCTGGGGGCAGCTCCACATAGGTAGTATCATACTGAGTCAGGGTAATAGTATCATTTGGTAGTTCTATATACTCCACCAAAGTATCCGTCACGTAGATGTACGTAGTGTCGTAGAAGTACCAGTTGATGGGAACAGGGATGGTGTCATATTCTATAACCGTATCTACCTCTAGGATGTACACCGTATCTGCGAGCAAAGGGCACTCAGGCATCTCAGGCAGATAAACCGTAGTGTTGTTGTTCCCCGTTATCACCTCATCGGGGACACTGTCTAGGCTCAGAGTAAACATACCCCCACCACCATAGAACGGGAAGGCAAACGGACCACCGGTAAATGCCTGTCCTTCTCCTGGAGGAATAATATAGGTACCGCTGTCCTCTGCACTGTAACAGTCCATCTGGTCTTGAAACCAAAAGTCGACGCAATACTCAGAGATAGTATCCGGCCCGTAGTTCCACACGATGTAGTCTACCGTGTAATATGCCTCATCACCTATACACCCAACCTCGAACGACACATTGTCGATCACCCCATCTGTGTAGTCTGACTGCATAGCACAGGGCCCAACAACTACCCAGTTGTCTTCCCAGTTATTGTCTTCATATATACCGCAACAATCAGGAGTGATGCCACCACCAAGTCCCCCAACTTCTGCCCACCCACCTTCATCAGAGTATACAGTGGGCCCATAGCTAATCTGCCAAATGACAGCCTGTATGCTTAAGTCTTGACCAAGCCAGAAGTCAAAGGCATTAGGTAGGTTAGCATATAAGTTGTTGCCCCCTGTTTGATAGAAGTCGTCCAAGGGAAACGTGATAGTGTCACCTGCATAGTACGGAGGGTCTACGTTGTAGTCAGCCCATACGTCTAGATTGGTCCAGTTAAACGAGTCGGTTGTAGTTGTAGCGGAGTAAACCCACCCCGGGTGATTGCTGTCATCAGGTGTAGTCAATCCCCACGGAAAATCCCACCCCTGGTTGATAGCATTGCAGTCTACATCTAGGGCCTGAAACCCAAACTGCACCTCTGCTATGCCAGTAGGACCAGCAGTGCCGCCGCAACTTGTTGTATTATTGAAAGCTACAGTTATAGTAGCCGCGTTAGGATCAAAGTCAAGGATCTCTAGGTCACACTGCGCAGCAGTTGCAAAACCAGAACATAAGATCAGGAGTAACAGATATCTTTTCACGAGACGAAGATAAGCGTATATTTGTGATTAACAGTTAAATAAGTATACCGAATATGAAACTACATGTTATGCGATTTAGTTCGCAAAAAGACAGCACATTAGGGCTGCTGTTTGATGAAAGCAACGGGAAAAGAGAGTTCCTATGTTACACACTAGAAGATGAATACAGAGAAGACAAAGTCATGCACGAGACTCGTATCCCGGCTGGGACATATGAGATTACTCTTAGAACTGTTGGTGGGTATCATGGTCGTTACTCTAAGCGCTTTCCTGAACTTCATCAGGGGATGCTTTGGGTTCGCAATGTTCCTAATTTTGAGTACATTCTTATCCATTGTGGGAATGACGATGATGACACTAGCGGGTGTTTACTCTTGGGCGACACGCAAACCCAGAACAACGTATCGGACGGGTTTGTAGGAGCATCTACTAGTGCGTACAAACGAGTATACCCCCCAATTGCTAAGGCACTTAAGGAAGGGGAATGCGTGAAAATTACCTATACCGACTTTGACTCTGTATAAAGTTTCTTTATATTTGCTACAAACCAAGCAAATATGGGAAACAAAATCAGATTCCGACCTTCGCGTGACTGGGTCATCTTTGCAAGCCCCCGCATTGAAAAAACAGACGCAGGTATCCAACTCTTAGGTGACGCCCAAAAAGCCATGAGCAGCAACATTGTTGAAGTTCTGGCTTGTGGACCTACCTGTGAGATGGTAAAAGTGGGTGATACCGTACTAGTACACCCTGAGTCTTCCGCACTGATCATACACGTAGACGACGGGGAGTACGCCTGTGTCAACGAGTTCCAAATCGTGGGAGTAATCCCCAAACTAGTGTGACGTATGGACGGGACAGTAACAATCCCGTTGAAAGACTTTGACGAGTTACGCAACTCGACAGAAGAAACACAGGAATTAAGACAGAGACTATCTCGAGCCGCTAAGGAAATCGAGGTGTTTCTGTCTTTTCTGTGCACTCGTGAGAACATACAGATATATGTGGACGAGTTCAACAACCAATCCAGCCGTGCTACAATACTCATTGTCGACGGCAAAGCAAAAGTACAGATAAATGAAAACGCTTAAGATACAGGTAGACACCACGCTCAAGTATCTGCAGGTGTTCAATGGAATACTTGAACTGACAGATAAAGAGCTGCTAGTTCTCTCCAAGTTCATAGATCTCTCAGACACAGTCAACCTGTGCTCTACAGAAAACAAGAAAGTAGTTGCAGACAGCCTGGGGATAAAGGACTACAATACGCTTAACAACTACGTTAAGAAGCTGAAAGACAAGGGAGCTATCAAGAAAACAAAGGACGGGTACAAACTGTCCCCAATATTGAAACCACAGGACAAGGTAAACCTGCAAATACTATACGGCGATGGGTAAGTTATCGATACGAGAAATGCTGATAAACTTCAAAGACGAAGTATTACGATATGCAAGAATGGGAGCACCGCATGTATCAGAAGAAGCATATGAAAATAGACTAGCAGAGTGTGGGGCGTGCCCCCACCTAGAAGAATATAGATGTGGGATATGTGGCTGCGTAGTAGAAGAAAAGGCTAAATGGGCTACTGCTGAATGTCCCGATAACCGTTGGGACGATGAAGGAGAAGATAGTTATACAGCAACTGGCGAGTGAACACAACCTCCCACTACAAAAAGTAGAAGAGGCAGTTTATTTCCAGTTCAAATACGTAGCCGATGTGATCAGAACAGGAGGGTTTGAGTCAGTTAGACTCCCATTCCTAGGCAAATTCCACGTAAACGAACGACGATTAAGATATCTCAATGAAAGATTTGATAGAAGTTGACGGCAACAAGGTGATACCCTCACCATATGCACTGACTATTCCGGAGTTCAGCAAACTCAAGATAGAAGAGCTGTCTGCTGTCTACTTCTTTGTGGACCATCGCTCCCCATACAGCGTATATGAAGAGGAGGATAGGTGGAATCACATCAAAGATTTGTTAAAAGTGGCAGCAACCCCCAAGGTTAGCGCTGCAATAGACAAATACAGGGAGTTATCGGAGTCGTCTGCGGTAAAAGTGCTAAAGGCTGCGCGAGAATCCGTCACCAAACTAGAGAAATACTTCAAAGACGTGGACCTCACCATGATGGATGACAATGGGAAGCCCATATTCCACGCCAAAGACCTCATCTCCAACCTAGCCAACATGGGTAAGGTGATCAATGGCCTGGAAGAGCTAGAAGAGCTGGTCAAAAAGCAGCAGCAAAAGGACAATCCTAACCGTGGTGGGGTGGTGACCAACAAATACTCGCAGTGATGTTCAAGAATACAGAGAGGTTCTCCCCTGCAGCCACTGCATTCTTAAGACAAGGCTACTATACAGACGCACTTGCGGGGACAAAAGAGTATTACGAGTTCTGGGATAGAGAACGAGACAGATGTCTGTACGGATTCGAGGTTGATGGCGTACGGATCACAGGATATCACTACTTCTACCTCAACTATTGCCCAATTGACCGTGCAATTGACGAGGTTCTCCCAGATGGGACAGTTCAGGCCCGCAGAGAGCGGACATTCCCTGCATTCTACGACGGAGACTACGAATACTACCACGCAGTAGACCAATGCCGCAAGGAAAACAAGCATATGTCTGTGCTAAAGGCCAGACGTAAGGGATATTCCTACAAAGCAGGGTCAATGCTGGCCCGAAACTACTTCCACATCCGCAACTCTAAGAACTTCGTGTTTGCAGAGCAGAAAGAATACCTAACTGGGGACGGATTGCTAAGTAAAACCTGGGACTTTATCTCATTCGTAGACGACAACACAGCATGGACACAACCCCGCCTGATCGATAAGGAGATGCACAAACAGGCTGGGTACAAGAAACGCGTTAACGGAACTGACGTAGCACTCGGGATGAAGTCCCAGATTATTGGGGTATCACTCAAGGACAATCCACACAAAGTGCGTGGTAAGGCAGGGGAACTCATCTTCTTCGAGGAAGCGGGTTCGTTCTCAGGCCTATTGACTGCATGGGAGATAGCTATGCCCACAATGAAACAGGGTTCGAAGACCTTAGGTACTATGATAGCCTTTGGTACAGGTGGTGAAGAAGGGCATGGCTTTGCATCACTAGAAGAACTGTTCTACCACCCAGAAGCCTACAACTGTATGGCGTTTGAGAATGAGTGGGATGCAGGAGCTATGGGAACAACCTGCGGATACTTCGTCCCTATCTACAAGAACCTAGATGGGTTCATGGATGAACATGGTAATTCACTAATTGAAGATGCAAAAGAGTTTGAGGAGGCTGCTAGAGTCAACAAAAAGAAGGCAAACGATGCTAAGGCGCTTGATCAGTACGTGGCGGAACACCCGTTCACCCCACAAGAAGCGACGCTACAGACAACAATTAACGTATTCGATGTCACGTCGCTTAAGGAGCAATACAATCGTGTCAAGGCACACAAGGTCTGGGAGAAAGAAGGCACAGCAGGAGTCTTGTATTACAGCGGAGAACAAGTAGACTTTCGCCCTGACCCATCAGTCAAGCCAATCACAAAGTTCCCACACAGGAAAGACGATGACTTGACGGGAGGTGTAGTTATATACCAGAACCCCTGGAAGACACAGGACGGAAACGTACCGCACAACATGTACGTTATCTGCCATGACCCTTACGCACAAAGCAAGTCTACGAGCAACCAGTCGCTTGGTGCTGCGTATGTAATCAAACGACCCAACAATCTGTCCAAACCGGACGATATGATTGTGGCTAGTTACGTAGGCAGACCACAGACACAGGATGAATATAACAGAAACCTATTCATGCTGGCTGATTACTACAATGCGAAGATTGGGTTTGAGAACGATCGCGGTGAGTTGATAGCGTACGCTAAGCGCTACCGTAAACTCCACAAGCTCCAAGAAGAGTTTGAGATGCTAGACAAGAAAGAGTTGCGCAGCAGGAACGTACGACGTCAGTACGGCATGCATATGACAGAGCAACGTAAGCGTCAAGGAGAGCTCTATATAAGAGATTGGTTAATATCCCCAAGAAGCAGTGACGAAGATGGGAATATAAGGCTTAACTTGCATGAGATTTATGACGTTGGATTATTGCAAGAATTAATTAAATTTAACCACAAGGGTAACTTCGACCGTGTCATGGCGTTTATGGTAGGCATGTATCACACCAGAGAGCTATATAATAAAGAGGTCGTAGAAACCATCAACGATATGTCCCAGGACGACTGGTTCGACAGGAACTATCGATAAATTTTATACTTTTACAAGAATGTACGGAGCAGCAAAAATACCGCAGCAAAGACTACCGTTAAGTAAGAAGACTAAGAAGTGGAGAGAGGAATGTGTGGACGCTTTCATCAATATATCTAAGTTCGGATTGAGCGAAAGACGCAGCAATCTGAAAGCACTATACGATTATTACAACGGAGAAGTCGATGAGACTGACTACAGATATGTAATCAAACCATACGGAAAGAGTCGAGAGAACTTCCCGTCGAAGCTAAGAAACTACCCCATCATCAAGCCGATTATCGATCTGCTTTTGGGGGAGAAGTCCAAGAGACCTCTCAATTACAGTGTGACTGTAAAGAATGCAGACAGCATCAGACCTGAAGCAACAGGCAAAGACAAGAACAGATAAAGAAGGCGGTAGAGTCTATGTT
>FUIF01000471.1_pt1 | contig 10784 bp, 14 predicted proteins | sample 1003461 | NCBI WGS metagenome assembly FUIF01 (sample SAMEA80401918, study PRJEB19352) | marine metagenome
GCAACAGATTTGGGTCTATTAAAATGTTTTCCGGTGTTGATACAGCTACACCATTGTATGTTCTATTCGAAAACCCTGAGGATTCAGGCTACAACGTGGAATTACAGCAACGCCATCTTAAAACGCTGTCAGCGGGATTGGATAGTTTCCAAATATTGTGGGATTATGATATTAGCAACGCGGTAAAAACATCAATACCAGTGTTTAATCAAAGCAATGAATTTCGAACGGAAAGACCCGGTGTTTTTGAAATTTCGCTTTTAAATACGGCGACAGTACCGGACCCAGATATCGGGGACTGGGAAATTACCGGTGCAGCGGACATTGACGATGAGGGAATCGAGCGCGAACCTGATTTCATACCAACATCTGGTGTTGGCTCAAATACTACTGGCGACGTATCGCCAAGGCTAGGCACGAGAATTTATACACCCGGTACTGGATTTCTAGCTAAGATTGTACCAAGCGATAATGACGAAAGCATCATTTTCGGGTATGATTGGTTCGAAAAAGTAGTCTAATTAAAAGGCGGGGTTGAGCAATGGCATTAACAGTTGAAGATGGTAGTATAATTGAGGACGCGGATTCGTACATTGGCTTAGATGACGCCCGTACGATGGCGGAAAATTATGGATACTCATTACCTGATGATGATACGGAATGTGAAGTTGCCTTGCGTAAAGGCGCTCTATATATCGATAGTTTTGAATCCCGCTACCCCGGCTCTAGGACTGATGATTCACAAGAATTAGCGTGGCCACGTGAAAACGCGGCATACAACTACGGCACAGAAATTGATGACGATGCTATTCCCAGTAAGTTACAGTTTGGGCAAGTCATAGCAGCAGCCACATATGGTGACGGGACAGACGTCAGGCCAAATGATACAGGCCGGGCGATATCAAAAGAAATAGTTGGGCCGATAGATACAGAATATTTCAATAATGGGACAACATCTGAGCAAATAACCATCACAGAAGCTGTTGATGCCCTTAAATGTTTATTTACTGATGGGTCTAGTAATATATATTCATTTAGAGTGGGGCGCGGATAATGGGCACATATGACCGTCAAATAGCAAGCGCTAAAAGAATGCTTAAGAAATACGGCCAAAGTATTACTTGGACATCATTAACTGACGGCGACCCGTCTGATTCATCGCAACCGTGGAAAGTGACGGATGCTGACCCAAGCGACAATACCGCTATCATAGCCTTTTTCGAAATAGGGTCTGAAACAAGAAAGATGCAAATGTACCGGGCAGGCACTGAAATATCACAAGGCGTGTTGATGGGGTACATGGCTGCGCAAGGCTTTACACCGAAAATAAAAGATGTTATCACTAGGGATGGTGAACAATACACTGTTAAAAATATTGATACTCTTTCACCTAATGGTGAAGTGATTTTATATACAATAGAGTTTGAATTATGATTGATTACTCTGGCGCGATTGACGAGATATTTGCCTTATTTAAAACGGCGTGGGATGCCAATACGACAGATGTCGTTGGTTATATTCCGAGGTCCGTTGGCAAGGCGTGGAAGAGCGCAACAATCCCGACACATCGACGTATTGGGCCAGAGTTTCTCAACAAACAATTAGTGAGGAACAGTCCACATACAGAAATGGCGATTTTACTAAATGCTATGAAAATAATGGGCTGGTTTTTGTACAGTTATTCGCACCTAGAAGTGAGTCTAGGGGGGATGGAAAACGGCAGACTACTTGCCGTTGTCGCAAGGAATGCCTTTAGGGGCAAAAAAACATCGGGCGGTGTGTGGTTCAGAAATGTGACCATAAAAGAATTGGACCCGGAAGACAGTTTTTATCGGCTCAACGTCATAGCCGAATATGAATATGACGAAGAAAGTTAAGGGTTAAGGCATGGCCAATAAAATAGATAGTAACGTAACCGGGCTATACATAGCTGAAGAGGAAGAATTAAAAGTTCTTCCTGATACCCCGGTATGGTATGAGCAAGAACCTAATTCATATTCGGATTTAGGCGGCGAATTAACAAACACAGCAAGGTCTCCGATTACATCAAGTAGACAAAAAACGCAAAGGTGTTATTACTGACTTAGATGCATCCGGTGGCTTTAATACTGATGTCACGGCGTCCAATTTGACGCGGCTATTACAGGGTTTCTGCTTTGCGGATGCTCGGGAAAAAGCTTCAACTGATGCCCTAGACGGAACAAGTGTGGCCGTTTCAAACGTTGATGCAACAGGGAACGATTATGAAGCTACTAGCGGTCTTGACGTTTTTGCGGCAAACGACCTGATTTTAGCATCTGGGTTCTCGAACTCCGACAACAACGGTCTAAAAACGGTAACAACGGCGGCTGCGGCGTCACTAACAGTCAGCGAAACACTAGTCGATGAAACTCCAAGTTCCGACGCTAAATTGGAAGTTGTTGGATATCAAGCCACATCAGGCGATTTAGATGTCACAATCGGAACGGGCACAGTATCGCTGGAGTCTACTACATTGGACTTTACCGGGCTAAACTTAAACGTGGGCGAGTGGATTTTCATCGGCGGTGACACAACGGCAACTCAATTTGTTGATAACCAAGGTTACGCCCGTATTTCAGAAATTAACACTAATGAGCTGGTGCTCGATGAAACTACGTTTACAGCAACCGCTGAAACTGGCACGGGGCTTACTGTTCAACTGTTCTTTGGTGTTGTTATCCGAAATGAAGAGAGTTCATCCCTAATCGTTCGCCGTAGTTATAACGTCGAGCGTCAATTAGGCTCTGATGATAATGGTGTTCAATCTGAATATCTAACGGGTGCTATTCCAAATGAATTCACACTGAATATCCCACAGGCTGATAAGTTAAACGCTGACCTGTCATTTGTGGCAATGGATAGCGAACAGCGCGATGGGTCTACTGGTGTGAAAAGTGGGACCCGTATTGGCTCTGAATGTGAAGACGCCTTTAACACATCTTCAGATATTTATCGAATCCATCTGGCGGTGCACGATGATGATTCTACTACACCGGAAGCCCTATTCGGATACGTGTCAGAAGCAACCATCACTATTAACAATAATGTGACAGCAAACAAAGCGGTAGCCGTTTTGGGCGCATTTGACGCTACAGCAGGTGACTTTGAGGTCGGTGGTTCTATTACGGCCTATTTCACAGAAGTGGCGGCCATCCAAGCGGTGCGTAACAACTCCGATGTGGCACTAAATTTCATCGCCGCCAGCAACAATATCGGTGTTGTATATGACATCCCGTTGATTTCACTCGGCGGTGGTCGATTGAGCGTGGAAAAAGACAGCGCCATCACAATTCCTGTTGACATGGCAGCGGCTGCTGATTGTGACACGGGATACACGTTGTTAACAACGACGTTTGCGTACTTGCCAGATTTGGCGATGCATCATAATTTTAATCGGCGGTGAAAGCCGCCACAACTAATCTAAAAATGAGAGGACAATCATGAATATTTACAAACAGTTTGAAACAAATAAAGAAGCTGAAAACAAGGGGATTTGGGTTGAATATGGTGAAGGCGTTGCGTTTAAAATCGCACGGATGGCTAAAAGCAACAAACAATATACTAAGGCGATGGAAGTTGCTACTCGTCCTCACCGCCGGGCGATGGAACTTGAAACAATGGACGCTAAACTTGCTGAGTCCATCTTCATGTCTGTTTTCGTTGACACAATCCTACTTGATTGGAAAGGTGTCACGGACCGTGACGGCAATGAGCTTAAGTTCAACAAGGAAAATGCTACCCAAGTTTTCACAGACTTGCCGGAATTGTATGATGACCTTGCAGAACGCGCTAAAAAAGCTACACTGTACCGCGAACATCAGCAAGAGGAAGAAGCAAAAAACTAATAGAAGTTCTTGAATATCTACTTGAAACCGGGCAAGTGGCAAAGCAAATAGCCAGACAGGCCAGACAAGCAAAAAGGCCACTCCCGGATAAGATAGCCAACGCCCCAGAATTAAAAATGGGGCTTGAGATATACTTAAATGCTTTTTTTGAGTTAGATACGGAAAGAACGCATATTTTTAGTTTTACGCCAATCCCATGGTCCAGCATGAAAAATTATGCTGAATTCAATGGTTTTGATACAGAACAAACAGAAGATTTAATCTTCTACATAAGAAAAATGGACGAACAGCACTTAAAAAGGCTTAAGTCAAAACAACCCAAGAAATAAAATAGGGCACGGAATGAATACATTATTAGGTCTAGCCACTAGAATGGAAAAAATGGCCAATGAAATAGAGTTCAAACTAAGCGATGTTGCCGTTCACGTGGCCCTATACATTGTCGGCGATTTGGCGTATAAAACGCCAGTAGACACATCAAATGCTTTGTCAAATTGGCAAGTTACATTAAGCACCCCCGCCAGCTCTGAGATATCGCCGTACTACGCAGGGTCTGAGGGGTCTACACAATTGGCCAGTGCTAGTGAAACTTTCGATGTGGCCTACAATGTCTTAGCATCTAAGAAGCCCGGAGAGGCCATATACATAAGTAACTTGGCTGACTATATAAACAAATTGAATGAAGGAAGTTCGGCGCAACGGCCCGCTGGGTTTGTTGAGAGGGCAACGGCGGTCGGCAGGCTGCAAATAAATAGAACATCACTGGGGCTTTAATATGGCAGACGAAAGAATTGATATTAAAATTCAGGACAGTATCGCGGCTAGTATAAAAACTAAATTGCTGGGAATTGCCACTGCATCAAAAAGCGCCAATACTCAGGTAGAAAAACTGAAAGCCGCCTTAAAAGATATTGACTTGAGCGGCTCAGCTAAATTGACTTCGGCACTGGCTAGTTTAACCAGCGCACAGGCCCGCTTGCAGAGTGCAACGGCAAAAACTACCGCCTCGCAGGATAAAGCGGCCATCGCTCAAGCGAAATTGGCTACAGAAGTACAGCGAACAGCAACAGCGGAATATAAAGCCGCCGCCGCTCAAAGTAGCGCGACAGCCGCCGCTGCTAGAGCTAAAACAGCAACTGCCAGCTTACAACAACAACAGGCCAAGCTAAACACCACGGTGTCTAAAGGTACTACAGCATACAGCGGATTCACAAGCGCGGTTAAATCATACATTGCTGTTGGGCTTGGCTCGGCAGTTGCGTTAACGGCGGCGGATTCTTATACTGTATTACAAAATAAATTGAAAAACGTGGTTGACACGGAAGACCAGCTTGCTGAGGTCACAGAAAGAGTATTTGAAGTAGCCAATAATACCAGAACCCCGGTTGATGAAACAGCGCAAGCATTCCAGCGATTTGACCTCGCATTATCACAATTGGGTGCTTCACAAGAAGAAAGTCTGGAGCTGACCGAAACAATCAATAAAGCACTGACATCATCGGGGGCAACAACAAGTGAGCAGGCCGCCGCACTGCTGCAACTATCGCAAGCATTCAACAAAGGCAAACTTGATGGTGATGAATTCCGCTCGGTAATGGAGCTTATGCCATCGGCAGCAGATGCTATAGCGGAGGAATTAGGCGTTGTTCGTGGTGAATTGTTGAACATGGCTCCCGAGGGGAAAATAACCACGGAAGTTATGCGAAGCGCATTTGCCAATGCCGCCGATGAAATAGACGCCAAATTCAGTAAAACAACCGTTACTGTCGGTCAATCATTCACGATACTAAAAAACAATGCCGTCCAATTCTTAGGCGAAATAGACAAGGGAGCAGGCATCACAGCCGGGTTTAGCAGTGCTATTCTGGCCCTTGCGAACAACATGGACATTTTAGGCGTGGCTGCTGTTGCTGTTGGGTCAGCGGTTGCCGTTGCATTTGGTTCTTCTATACTGTCCTCTATTAGAACAGCCACAAGCGCAATGACGACTTTCACAGCAGCCATCGCCGCCAATCCCATAGGTCTAATAGTAGTTGCTGTGGCAACGGCAACGGCGGCACTATACACATTCGGGGACCAAATCTCCGTCACAAGTGATGGAGTTGTTTCGTTATTGGATGTACTCAGGTCATCATTTAATCTGATAGTAGAGTATCTAACACCTGTTGCTAATTTTTTCTTGGACATCTGGGACGCCGCATTCTCGGACGCTGGCACTGCCGCTGACAGTTTCACTGATTACATGGGGAATGCCATCGGGACAATAGTTGACACGGCCAAAACAATTGTCAATACATACGTGGGGCTTTGGGTCGGAGCGTACGACACTATTGTAAACGGGTGGGAGTTATTCCCCGGTGCTTTAAAAGATATCGTAATGAGCGCCTTCAATGGTGTTATATCTATTGTTGAAACAGGTGTTAACGCGGTACTGAGCGGATTGTCTAGCATTCTAGAGCTTGCTAACGAAGCATCGGAATTTTTAGGCGGCTCGGCCATATTTGGCACTGATTTTGATGTTGACCTGTCTGGGTTTAAGGGCGAACTTAGCGGGGCCGCTAGTGAATTGGGGGATGTTTCGGGCACGGCTTTTGCGGCAGCTCTTACCAAAGACTATGTTGGCAATATTAAAACAGCTGTGATGACGGGGGCAAGGGAAATAGCGGAAAAAAGAACGGCCACGGAAGTACAGACACCGCAACTCAGACAAGCAAGCGACCCGACGGCCAACACCAAAGCCGTAAAAGATTTGAATTCGGAAACCGAAAAAACCATCGAGTTGACCGAGGCGGAAATCCTGCTTAGAGACACATTACAATCTTATTATGACGAAAACCAAGGTGCGCTAGAAGAGCTTGAAGTTAAGTTAGTAGCCGCCAATGCCGCTTTGGAAGCTGGTTTTATAACAACTGAGCAATTTAATTCTGAAATAGCAGAGATGAACGGCCAAATAGCCGACCTAAACATCCAGATGGGCTCAACGGAATGGGCAGATTACTGGGATTCAGCTTTACTCGGCATAAAAGACAATTTTACGTCTGTGACACAATCGATGTCTGAATCATTTGATAGTTTCACTAGTTCAATAACTAGCGGATTCAGCAGTAGTTTAGCTGATATGATTGTCAATGGTGAAGATTTTGCATCGTCTTTCCAGAGTGTACTGAATAGCGCGATAACCAGCGCGATAGCTAGTATAATAGAAATGGGCATCCAGTGGGTTGCCACAGAAGCACTGAAAACATCGGCCACGACATCAACAACAGCTGGCATTGCCACGCAAACAGCGGCATCGGTTACAGCAGCGGCTACTGCCACTACAGCGGGGGAGGCCGCCTTAGCTACTGCTACTGCGTCAGGTGTGGTGGCAGCGGCGACACTTGCTAGCTCGTGGTCAACCGCCGCTATCGCAGCATCCATTGCGTCATACGGAACAGCGTCATCTACCGGATTGGCGGCGTACACATCAGCGTTGGCTACTGCTAAAGCGGCTACTGTGGCAGGTTTTGAATCCGGTGGTTATACTGGTAATGGTGGAACAAGTGAAGTTGCGGGCGTGGTCCACGGCCAAGAATATGTTATGAATGCTGCCGCTGTTAGTAGAATTGGTGTTAGTACGTTAGATGCCTGCAAAGTGGGGCTGCGGGTGTTCAACAGGGGACAGCGGTGGCCACTAACTCGGAAGGCGCTGTTAGTACCAATGGGTCCGGGGATGGTTCCAGCGCGTCAGCGCAAAGCCCATCTGTTAATATGAAAACAATAAATGTATTAGACTCGTCGTTAGTTGGGGATTATTTATCATCTAGTGATAGCGATGAAACATTCATCAACAAAATTACTCGTAATAAATCCGCTATAAACAGCGCTTTAGGTTAAAAACATGGCAAGAATCAATGACACAATATTCGGCGATAGAGCTTTGTTCCCATATCAAGCGGAAACTCCTATTTCTGAAACGATAGAGTTTTATACCGATGTCACCCAGCACCATGATGGGAGTGAACAACGGATTAAACTAAGACAATTGCCAAGACGGTATTTTGAGTATACTACTCCACTGACAATTAACAAAAAATCAGACGGATTCAATACCCTCAGCGGTGCCGTTCGCAAAGATTGGCTCCTCCCGATTTGGACAGAAGGACAATACATCGGGGCTATTTCTAGCGGCGCTTCATCCATCATTTGCGATACAACAATCTGTAATTTTGAAGACGATGGATTTGTAATGCTATTCTCAAGCTATAAAGACTATGAGTTGCTACAAATCGACAGTTTCACAGACACGAGCATCGTTTTCACTAGTAATGTATTTAGTGATTACACGGCAGCTTATTTAATCCCTGTAGAAAAAGCGTTCATTGTCGGCTCTCCCTATTTCTATACAAAAGGGTATGATGCGTATGCAAAAATCACTTTCCAACTTGAAAAATCTGTTGATATTTCTGGGGATGACCCAGAGCAATATAACGACTACGGTGTGTACACTGAAGAATGCCTAGTTGAATCGGGAGACACGGCAGAAAGAACCATATACCAAGAGCAAACGATAACGGATTTTGACATAGGCCCAGTAACGCCAACAACAAATTGGGAATTTTCACAATTAAACACTCCCTATTACAGATTGTTTGAGGGACTGGAAGAAGTCCAAGCATTTAAAGAGTGGTTTTACAGGGCTGCGGGCAAGCATGGCTCATTTTACATTCCGACATTTGAAAACAATCTAAGAGTTTTAGCCGATGGGTCAACCATAACGGGCACATTAACAGTGTACAATGACTCATATGATGATTATGCAAATGACAGAATTCATCTGGCCATAAAGGACACAAGCGGGAATTGGTATTTCAGGGAGATAACCGGATACACATATACTACAACATTTGTATTTCTATCACTTGATTCGGATTTGGATTTGATTGATACTGACATCGCCATGGTGTGTTATTTAAACTTAAGCAGGTTCGACAGTGATAGTTTAGAATTAGAATGGGTAGGAAACTCTGCTGTGGAAACATCCATCCAGATTAGGGAGCTAACTCGTGAATAGAATTGAATTATTTAAATTTGAGCGCGGTGATGAAGCATGGTACTACACCAATTCTGAAATAGACGTTACTTATAGCGGCAACACCTATGAGTCAGCCACCATAGGGCGAAACGATATAGAGGAATCGGAAGAATTATCAAAATCAGAGCTTGAAATAACTATGGCTTTAGATTCTGACTTATCGCAAGACATAATAACACAATTTACAGAAAGATTTCTGTACGTAACGGTATACATACAGCAAAATGATGAGACCACTATCGCGTGGCGTGGTCGTCATACTAGCACCAACCCTAGTGGTATGACGATGGTCATGGCATTTGAGAGTAATTTCACGGCTCTAGGCAAGTATGGTCTAACAAAAAGATACCAGATTAGTTGCCCACACAGGCTTTATTCTACTGCTTGCGGAGTGAACAAGGACAATTACGCCTCGTCTTATGTCGTATCAGATGTTAATGGTGTATACGTGACACTATCAGAAACGCCTTCGGAAAGCGATGGATATTTCAAATATGGCATGATTGAGGAGCCGGGCGGACTTTATGGATATATAATCGGCCATTCGGGAGCCACAATTACAATGCAAAGGGCAGTTGATTCTCTGACATCGGCCTTTGAAAGCTCAGGATACGGCAACGGCTATGGTCAATATTATGGCGGCCTTAGTGTCACAATATACCCAGGCTGTATGAAAAGTCTCGATACTTGTCATGATAAGTTTGACAATGTTGAAAATTTTGGCGGGTTCCCTTGGATTCCCGACGTAGACATCACCAACGGAAGATTTATTTAGGAGGCACACCATGTGGGGATATATTATAGTTTTAGCAATCTCTATTGCGGTCAGTTATGCAATGCAAGTGGACACGACATCTTCGGGGTCCAGCGATGACGTTAGCGCATCGACTTGTGAAGAAGGCGGTGAAATCCCGGTGCTATTTGGAACGAGGGTAATCGAATCATCCAATATTGTGTGGTACGGTGATTTAAGTGTTAAATCCGTAGAATCGAGTAGCAGCAAATGGTAACGGTAACCATAAAACACGGCAGGGCTTGTGGCATGTGCGTTTCAGGCCAAAAGCTATTCTTTGAGAGGCACGGGTTAGATTTCAGAAATTTTGCTAAAAATGGCATCGATGCTGAAATACTCCGTGCCTTAAACGATGCCATGGCCAATCAAGTCATAAAAAAGGCGGAAGAAGATGGGATCTAGTAGTAGTACAACGACAGGATATAAATATTATCTGGGCGTCCACATGGTTCTATGTCACGGTCCTGTTGATTATTGGGGCGAAATCACCGTCGATGACTCGGAATTAGTGGGACGTGGGTTTTATGACGAGGGGCAATATGAACTGGACAAGGAGTCATTATTTGGGGGCACAGATAGCGAAGGTGGAATCAGTGGCACCATGGATGTTTCCTTTGGGTACCCGACACAAGAGCAAAACGATTATTTGCAAGGGCAACTTGGGACTAATATACCGTCCTTTAGGGGTGTCGTTAGTTTCATTTTGCGCCAGATGTATTTGGGCACGTCATCTTATTTAAAAAGTTGGGCTATCAAACTCCAGCGCATACATGTTAGACAAAATGGGCTCGAACAATGGTATGATGATAAAGCAGCTATAGGGTTGATATCTGACACCGCATTATATATTGCAATGGATATTTCCTTGTCCATGGATGTGACAACAAGCAACGGAGAAACAAGATTCACCAACCTTAAAACCGCTCTTACAAGCATCTTTAACCGCTCTAAAATCAGTATTAACAGGAACTGAAGGCGTCGACATAATGATATGTGCCTTTTGCGGGCTCTGCAATAACCACGTACTACGAGGACGTGGATTCAAACGCTC
>FUIF01000686.1_pt1 | contig 10784 bp, 15 predicted proteins | sample 1003461 | NCBI WGS metagenome assembly FUIF01 (sample SAMEA80401918, study PRJEB19352) | marine metagenome
ATTCGGACTTGCGACTGATGCTTGATGCCTTGACCAACAGGGAGCAAAGTTGTGGGATCAGCAAGAGCACCTGTGATCTCACCAATGGCCTGTGCTGTACCTTCCTGCGGCTCAAAGTATGGACCGTACTCCTGCATCAGATCGCGTTCACGTTTGCGCAGGATCATCTCTCTGCGCGTGTCAAAGTCAGCGTCGTTAAAGCCTTCGCCGTATGCTTCTTCTGGCGGGACGTACCTGAACGTATTGAAGTCTACTTCTCCAAAGGGAGCAACGGAGCGCAAGATGTCAGTGGTGTACCCAATAAAGTTACCTGCCTTGTCGAAACCATACATGAACTGCTGCATGATATCATCAGAGCCACTGTCGATCAGCTTGTTGTCTACGATGCGGTCACCGGCAGCAGCACCTAGCTCTTGCAACCTAGCAGAAGACGCAACGTCCTGCTCAGTCAGACGCTGACCAAGATCGCGCCTGTCTTCTTCAGACGAGAATATCCTGACAAGGTTATTACCAGCTACCTGATCACCGGGCTGCACCCCTAGCTCTTGAAGCCGGGGAGAGGACATGATGTTTTCAAGCGTTATGGTCTGCGCTTGCGCCATTCTTTATCTTCCTATGTTTGCAAATTGATCAGTTGCTGGCTGTCCTCCAAACTCATTAGCAGCCATTATAATAGCGTCTCTATCGCTTATGCTAGAATCAGTTGCTTTTATATCTGCCGCTCTTTCAGTAATGTTTTTTACTACGGTTTTCTCACTTGGCTTTGATGTGTCAAAAGTGCCGCCAACAATTCTATCTATAATTGGCTGTATCTCACTTTTAATTTGTTTGTTCCTCCCTAAAAAAGCAGCAAATCTTTCTGCAAGTTTTTCAGTTGCCACTTTGGGAGTAGGACCACGCTGTGCTTTTTTCATATTAGCTTCAGCCGACATCTGAGCGGCAGCAGCCCTCTGTCTGGCTATGTCTATCTCTTGCTGCTCACGCTGTGCCTTGGCTTCGGTAGCTTCTTGGGCCTGCTGCGCAGCGGTCCTAGCAGCGGCTGCTCTTGAGAAGCCTTGGGCAAACGACTGGCCAGGTTGCAGGAACTCAGGCCGTGCAAACACCTGTAGCAGACCAGCTACGTCAACATTGCCCAACAGTGTATCAAGGAAGCTGGACTCTCTACGATCTTGGTTCTGCAACGTGGCTACCCTAGCGCCTTCGTTGACAGACTCAGCAGCTTTTCCTGCCGGAGTTGGTGTTGCCATTGTTGGCATAGCTGTTGAAACTTGCGGTGCCGGGGCTGGAGCCTCTTCTGGAACATCTCCCCCAAGCATAGACAGCATTGCTAACTGCGCTGCGCCCGGTCCCATTGATGATGCAGTTTTAGGTATCAGACCCGTTGCTACCCTAGGTGCCACGGCTCCGGGCACGGTGCTTCTAAACCCTGTAGCCATGCTTGGTTTAATTTTAGTAGAAGCATCTATAGCTGCTCTAACACTTGTAGGAAGACGCGCCCTTGTAATAGCTGAGCCTACAAGAGTTGGTACCTGCGTTGCCGCACGGAACGGGGCAAGAACAGATGTTACTGCTCCTATACCAGATGTCCTAAGACCCTCCGGTGTTTGCTCCATTGTTTGTTTGCGGATACGATCAGTAAGAGCTTGCTCGCTAAACCTTCGTCTCTGACGAGGAGTAGACAGGGGATCGGCATACGGAAATGCAAAGTCTGATCCTATAAATCTTTCAACCATGATACAATCCTGTTAGAGAAGAGGGTTGATTCTGCGAGGGCGTATGTTACCCTTGAGCAAAGTGTTTACCAGTTGTCCTACTAGCTTGTTGTAGTCAACTGAGCCAGCTAAGTACGACGGTGCGGCATATGGGTACGGACGTTCGCCGGTCATGCCAGACACTCTGCCGCGTCCCATGCTTGGTAAACTAGGAGGACGAGAACCAGTAATTGGCCTAGTAGGTTCAAACTCTTCGATCTTGCCAACAGCTTTGGCAGCTTTGCCAAAGTCAATGTCTCTTAAAAAAGTTTCTTCACCAGTAACTGGATCAAGCTCAGCGGTATATCCAGCTAAGCTGCCTTCCTCTCCTTCATAGATATCTCCAAAAAGGCTGTAGTCTTCGTCATCTCCTGACCTAAAACCTTGTTTAACCTCGTCAGAAATACCTAGTGATCTTAAAAAATCACCCATCACAACGCTCCATAGTTGACCATCAGGTAACCATCAGGTCCAGTCTTGACAGCCTTGGGTTTGATCTTCTGTACCTCTTGGGCTATGACACCGTAGCTAGACTGCTTGTTGGACTTGTCTTTCCACTCCCAAGTGTACCAGCGGATACCGTTAGCCAGCTGTCGAACAAACTTGATCTTGGTCTTCAGGCGTTTATCTGACGGCCTAAAGAACGGAGCAGCTGAGCCAACCAAGCCCGCAGCTTGCTGGAACATACTAGGACCACCGGCATAACGCTACTACCAAACCCGCTGCCAGTCTGCTGCATCTGTGTGCTGCTGCCCAGACCGGCCAGACCACCAAACAAGTTGGCCATGGTGACCATCTGCGCTCTACGCGCTTCTTGGTCCTGCTGTGCCAGCCGTGCTGCATCTGCAAGCTGGGCCTGCTGTCTAGCTTCTACCTGCTGACCGATAGCTTCTTGCAGAGTAGCAGGCGTCATCTGTGCCTGTAGCGCGGCGGTAGCTGCCTGCGGTGCTCTCTGTGCAGCTGCTATCCTACGAGCTTCAGCCTGCTCTAGCGCCGTGGCCATCTGACGCTGTGCAAGTTCTTCCCGCTTCTGCTGCTGCATGGTTTCCAGTTCACCTAGGGCAGTAGAGCCTAGACCAAACTGACCAGCTTGGATCGCCTGCTGCTGGGCAAGCTGCTTGTCCCGCTCAGTCATGTCCCTAGCTTGCTGCGCAATAACTCCCAGCTGTGCTTGGTAGATGGGGTCTTGCGTGGGATCAGCCATGCCACGGGCGATGTCGGCCTGACCAAGCTGCATAAACTGAGGAGCCAAGCCAGCGGCGGTTTGTCCTACCTGTCCATAGATGTCTCTAGCTGCCAGCGTCTGTGCAGCCTCTCCCGGCACCAGTGAACCAGTAAAAAGCTCAGGTGCCTGCGTAAAGGTCTGACGTATCTCTGGAAGTATCTGTTCAAGAAAAGGCTCTACCGGAGCATACGGCTTGATCTCAGACGAGCCACTGCTGGTCTGTTGAAAGGGCGTAGATACAACTACGGGAGGAGGCGGTGAAAATAGGCTACTCATCTTACAGCTTCTTTCTCAGTGTTATCGTCTTAAATTCGTATCCAAGGGGTTCCATTATCTTTTCCCAACCTTTTCGGCCTGTCATCTCAAAGAACTTAAATCCTAGTTTTTTGTAGTAGTCTGCTATCACAGGTGTGATCACATTGAAATCAAACTTGCCACCCATGGCCTCTGCCCCGATTATGCGCCCCTTTGGCATCTCTCCAAAACCTATAACAAGAACACCTTTTGTATTGTTGTCAGCGTCCGTGGACACCCATAAGTCGCTTTGTTTGTTCAGAACTCTTTTTACAATGTCCTCTGCGTCATACAAATCAGAGCAGTTGCTTTTTACTATTGACTTTTGTATGTGCTCGAAACCTTCTCCAAGTTTCTTCATCAACAGGTGGCTGTTATGGTTTACCAGCTTATAGCTTAGTCCATGCTCCAGCGGCGTTGTAAAAATATATTCCTTCTCCGCTTCCGGGGTTCCAGTTAGTGCCATCAGCATATCGTATATCACCCTGTTGTGGTTTCTCCGGCGGAGAGTTCTGAACGTCTAGGTGTCCGTCTCTGACCAACTCTAGGACCGTTCTGATCTCTTGAAACATTTCGTCCAGAAAACGCGGCAGGTCTTGTGGATCACTTGGTGCAAGCGTTGGGTCAAACCGTAGGAACTCTCTGCTCATCGGTCAGACACAACTTCTGCTTCTACAGCGTATCCAGACAGATCAAACTGGCTAGCAGTCTCGCTTTCAATCTTGATCGCCATATATCTGCCACGCACTCTACAGTCTACCTTCGAGTCTTGTCCTATTTCAAACGACACCGGGTCATTATAGGACACACCTTGGAACGGCTGTAGCTCAGAGCCGATGCTTATGTTCACGGTGCCAGTACCTTCGATCCTAGGATAGACACGGGTGATCGACTTGACTGCATCGGTGCGACCAGCTGACAAACCAACGCGCTCTAGCCGTGTGGTAAAAGCAGTGCCATCAAACGTGGTGCCACTGTCGGCCAAGTAGAACTTGGTGTCGTTGGTTCCACACATCAACAGCGAGTCAATGGCCGGGTTGTACTCTTGCTGCGCCCATGCCAAGGTGTTTGTTTCCCATGTGCCTGTAGATGCTGTCCATGTGTTAGTCAGTGCAGGATTGACCAGACCTTTGGCAATGAAGTTTACGTTAGGCAGATCACGAAAGGTCCAAGTGTTCTCTCTGTAGTTCCAGATCAGGGCTACGTTTGGGAAACCATTGGTAGCTCCTGTCTGGGGGAAGCAAATCCAGACTTCGTTTCTGATCTTGTTATGCGCCAAGAACGTCTTGTAGTAGTACGTGGAGTCAATCTCGGAGAACAGGAATGTCTTGACCTTGTCGTCAATAACACTCCTGATAGAATTACCGTTGTGTACCATCACGTCGTTGGTAGACATCATAACGTGTCTGCCATCGCCAAGGTCAACCACTGCGTCTCTAGCAAACAAACCGGTGTCTTTGAACTTCTCTCTGACGTTAAACGTAAACGCACCGCCAACGTAGTTCAACGCAAACACACTGTCTTCTTTGTAGACGATCAACTCGTTGCCAAGCTGTAGACCGTTGAGCACGTGTCCCTTAGTGCCAGTCAGCGAAGTCTCTGCCGACTCACTAGCTGTGCTGGCAGTGTTCCAAGTGTTTGTACCATTGGTAGCCGCACCGGCAGGGATTGCATCGCTCCACCTAATGGTAAATGGTTTCTCAACGCTGTTGTCCGTCAGGTTCAGTGCAACCAAGTGGTTTCTAAAAGGCACAATTGCTTTGCAACGCAGCGTAGACGGCCAATCGGCAAGGTCAGTAAACTGTGAACCAGCTTGGGTAAAGCTCTGTGGTACGTCTAGTCCATTGGTGCAGACCAACACACCACCTAACACACCGCCTTGCCAGTTGTTCTCAGTGCTGGCAATCGTTGTATAAGACCCGCTAGACCGTGTGACAGTGCTGTGCGTAACACCGCTGATCTTATATAGCTCAGTCAGGCCACCGTATATCCACAGATCGGTTGTACCTTGTAGCCAGCTGATAGCCCAATAGGGAGCAGCGGTGGGTGTACCTAGAACCTGCGAATGGCCAAGTATCTTACCAGCTTTGCCGTCTAGGAACCGGGCGTTCTGAACATCGCTGAAGAACGTAGGAGGCATGTCATACGGTGACAAGTCCTTGTTCAGCGAGAAGCCGCTCTGTGGTGTTGCTGCTACGTTGAAAAGTTCTTTTGCCATTAACCAGAGCCAGTCGCTGTCTGTTCAGTCCACGTGGTAGATTCAAACTCTTGCAGAGCTACAAGGTCGCTGTCCTCCATCAGGATGTTGCCGCCCTCTTCTTGGATCAGACAAAAGTTTTCTATTACCCAGTTGGTAGGCATCTAGGCACCCCTGCGCACAAGCGAGCCAGGATCGCCTTGTACGCTCATGGTCATCACCGTGCCACCGTACCGGGCAGAGTCCTCAGCCTTCTTGATGTCATCCATGGCTTTTTGAAAGATACCGCCAAACCGCTGTAGCTGCTCTGTGTCGTTCAGATAGATGGCACCTTCCATGCAAGCGCCAAACAGGTACAGGTCAGGAAACTCTGCCAAGACATTGTTAGTTGTCACGCTGTCAGAGAGTGCATTTAGTTTACCAAAGTAGTTGATGCTCACAGTATACGCAGCATCTGGAGTTGGCGAGAGCTTAAACGTCTTTCCAATATTAGTATAGGCCCGTGGAAAACCACTGGACGTTGCACCATATTCTCTGCTGAGCGACTCAGGAGATAGATAAGACAGAGCATAGCTGGAAGACGTGGTGTCATAGGTAATGTTCCGTAGCTCAATCAGATCGTCTGGCAGATCATAGAAAGCTGTACCAGACGTGGTAGTTGTCTGCGCCCTAGCTACGTTTGCACGGATGCGCAGTTCTCTGTTCAAACGGTTCTCAGTAAGCGTGATGAAATCAGGAATGACACTGGTAAGGTCATCCCTGTTCAGGTAGTTGGCTACGCTGGTCTTCAGCTCTGAGTACGTTGAAAGGCTCATTACAGATGGCTCTCATGTGTGCGAAGGAACCTGTTCTCAGGGTCGTTCAGCAGTTGTTTAATCTTGGGCCAGTCATTCTTGTTCATGATATCGACGCCAAGCTCACGCTTCCATTTCTCAATGACAACTAACGGAATGCTGGCAACCTTGCGCATACCGGCAACGTTGTCTCCGGTGCCGTACATGGAGTCACCGTTGATCTCTTTCTTGTTAAGCTCCAGCAAAGGCTCAACGTCCTGCACGTTCTGGAGGACAACCTTGTCTTCATTGTGGTCGTAGCGGAACTTGGTTTTGATAGGGTCGTTCATGATAACCTCTTGTTAAAGTGGGGGAGGAGCACATAGCCCTCCCCCCTTGTGGCTTACGACAGGTCGTAGACCGCACCGAGCGCCTTCTCGTTCTTACAAACGAGAGTGTACTCGGCGATGATCGCACGCTGTTCGCCGTCAGACGTGCTGGCAACTTCGCGCTGGAAGAACGGACGCAGATAAGCCACGCCGTAGTATTCCGGATCGAGAAGCCATACATCGCGAGAACGCTGGAAGCGGTTAGGAACAACCGCCATCTCACCGAAATCGCTGACGTACACGTCCATGCCGCCAATGATGCGCCTGGTCAGCAACGTCGTTAAAGTTGCTAACGCCCGACGCTCCACCAACACCAACAAAGCTGGAGAAGGTCTGCTTCTGCGCAGGAGCCATCATCAGGTACTTGATGTCAGCGCCTTCGTCATAAGCGGACAGGATCGCCGCCTTGAGCAGGGCTTCCGTGAACGTCCGGGCTGTACCATCGGTACGAGCCGCAGCGCCAGCACCAGCACCGTTGGCACCGTCAGATGCCTTGGAGATGTTGGTGTTGACCCACGTGGTCAGGGAGCCGAGCTTACGCACGGTGCTGTCAGCGGACATCGCTGCTTTGGCGGTGTTAACACCAACCATCGCACGTTCCATATCGCGCTTCAGTTCCTTGGAACGCTTGGACATCTGATACGCCAGTTCTTCCCGACGACCCGCCTTGCTGACGGCGTCAAGAGTACCGGAGACCAGCGTGGTTTTCAAGCTGATCTGGCAGATGTTACCAACGCGAGTCGTGGCGGTCGGCTCAGCAGCTGTGAGCGTTGCACCTTCTTCGTGATGGTTGTTAGCAGCCGCTGCCAAGGCATCGGTCTGCCATTCGTGGTTGACTGCAATCGCGTCCATGCGACCGCCCATTGACATGAACGGCGTATCAGTCGGCGAAATATCGTAGATCACATTCTCCAAGTCTTCGCGAAGACCGGCAGAGGAGAAGGTGACGTAAACACCAGTAGGTTGTGCCATGTGTAGTCCCTCCTTATAGGGTTATGAGATTAAGTCCAGAAAAACATCCGCAGCATCACGTGCATTACCTGTTTTCGCTAGCCTTTCTCGTTTAGCCTGCACCACCTTCTTAGCCTTTTGGGTCTTAGTTTGTGGTGTACCAGACTTAACAACCTTGGGAACTGGTTTGGCCTTCTTAACACCTTTGACAACCTGGTCTTGCATCATGGCCTTGTGTAGGACCATAACGACCCGGTGATCGGTAATACCATCTACATCCTGCTCTGAAAACCCTAGACCAAGAGCATAGTTGCGCAGGTCGTTCTTCAGAGTAGAATTAGGATCGGCATACTCTGGTAGCTTCTGCACAAGAAGTTCAGCTTCGTTCTGAATTTTTTCCTGTAGCACACTGGCCATTTCTGCTTCGTTCTGTTGCTGAACTCGGTAGCGTTCGTTGTTCAGTTCAGAAATCTTTTCCTTGGCCTCTTGGTACTCCAACCGTTTCTCCATGTATTCCATGGGGTCACTGTCTTTGAGTTCCTGCCAGTTAATGTTCTCATAACGCTGAAGCTCAGCATTCTGATTAGCTGACATATTTTCAAGCACCTGCGCATACTGATTACGCTCTGCTTGAACGGCCTCTAGATTGGCTTCGTAGGCTTTACGCTGTTCCGCTAAAGACTGCGACTTACGGGTATAGTCCGCTTGCCGCTGGTATCCGTTCCGTAGCTCGTCAAGAGTAACCTCAAATTCTTCACCGTCAATCTTGACAGTGTATGCGGTGTCCGTCTGTGCTTCCGGTTCTTCTACCTCGTATTCTACTTCTTCGGATTCGAGAGCTTCCTCCGCTTCTTCCTCATCAGAGGCTTCAACTTCGGCGACTTCGTACTCCTCTCCCGTATCGTCAGACTCGACTGCTTGTTCTGGATTGGTGGTCTCCTCACTTCCAAACATGACATCGAACATATTAAGTTTCGGCTGTTCGACTTCCCCTTGGGGATTGGTCTGTGCCTCACTCATTGTATTTACCTTTCTGTGTTTTCAATTTTGTCGCTATGGATGGTTGCTTCTAGGTCTTCCTGTATGGAACGCAAAGCATTAAGTTTCATCCAACATAGTTCTCTCTCTTCTGTAGTGTCAGCTATGCCCCATTGAGAGATCAAGTCATTGCTGATTCGTTCTAGTGTATCTTTGAATACAGGGTTGTTCAAAATTGCACTAGCTTGGTTGGCTCTTTCTCTAGAGTCCATTTATTTCTTTTTCTTCTTCTTTTTGTTCATGGGCATTGGTTTCTTCTTTTTTCCGTAATGTCCGGGCATGGTTTTCTCCTACCATTTTTGCAAGACCAATATCTTGCAGTGAGTTTGCTAGGCGGGCTGGTGTCACATTTGTGCCTAGCTCTGAAACTTTTACGGCGCTTTGGCTGGTCTTTCTTGATAGACATGTTCGGGTCACCAAATCTGACCAACCTTACTTTGTCTCCCTGCTTTGCAAGCACAGCAAACTTCTTAGACTTGCCGCGAGTCCTTTTCGGTTTATTATATCCGGAGAACCGCTCGCCTCTGTAGTTGATTGCCATGCTAGCTCTTTATGATAAAGTTAATCGGCTGAACCTTCAGGGTGTCTGTGCCAGTGGCTGCGCTTGCGCTCACAGAGGTGCCTAGAACAAAACTGCCACCTACACCTACGGGGAAAAATGTGCGATAATCTGGTACGTTAAAGTTAGAACCTGATCCACCAAAGGTAGTACCTATTACAGCGAACAAATCTGAATACGTAGATGTTGAATAGGAACTACCATCGCACAACAAAAAGTCATTTACACCACTGATGGTCTGGGTGGTAGGAATGGTGTTAGAGGCGTACATCAAGACGCTGCCAACTTCAAAACCATGTTTGTTAAACTGTGCCGCAGTTGGGTTTACAGCTGTGGTGGACAGATTTGGAAACTGGGTTTTTAGGACAGACTTGATTAGCCTGAGATGATCGTCTCCTTCGGAGATGTTATCGCCAGCTGCCGGGTATGCCGTGTTAAGCTGGCTAATATAGCTGGCGGATTCTACCGTCATCTTTCACTTCCTTTTCCTATTATAGCACGATTACAAGGGTTTGTCAAACTGCCAAGTTTTTTTCGCAGACTGACTTTGTCATAATAATGTTTGGCATTTGTACTACAGTGTTCTCAACAGAGAGCTTGTAAAGTTCGCACTGTTGTTTTGTTTCAAATGGCCCGGTCATTGATTTTTCACTTACTTGATCACCACTGGCCATCATCAGGGGTAGCAGGATCACAGACAGATAATAAAACATCAATCAAGCTCCGGCCAGTCGTACAGGATGCCAGACTTTGTAGTGCTGCCGTCATCCTCTACCGTGTACGTTACGAACAGCGCAGCAATGGCGTCAGTGTCAGTGGCATCAGCGATAGCGTCTCCATCTCTGTGGCCTTGGACCGGATAGCAGCACGGTAGGCTGCGATGTTGTCAGGCACCGCTGTGCCAGTGTCAGCATTGCGGATCACAGCCCAGTCAGTTTGAGCAAGCAGTGCGCCCTGTTGCGATTTGACTTCAGCGATCAGGTTCGACTTGACGCCTTTGATAACGACCTGTTCGCCGTCTTCCATCAGCGGATCGCCGTTCTCATCGACTTCGTTTACGTCGTCCAGCGACTTAGCCGTGCTGGCAACTGTACCGTCGTCGTTGTGGCTCCAGTTGTACAACCGGCTGTCCGGTGCGGGCTGCTGCACGATCTCGGTAATGCCTAGCTCTGTCTTGCGCTCTGCGCTGTAGGTATGCCAACTGGCTGGGTGCTGAACGCCGTCTCCGTCAGTCCACGCTTTACCGGGTCGAATGGTCTGCCCGTGGCAGCATTTATAAATTGTCGTCATGTGTGCCTCCTATCGGGCGGTTGCTGTTTTGAACGGTGACTCGGCAAATGCCGCAAATGTTACTGTATATCCAGAACCGTTAGCAGCGGCCCAAGTCGTTCTTACTTTAAGTCCATTTGAAAGAAAATCCCAATTATCGGAAGTAGATTCCACACTATTAAAGTTAGGCTGCAATAAATCATTAACAGGATTAGAAGGTGATCGTGTATTATCAATTGCTCCCCAACCAGTAGGAGAATTAGAACTTGACTTAAATATAACAAAAGCAGGTTGAAGCCTGTGTAAATAAAGGGCGAACCGGAAGTGGTTGTCGAACC
>FUIF01015766.1_pt1 | contig 10783 bp, 10 predicted proteins | sample 1003461 | NCBI WGS metagenome assembly FUIF01 (sample SAMEA80401918, study PRJEB19352) | marine metagenome
GGCCCAGGATCAGGAGGGCGGCGAGGAGATCGCAGCCCGGCCGGCCGTGAACAAGGACGAGGACGCCGCAGCCGCGGCGGAGGGCGACGAGGGCACCGAGGTGGTCGAGAAGACCGGCGGGGAGCCCGAGGCAGCGACCTCACGGACGGTGAGGCGAAGGCCAAGGCCCGCACGCGCAAGGACGAGGGCGGCGAAGGCGGGGACGACGAGATCGTCACGCGCCTCACGGGCGTCTTCAAGGCGGAGATCGATCAGCGCGACGCCGCGCAGAACGAGAAGGTCTCGGCCCTGGAGCAGAACCTCGTCCAGCTCAGCGAGCAGATCGTGAACCTGACGACCGCCCTCGGCACCACGGTGGCAGCACCGGCCGACGACGACCAGGCCGTCACGGTCCAGCTCGACGAGAACGGAATGTTCGGCGACGGGTCCTACACGGAGCCGCCGCTGATGGATTCGGCACGAGACAGCTTCTCGCTGCCGGACTAGGACCGCGACCGAGGATCGGGAGCAACACAACGGGCTCAACCAAGGGGGGTGAACGAGCCATGACGAACCAGAAGCTGATCCAGAAGGCGGACTTCTCGGTCGCGAACCTGACCGCGGGTGGTGGTCTGCTCAATCCGGAGCAGGCGAATCGCTTCGTGCGCAAGCTGATCCAGGAGTCCATCCTGATCCGCGAGGTCCGCACGGTCGAGATGCGATCACCGCAGCGGAAGATCAACAAGATCCAGTTCAACAAGCGCATCCTGCGCGTTGCCGCATCGGCGACCGCACTGGCCAACGCCGCAGCAGACGCGACCGTCCCGTTCGACGCCGTCGCCGAAGCCGCGTCGCGCGCGAAGCCGCTCACCGAGCAGATCCAGCTGGACACGACCGAGTACATCGCTCAGGTCGACATCCCGTACGACGTGCTGGAGGACAACATTGAGGGCGGCAACATCGGAACCCGGACCGACAACAGCGGTTCGAACTCCGGTGGTGGCTTCCTCGAAACCCTGATGGCCCTCATGGCCGAGCGCGTGTCGCTCGACCTGGAGGAACTCATCATCAACGGTGACACGGCCCTGGCGGCCGCGGACCCGTACCTGGGCTCGCAGGATGGCTACATCAAGCGCATCCAGTCGCTCGGCAACGTCTCGGACCACGGGGCCGCGCTGATCGACAAGACGCTCTTCCGCGACGGCATGCTGGCCCTGCCGGACCAGTACATGCGCAACATGGGTGCCATGCGGCACTACGTGTCGTTCGACCAGGAGACCCGCTACCGGGACAGCCTGGCGGACCGCGCAACGTCGGTCGGCGACCAGAGCGTCCAGGGTCGGATCGCCGTGACGCCCTTCGGCGTCCCGGTCCAGTCCGTGTCGCTCATGCCGAACGACAAGGGCATCTTCACCAACCCGCTGAACCTCATCTGGGGCGTTCAGCGAGCCGTCCACATGGAGTGGGACAAGGACATCACGTCGCGCGTCATCAAGATGGTCGTGACGGTCCGCGCCGCCATCCAGGTGGAGGAGACCGACGCAGCCGTGGTCTACGTGAACATCGGCTCGTAGTCGGCCTTCTAGGCCAAGACTCGGGGGCTCGTCGGGGAACCGGCGGGCCCCTTTTGCGTTCCGCGCTAGGATACCCCCTCACGCCCATGGAGTGGGCACAGCACGCCATTGAACACAGGAGGGTGACGACATGGCAGCTCGAAAGAAGAAGACCAAGAACAAGACCGCCGCAGCGAGCGGCACGGGCAAGGGCGCGGACTCGGGGAGCCAGAGCGGGGGCGCCCCGGTGGACACCGGTGTCCAGGTGGAGGCGCAGGTCGACGCCAAGTCCATCGTGGCGGAACTCCTGCCGGCCCTGGGCAAGATGATGGATCAGAAGATCGAGGAGGCGCTGGCCCACCGGCCGGACGTGGTCGAGCCGCCGCTGCTCGACACCGCGGATCCGACGCCGCCGGTCATCGTCCCGTACGTGCAGACCCAGCCCGTGCCGGGTGTGGTCCCGACGACCACGACCGTCCCGGACGAGCCCGTCCCGGCCTACATCAAGCTGGTCGAGACCCGGTCCTACACGTGGAAGGGCAAGCGCTTCTACCGCTGGATCGACAACGACGGTTCGCCGGCCATCTACACGCTGAACCAGGCGGACGCGCAGCAGCTCGTCATGGGCGGCAGCTTCCAGTACGTGCCGGTGCAGGAGGTCCAGATGCACCTGGACCGGGGCCTGCCGATCGGCGAGCCCGGCGACACCATGCGGGGCAAGAAGCTCGTGGCGCCGCAGCACCAGGCCATGGTAGATGCGGCGGCATCGACGCTCTCGCCGGGCGTGGACCCGGCCGCGGCCGTCCACATGGTCAAGCAGGCCGAGGTGGGGCGGGCGTCGTCCTGCCGCACGCGCCCGTGCAGCCCAGCTCCATGAGCCACGAGCAGCACCAGGCGTTCAAGGCCCAGCAGGCCGAGGGGCTGGCGCGCGCGGCCTCCGCCGCAGCTGGCCGGACGATCGACGACGGTGAGCGCATCGTGCCCGATCAGACGGACCAGGCCAACATCATGAACCGCATGGACCCGCAGCCGGCCGCCGCGCCGCAGACGGCCCCCGCAGCGGTCGATCTCGGTCTAGGAGGGGCCCTTGTCGGTATTTCACTCGGTCGAGGCCATCCTGGTCGATATCGGGCTCCCCAGCACGGAGCAGACGCGCGCCGTGGTCGATTCGGCGCTCCAGAGCGCCGTGCAGGAACTGGGGTCCAAGATCCAGACGGATGGCTTCGACCGCGTGGATGCCGAGGAGTATTTCTGGGTCTCCAAGGGCCTGGCGTTCCGCCAGCCCGTGGTGCGGCGCCAGAACGACTTCGACGCCTTCGCCCACACGGGCGGGGGTTCGGCCTTCTTCCGCCCCACGCCGGGGCGCGTGGACATCGCGCTCTCGCGCGGCTTCCTCGATACTGGCCAGACCTACACGATCCGGGCTGCCTCGGAGCGCACGGACCTCGTCAGTGCCAGCTCAACTGACTACCTGAACGTGCGGGTCGCGCCGGACGGCAAGGACCACGCCCTGGTGGACGCGGACAAGGGTTGGCTCCGCATCACGGACCTGGGCCTGGACCGCTGCTACGTGCGCGTCACGTACAAGGCCGGCTTCCTCACGGACCTGGGTTGCCCGGCCATCTTCGGCGAGGGCGCGGGCTCCAGCACGCCCGTCCCGACCTGGCTCAAGGAGGCGGCCAAGCTCCAGGTGCTGGTCAACCTCGCCCACCACCCGGTGGTATCGCGCGACACGGGCCGCGACGCGCGCGAGATCGCCGAGGAGATCAAGAAGGACCGCGAGGACACGCTCAACCGCATCCTGGCACAACGCACGCGCGCGATGCCCATGGGGCACGGTTCCGTCCTGGAGGCCACCGTCACGGCCAGCGCCACCTAGATGGCCGCCGACATCTCTCTCAGCCTGCGCTTCCGGGGCGGGCGCCGCTTCCAGGACGCCGCCCGGGGCATGCGGTTCTTCGCCCAGCGCTTCGGCGTGGCGATCCGGGACCTCGATACGCTCGTGGAACGCGAGCTTCGCGACATGCTCGACACCGTCGTGGCCGCGCTACGGCTACGCCACTCCACCCAGGGCGGCCAGGGGGACTCGCGCCTGCCCGTGGGCGAGCGCCGCGGGCGCCTGTACCGCCGCAAGGGCAACATGCTGCGCGAGATTCAGCAGTCCGTCACGGTGACGGGGCGCGGACTCGACGCCATCAAGGGCTCGATCTCGGGCCCGGCCGTGCACGAGTTCGGCGCCACCATTCGCCCCACCCGCTCTCAGTACCTGGCCATCCCGCTGGATGCCGCCAAGGACAGCACCGGCACGCCCCTGCCGATGTCGCCGCGGCAGTTCCGCGACACCTTTGTGGCGCGCTCCAAGCGCGGCAACCTCCTGATCTTCCAGAAGCGCGGCGGCCGATTCGGCCGGATCGTTCCGCTGTTCGCGCTGAAGAAGCAAGTGAAGGTCCCGGCGCGCCTCGGCCTAGGCGCTACCCTGGACAAGGCCTCGGACGCCTTCGTAGACCGCGTGGTCGAGCAGGCCGTCCTCCGCATCCAGGGAGCCCTCGATGGTTGAAACCTTCCTGACAGCGCGCTCCGTGCGCGACATCGCGCTGGATCGCCTGGCGGATGCCATCCGGGACATGCAGGCCGGGGTACCGACCGCCGACCCCTACGAGTTCACCGTGGACCTGGTCCAGCGCGTGCCGTTCTCGCGTGGCGAGGACGGGGCCCGGCTCAACGTGCGCTCAAAGGAGCTAGCCGTGGCGGTCCTGGAGGGCACGAACATCATTGTCCCGAACCAGGCGGGCCTGGGGAACATCACGCCGCAGCTCACAGTCGTCACGGAGTGGCACAGCACGAGCCTCGCGGACCGCGGGTCTGATCCGGACGAGATCCAGCGCTGCAACAATCGCGTCCTGACGAACCTCTACCGGATCGTGCGGGCCAACCGGACCCTCAACGGAATCATCATGGACATGAAGGCCCAGTCGGATGACCTGTTCGTGGACGACTACGCGGACTTCGTCGTGGGCGGCCAGATCACCTGGCTGATGGAGTTCAAGCATGACGGGCTGGATCCGCGCCGAATCCTGCCTGGCGGCTCCTTCTTGCCCGACGCCTGAGGCTGGTGCTAGCTTGAGCGGCCTGGAGGGACCTATGTCGCGAAATCGAGACGAAGTGGACGAGCTGGTGCACGACACCGCAGACGAGGTCCTGGAAGAGATCGAGGCCGCCGAGCGCGAAGAGGTGGTCGAGCCCCCCGCAGACGAAGGCTCAGAGCCGGAGGCCCAGCACGTGCCCGTAGGGGCTGGTGTGGGCGGCGGCTTCATCATCAAGGACGGAAAGCGGGTCCCGGCCTAGATAGAGGTCGGTCCGCACACTGGGGGGTGTGCCTGTGGGCCAGGTAGTATTCGAACGAGCACTGGTTCTGGCGAAGCTGGAGGCCGTGTTCCGCACGGACCCGAATCCGACGGAACTCCTCACGTCCTTCACCGGCATCGACGCCACGAACGACGTGAACGACACGAACGAGCAGATCACCATCACGGGTCACGGGGCCACCGCCGGTGATGGCCCGTTCCGGGCCAGCCTGACCTCGGGTGCGTTCCCGACCGGCATGGACGCCACGACCAACTACTTCCTCGGCATCGTGGACGCCAACACCGTCACGATCCACCTCACGCGCGCGGCGGCCATCGCCGGCACCTCGCCGGTGGACCTCACGGACGCCGTGGGCGTGTTCGCCCTGACGCTCCGGCAGTCGGACGCCCTGCTGGTCGCGGACCCGAACGTCACGGCCGACATCACCACGGTCGAGCGCACGAACGTCAAGACCACCCTCTCGCCCGACCCGATCGTGGTCACGCGGAAGGTCTCGGAGGTCACGTTCCAGCACGAGGTCCGGGGCGGCGGTAACACGGACGGCACGCTCGCGCCGCCGGTCGGCCGGCTCCTGCGGGGCTGCGGCTTCGCCGAGACCCTGATTCCGGCCAGCTCGACCGAGTCCATCATCAACGACGTGACCATCCCGGTGAACAGCCCGACTGGCGCCTTCACCTTCGCTAAGACCACGGCCTTCGCCGGCACCCTGCCGCGCATCGTCGTGCTCCAGTGCACCAACGCTGGCGGTACGGGTGTCGCGCAGTTCACGGTCTTCAGCCCCGCGGTGGGACCGGGCGGCTCGATCCAGGCCGAGGTGAACACCACCGGTGTGACGATGACGAATTCGCTGGCCTTCACGCTCGCCGAATCGGCCCAGATTACGCCGACCATCACGACCGACTTCGCCCTGGGCGACACTTACGTGTTCTGGCTGGTCCCGCCGGGTGCCCACTACGCGCCGGTCTCGACGGGCTTCGAATCGCTCACGCTCAAGGTCTTCTTCGACGGCATCATGCAGGAGACCAACGGCGCGCGCGGCACCTTCACGGTCGAGGGCGCGGGCGCGGACTACGCCCGGTACAACTTCACGTTCCGCGGAGACTTCGTGGACGTGGTGGACCTGGCGCTGCCGTCCAGCCCCAACTACGGGGCCGACATCCTGCCGCCGCCGGTCGAGAACGCGAGCCTGTTCGCGCTGGGTGGGAAGGACTTCTCCGGCCTCGCGCCGAACGAGTTCAACCTCTGCGCCCAGTCCTTCACGATCGACGCGGGCGTGGAGCTGGCGGACCGGGAGTGCATCAACGACCCGAACGCCATCGCGGGCGAGATCATCACGGGCCGCACGCCCACCTTCGGGTTCAACCCGGAGCTGGAGCTGGAGGCCTTCCACCCGTTCTGGGCAAACCTGTCGGCCGCCGAGCGGCTCGTCTGGGGTGTTCGGGTTGGCAACACGCCGGGCAACGTCACGTCGTTCTTCGCGCCCTACGCGCAGTACACGGACATCCAGCACGGCAACCGGGCCGACATCCGCATCTACGATATCACGGGGCAGCTGTCCCGCGGTACGGATGTGGGCAACGACGAACTCCAGATCCATATCAGCTAGGGTCTGGTCGACATCACCAGAGCACAGCGGTCCTGTGCGGCGCTTGAGCGCCCGGGACCGTGGGGGCCGGGTCAGTTGGGGGGCTGCCCGGTTCCTCGTGCTCTGGAGGCAGCCGTCCGCAGGGGGCGATAGTCCCATCCGAGAGAAGCGGAAGTGGTGCGCCCCGGTTGGATTCTCGGTCCGGCCGGGGCGTCGCTGCACCTAGACTAGGCCCCCACTATGGCTACAGTTCAGTACGAATGTAGAGTCCCGGGATGCACCCGGTACTGGTATCGGTCCATCGGCGCGCGTCACGCGCTACGCCGGCCGATCGCGGGATGGTGCCGTGAGCACCTCCATCTGATGCACCGCGCAAAGGAGGCAGTCATGCAGATCACAACTTAAGGAGGTGACTCATGGCTGCGAAGAAGACCAAGAAGGGCCGGAAGATCGGCCGGAACAAGGCGAAGTGCGAACGCTACCGAGCTGAGGGACGGCGCGAGAAGAACAAGGCCCGCAAGATCGAAAAGGCTCGGCGCGCTTCGGCGCGATGAGTGGAGGCCCGGCCCAGACGCCCGGCGGCTCACGCTGTCGGGCGTTCTTGCGTCCGGACACCGGTGTCCCCTAGGCTTCCGCTCGACCCACGGCACAGGACGGTGCCACCAAGGACGGGAGGAGTGGTCATGAGCCTGGTAGGTCTCAGTGCAGACGCAGAAAGCCCCTACGTGCTGATTCAGCAGCGCGAGTTCACCCAAAAGGACGGATCCAAGAAGGTCGGCAAGCCCGTGAAGGGCGGGGACGAGACCGGTGTGCCCATCGCGGGCGCCATCGAGTTCCTCATCGGTAGCCTGTCGGCGCGCCAGCGTGCGCGGATCCTGGACCAAGCCATTGACCTGGAGCCCAGCGATGACGGCAACGCCAAGGTCGGCTTCGGAGGCATGCAGGAGGCCTTCCTGGAGGCCTGCTCGGTCGGGCTGAAGGGCTGGCGCGGCGGCCAGATCGTTGACCCCAAGAACAACGCGATCGAGTTCGCCACCACCAACTCCGGCCGCGTGGCCGAAGGCACGCTCAATCGCATGCGGTTCGAGTGGATTCAGGAGCTGGGTGGCCAGATCATGGGCATGAACGGAGACGACGACGCGCAGGGGGAAGCGTCCGCCGAGTAGTGATGGGGCAGATCCTACTGCCCAAGCGGCGGTGCCAGGACTGCTCGGCTGCCCAGAAGACCGAATGGGGGTGCACGTCTGACGCGCCCGTCCCCCAGCTGTTCGACGGAAAGACCCTGCGGCGGTGTCCACTCCGGGGACTGCTCGATACACCTGACCTGTTCCAGGAACTCTTCACAGCCTGGCAGTGGCGGGAGAAGGGATTCTTGCCCGAGCAAGGAGCCTGGCGGGATCAGCCCGCCAAGCTGCCGTGGCTGTTGGACGTGATGGATCGCGCGATTGAGGACGCGCGCGACGCGGAACGAAAGCGAGACGAGAGCCGACGCACGCGCGCCGCGGCCCTGAAGAAGGGCGGTCAGCGCCCCACCCCTGCCGGCATGACGGGGGGCCCGAAGGTCATGAGTGACCGCCATCGGGTCCTGGGCATCAGCTAGGATCGGTCCGGGGGAGGGGGCCTTGGACCAGCGGCAGATCGAGTTCATTCTGGCCATGCGGGACCGTCTGTCCCGCACGGCCCGGACGGTGGGGCAGGCGCTCAACCGCCTGGCTGATCGTACACGCGATCTCCAGACCACTATGCGCGGCCTGGCGGCCCGTTTCACCGCGGTGGCGGCCTCCATGCGAGCCTTCGGGCGCCGCACCCAAGCTACTGGTCGCCGGCTACGTCAGACAGGGTTCGAACTAGGGGCCGCCCTCACGGTGCCACTAGCCGGCATTGGGGTGGCGGCAGCCCTTGCTTCGACACAGTTCGAGACGGCTCTGACGAGCGTTAGCAAGACCACGGACATCGTCGGTCAAGACCTGATCGAGTTCGGCAACGCCTTCCGCAACCTATCCGAGACCATTCCGGTAGCCTCGACTGAGCTGGCGGAACTCGCGGCCATTGGTGGCCAGCTGGGCGTTGAACGTGACCAACTCCTGAACTTTACCGACACGGTGGCGCGTCTCGGCGCGGCTGTTGATGGCATCTCGACCGAAGACGCAGCCACGCAGCTGTCCCGCCTGGTCCAGGGTACGGGAGCGGCCCAGGAAGATTTCGACGAACTCGCCTCCGTCCTCGTGGCCCTGGGTAACAACTTCGCCGCCAATGAAGGCGAGATCCTGAACTTCGGGCGCCAGCTCCAGGGCATCGCGACCCTCGCAGGCGTGTCGGCCCAGGACATCTTGGGCCTGGCGGCGGGCCTGCGGGACGCTGGTGCCAACGCCGAGTCCGGCGGTACGGCCATCCAGATCGTCGTGAACGACATCAACACCGCCATCGCTGAGGGTGGGGAGGCGCTGGAGCGCTTTGCCCAGGTCGCGGGGCAGTCGAGCGAAGAGTTCGCCCGGTCCTTCCAGGAAGATGCGGCCTCGTCGCTCGTTGACTTTATCGGCGGGCTGGGGGAGGTGGCGGAGAGCGGCGTGGAACTCACGTCGGTCCTGGATAGCCTCGACCAGGGGAATGCTCGCGTCATCCGCACCCTGGCCCAAGGTGCAGGTAACGTGGACCGCCTACGCCTGGCTCTGGAGACAGCGCGGGGCGAGTTTGTCGAGAACAACGCCCTCACGACCGAGGCCGCGCGTCGCTTCGCCACTCTCGCAAGCCGGTTCCAGGTATTTCAGAATCGCGTCCAGAACACCGCGATCGAACTCGGCCAGGCCCTGACGCCGGCATTTGAGATCCTCCTCCGTGCGGCCAATCGCATCGTGATTTTCTTCCGCGGGGTTGCGCGCGCCTTCAGCACCCTGGATGAACGTACCCGCACGATCGCCGCGGGGTTCGCTTTGGCCGCTGCGGCCATTGGCCCCCTGACGTTGGCCCTGGGGCTGTTCTTGACCTTGGCGGGTCCGGTTTTCACCCTGGTAGGGTCCTTGGCGAGTGCGTTCCTCACCCTAGGCCGCACCGTAATCATCCGGATCCTGGTCCCGGCTCTCCATGTCCTGGCCCGCACACTCGTGGGGGTGGTGGGTCGGGCCTTCCTCGTCATGGCTAGCCCGGTCTTTACCGTCATTGCAGCCATCGGGGCCTTCACGGCAATCATCCTGGACGCCACGGGCGAGACCGTCACGTTCGCCCGCATCCTTCAGGAAACTTTCAACGGCGTGGCCCGGGTATTCCAAACCCTCGGAGCTGTGGCGGCGGGTTCGGTCTCGTTCATCACGGACCAATTCCGCAACCTGTTCGACTTCCTCCGCGACGGGTTCGCCAGTGCTGGTCGACTGCTCCGTGCAGCATTCACGGGCGACTTCGACACCGTCCGGGCTGAGGTTTCGAACCTTGGGAAGATCATCGGACGTACGTTCAACAACGGAATTGAGAACGCCATTCGGAACGCCGACGCCGTGCGGCAGGAACTGGCGAAGATTTTCGATCCCGGATCCAACACCTTCGCTGAAGTGGCGGACCGGGCGAAGGAGTTGGGCGGGAACTTCGCCGCGGCTCTGCGGGAGCAGTTTGGCGTCGACCTAAACACGGAACTACCGGCCCGGGTCCAGGCCGCCCTGGCCCGCATCGAAGCCCTGGGCGGGGCAGAACTGCCCGAACCCGACCTGTCGGCATTTGAGGAGGTCCTGGCGCGTCTCGGACGCACCACGTCGCGCGCGGGAGACGATGCTGGCCGAAGTTTCGCTGAAGAGTTCAACCGAGGTGTTCGACAGGGGCTGGCGGACTTCGTTCGCGAGACGCGAGACGCTGCGGCTCAGGGCCAGGAGATTTTCGAAACCTTCACCTCCTCGGTTGAGGACGAGTTCGTCAACCTCGTGACCGAGGGGGAGTTCAACATCAAGTCGCTGGTCGACACCATCCAGGCTGAACTCGCGCGCCTCGTGTTCCGCCAGGCTATCGGCGGCCTGCTGGGTGGGTTGGGCATCGGGCCCTCTCCGGCCCAAGACGGTCAGGTCCTGGCTTCGGGCAACCTGTTCTCCGGGTTGGGCGGCCTGTTTGGCGGTAGTGGGCTGACACCTCAGCAGTCGGCCGACCAGTCGATTGGCGTGCTGGCGCAGGGTGCGGGCCCGGACTTCCGACCCACGGCAGGCGACCAGCTCATCAACTCCAGCCTCACGAACCTCACAAACGTCACGGCCCAGACGGGCGAGGCCACCACACAGGCTGTGGTGGGCCTGGGGCAGGCTTTCCCGCAGGCCCCGGCAGCCGG
>FUIF01015341.1_pt1 | contig 10782 bp, 13 predicted proteins | sample 1003461 | NCBI WGS metagenome assembly FUIF01 (sample SAMEA80401918, study PRJEB19352) | marine metagenome
TCGGGTGCCGGTGCGGAATAGCTGATTACCGCTCGACTCGGCGCCGCGATCGATGGCGAGCAAGCCCTCAACATCGATGATCTCAACAAATTTGGTCAAACCGGCATAGGTCGCGATGTCGGCTCGCGCGCACAGCGCATCGTAGGGCGGCTCATGGCCATGCTCTTGCAATGTTTCGGCCAGGCCATTGAGCTGCGTCGCCAATGTGGCGCTCGCCCCGGTATTGTACCCAAGATAATGCGTGTGTGCAGTCGTGAACGCCTCACCCTGGAACGCGGGCGGGGCGTAGTCAACATTGCCGGCGGTGCCGGCCACAAAGGGCACATCATAACCGCTGCTGCCGATGGCGTTTTCGGTAGTGCTAAAGAGCCGCGTCAACACCCGTTTTTCAAAACGCCAAATGCCCCGCCGTACAATGGTTTGGATGCTCGCCCGCAGCTTGGCGCTGCGGATGTCACGCCAAAAGCGCCGGGTACCGCCGATCCCCTGGCCATAGTAGCGCAGATCGAGCATGTGCCCGATGGTCGTGCCATGCAGCGGCTCGGGGCGGTCCATGTCGGTTAGCTCGGGCAATTCGGTTACCGCACCGCCCTGCTCATATTCCATGTAATTTTCTTCGGTGAGGAAGATCATAAAGCCCCAGCGGGCGATCAGCTCCTCATTGGCGGCGCCTAGCGCAATGGCCATGCTATTGACCAACTCGCCATATGTAACGCCATCACGCAGCGCCCATTGGGCGAGACGGGTGCCGTCAACGCCGGTGGGTAGCGCCTTATCAATCAAATTAAGTGGGCCTAATACCTCAGCCATGTTTCACTCGCTTTCTACTGTCATCGCCTCTCATCGGCTCGCAATGGCCAATCATCGGCTCTCATCATTCAACCGTTAGCTGCTGGCGGCGTCGGATTGCTCAGGATTGACCCACAACACGGTTGCGCTCTCAGCATGCCCGATTATGCGGCTAAAGGCGCCGGCGGCGTCGGCAATGGCGCCGACGGTCTCGCTCACATAGAGCACGTCGCCGGGTGTCATGCCGCTAAAGCCGCTTACCGGCCCCAACACGCACACGCTCACCGGACCACCGGCGGCAATGCTTGTTTCACCATCATACGACTCGACCGCGATCCCGATCGCTTGCTCTGCCGGTGTGCCGGCATTGGCATCGGCGGGCTCAACATCGCCATCGGCGGCAATATAGACCGCCTGGCCAATGGTGATGGCGGCGCCGGCGGTGAAATTGCGGATCCGCGCCCCATTTTCGGTCAACGCCCGGATCTGCACGGCGGTCAAAGAGATATCTGCCATTATGTATTACTCGCTTTCTGAAAGTTTGAAGCGTGAAAAACTACGCCATGGCGTTAGCTTTCTAACTTCACACTTCTAAAATCCCCACTCGCCGCGGGCCTTGCGTACATTCTCGGGTGTCAAATCCAACTCGCGATAGTTTTCGCCCCGCTGGCGACCACGCCCGCCCACGGCTGCCGCCGGCCCGGCCAACTTATCGCGCAACGTCTCGGCGAGCGGCTCCATGTCATCCCAAACGGTTTGCACGGTCTCGGCCACGGTCTCACTGTCGCGCTGGTCGCCCAGCTCGGCGACAATCCGCGCCCGCAATGTGCGGCGGAACGCGCCGAGGCGGCTTTCGGCGTCCTCGCCGGTTACCTGCCAATCGGTCAGCTCGGCCACGCGGCTATCAAGATCAGTCTCAAATTGAGTGCGCTGTTGCTCGGCAATGCTGCCTTGCAATTCAGTAACCATGGCATCACGATCGGCGATCTGCTGTTGCAATTCGGCGATCGTGGTTGCGGTTTGGCTGCGGCTTTGGGCCTCGCCAATGATCTGCTCGCGTAATTCTTGTGGAATATCGCCGGCGGTTAGCTCGGCGATCAATTCTTCTTTAGTCATCTCAGGATCTCCCTGTTCTAATTCTGCCGTTATTGCTGGCTGCGCCCCGTTTTGCAACGCCGCGCGTGCCGGTGGCGCAAAGTCGAGCGTCTCAAGGTCAAAATCGGCCAGGCGCCGCACGCCGGCCTTACTCGTTTGCTCATAGCGCCCTTTGCCATAGATTGAGGTGGCGATTTGGCCGCCGGTGGCCTTGAGGCGCCGGATCCGATCCTTTGCGCGGGGATCGGTGACCAGCGCCTTCGCCCAAACGGTTGACCCGTCACGCATGGCGCCAACCCAAATGGCTGCCGGCTCGGGGTAGGAGCTACTGCGCTCCTCATCGCGCAGATGGCCAAATATCCCCTCGGGGCGCTTGTCGTTGATCTGCTTGACAATGCTATCGGCCAGCGCCTCATCATAAAGCAGCCCATTGCGCGAGGTCGCGCCGACCTCGGGCACAATGGGCAGTGTCACAAACATTGGATCGGTATCTGTCTGGCGCAATGCGTCCATGTCCACGCCCGCGGCGGTCGGAACTTGAGGGAATGTGCCGGCGAACGTGCCGAGCGCATACTCAAAAACTACAGTTTTCGTCATGATACAGACTCCAAAACAAAAAAACGGCGACGCGATCCGATAGTCGGATCCGCGTCGCCGTTGCGACCTTGCGGTAAGTGTGCGGCCTATGCCGCCGTTTCAATTGTTTATTGCTGCGGTGTTATTCGCGAAGTGTAAGCGCCTGGCCGGCAAAGTCGATCAATAGATCGCGGGCCATGCCTGTTAGCCGTAATGGCCAATTTGGCAACGCCATCAATGAGGCATCAAAGGCAATGCTATGGTCAATATAGCCGTTGCTCAGCGTGATAACGATCTCATGGCGAAACTGCCGATCGGGCATCGGTGGCGATGAACGAACAGATAAAGTCGCACACAACCGCCGGGCATCAATCCGCGATTGAAACGCTTCCAGCGCCTGTGACTCGTACTTGTTTGGCTCGACCGCCGCGCCGGCGATCCAATCCTCATAACGCTCAGCCACGCTTGCCCCCCAAGTTGTTTATCGGGGTGACCCGCGGTCACCCCGATCCCAGGCTTGCCCGGCCTGGGCTGCGGGCGCCGGTCGCCACCACGCGTTACCAGCAATATTATTAAATAATATAGTTGCGGTGATTGGGATCGAACCAATGACCTGCGGGTTATGAGCCCGCCGAGCTGCCGCTGCTCTACACCGCATTACGCTCGCCGTCAGTATAGCACGCCTGTTCGTGGCGTGCAACTAATTCGGCGAGATCAAAATAGTAGCGCGTGCCCCGCGTTTGCAGCTCCAACAGTCCGCGCCGCAGATCGAGGCGAATGCCGGCATGCCGCCCGCTGGGCAGATAGAGATCCAAATAGTCAGTATTGGGTAGCAAGCGATGCACGCTATTGCCCATCGGCCATGGCCTCCACAAACGCGATCAGATCCTCACAATAACGCAGCGATGGGCAAAAGCCATAGCGCTGCTCAATTATACGTTGCACAGTCTCGGCCTCACGGCTCGCCGTAACTGTCATAAACGGCGGTAACTCCTCTGGCACCACATCGCCGGCCACGATGTTTGAGGCGGCCCCCGGCGCTATTCGTGAATGACCGGCGGTAACGTTGGATCGAACCATATTTGTCCCCCTTGCTTTCTAATATCTTGACAGAGGCCACCCAATACGCGATCGTCGTAGGTTGCTGCCGCCTGGCGAAAATGCGCGGCATCAACGGCCAACATACTCCCAACGGTCTCCATCTCCAGCAACGAAACGCCATCATTGGCCGGATGATACGGCGGGCGGTGGGAAAAATGAACACCGTGAGACACAAAGCCAAATGTGTCATACCATGTATCTTCCTCCCAATGGTCGCGCCGCAGTAGGATCGGGGGTGCAATGACGGCGATCTCTCCAGATAAAATCATCGTTCGGCGGTGGCCATGCGCAAGCCGCTTGCCGGGGGTTGGGGTTGCATTGCCGCCCACACCACCAATCAGCCCCAGCGCTGTATCTACGCCCCAAATCAGATCACTTTCGGCATACAGTACAATATCGGCATTTGGAGGCACCTCGGCGAATAGCTTGCGCCCCACGCTTGCCAGTTGGCGAAAGCGCTCTTTCTTGACCACCGACCCGTAAATCTGCCCGCCATGGGTAACGTCGATTACTCGGCTCTTAATGCGGTAGCCGGCGCCCTTGAGCATCTGCCGCGTATGATCGGTGCTATCACCCTCGCCCCATAGGCAAAGCAGATCGTTGTCGCGTGCCTGTAATGCATCCTGTAGCCCAATCACCTGGCCAAAATACCGTATGAGGTAGGGCGTGCTATCCACAAAGATCGAGACCAAAACAACGTTCATAGGATCCCCTTATTCTTTTGCTCGGCCCACCACTTGACCAACGCCTCGGCCTCACCCAGCCCGACCACGGCGATCAATTGTTTTTCGAGTTTGGCCTCGGCGGTCGCACGCGATTGCAATAGCGCCGGCAATGTCTGTCGCACCTCGCTGCGCCCCCCGGGATAGAGATAAAAGCCATAAGTGTAGCCAGGCCGCGGATCCGGCAGCGGCTCGCCGCGCCACATGTACAGCGCGGGCTGTTCGGCGCCCTCTTGGTTAATGATCATCGTTTTTCCCCCATCGGGAAGTGTGAAGTTAGAAGTTTACAATCATGCAATGGCGTCTGTCGCGCAACGCTGTGCGACAGACGCCATTGCATGGCCCTTTCAAACTTCCCCCTTCACACTTCACACTTCAAGTCTCCCACCACGCGTGCCGGCACGCCGGCCATAATGGCATAATCGGGCACATTCTTTGTCACCACCGCGCCGGCGGCCACCACGCAACGCCGGCCCACGGTCACCCCGGGCAGCACAACGGCGCCGGCAAACACAACCGTATACTCACCGATCACCGTGCGAAAGCGGCGCGGTACGTTGCCATCCTGTGGCGTAACGCCGCCCATGGTGTAATCAGTTTGCCCACCACAAATGACCACATGCGACGCATAGCCACTATGGGCGCCGAGCTCGACCAGCCCGCCGCCGGCGTTGATATGGCAGAATGAGGCAATGTGCACATGCTTGCCCACGGTCACACCGCGCCCGCCCTCAACCTTGACCATGGCATCGACGCGCACGCCGTCGCCAAGCGCGATCACCTCGGGGCGCAAAAATATACAGTTTTCGTAAAGCTTGACCTCGCGGCCATAGGCGGCCCAGCGCCTGGGCGGGGCGTACATGGTCATAGTACCCCATCCTCAATCCACATCTCGCGCATTTGCTCGACAAAAAACGGATCATCGGTATAGCCGGGCAACTTCCTCCCATCAGGTAACGTATATTCGTAATCGCCACCAGCACAAACGATCCCATGCTCCCTGTAAATCGTCAGTTTAGAGCGATAGGGCGATAAATAATACTCATTGCCCGCAAAGGAAACAAGGCGGTATGGGTAGCCATCTTTGTCATGTTGTGTCTGTATCCGCGTCATCGATCGATAATAACCTCCTTAAACCTCACCTCAAGCCCATCGAGCAAGGCGAGGATCTCATTTTCACCATCATCATGAAATACGGTTTTGTCGAACCCAAATGGGTACATGCCGTATACCCTGTGCAGCGGTACATCCTGCTCGGTGAGATATCCGCCAAACACCGAAACCGGCTTGACCAGCGATGTGCTCTCTACCGCCCCGCGCTTTATCTGCCCCACGTCGCCAATATCATTGAGATCGTATGTTTTCATCACGTCTCGCGCCTCGGTGCGCAGCAAGCGCAGCACGCCGGGCGATGGCCGCACGCCCATGTCAACGCGGCGCAATGTTTCATACGAAAACGCGTTCATCGCCGCAACCGCATCCGTCGCCAGATCATCACCGTATGTGCTACGTACCGACTCAATTAACCGCGGGTTGAGCCCTGTCGGCACCCAATAGTCGCTCGGGCGGTAGCGAGCGAGCAGATCCTTTACATAGGTCGGGTAACGATTCCATGAATCACCGCCCTGTGATTCAAACCACTCGGCAATAAACGCAGAGGGCAACCCGCGCGTGCTGGTGTTGCGCCTATCCAATTCGGCCAGGAATTGCGCATATATACCGTTGCTGCCGCGCAAGTTATCCCAAAAAACACCGTTTTCATCAACTAGGAACTCAAGATCGTTTTCATTGATCCCCTTCAATTCTCGGGGTAACGTGCGCGTTACCCCGCTGCTTTGGATCCACGTATTATGATAGCTGAACCGGTCAATATAGATATCTACATACTTATCGTCGCTGAACGTGCGGTAAATCTGCGCCAGATCGGCGGCGTGGTCAAAGCGCTTGGCCATAATGGCCCGCAATTGGGGATCGGGGATCCTCCCCATTATATCATTGCGTAAGCTGTCAAAGTCTGACAGTTGATTGGCAATAGCCCCGTATTCCATCTCGCCAAAGACCGCAGCCGCCGAGCGATTGACATTGCTATCGCGCAGTGTCCATAGTTCATCCAGAAAATCACCCAGCTCTTTGGTACCACCCTGGGCGCGGAAAAGTAGCGAACCGCCATTATCGATCCGCCAAACCTTGCCGGCTTTGTCGACAATGATATTATCCGCCCCCAGCCCGATCACATCCCACGATCCAAGCAACGCATCCGCGGCAAAGTGCTTTTGCAGCTCGGCATGTGCCGCGGCAAGCCTTTTGCCTGACAACTCGCTCAATAACTTGCCGTCAACGAACTCGGCGATTTTATACGTGGTGCCATCACGCTCGACCAGCCGCGCCCGCGGCACATTGGCCCCGAGTGCCCGGTATAACTCATCGGCCAAATATTCGCTTTGAATATGCGCATTGGATGATCCACTTTTGACCACATAACGCACGCCGCCGGCATCCTCAAATAGTTGGGCGCCGGTCGATCCCCCGAGGCTCTCAACAAACGTGAGATCATCCAACCCCGGCAGCTCGGCCCCAGCCGGCGGCACATCGGCGACGGGTGCCGGCGTTGGCGTTGGCGCGGCTGGGCGCACAATTGCCCGCTGCACCGGCGGCACCACAACCGGCGCAACCGTGGGCGCAACCTCGGGGATCTGCCCCAACAACAATTGTTGGAATGCCTCGGCCTTGACCGGCCCGATCAGATCGACCAGTTCGGCATGGGCCTGCCGTACGTCATCGCGCAATAACCCGATCTAGAAAATCGGGGTTTTCCGCCAGCTCATTGGTGAGGTAACAGAGGCAATTATGAGTAACTGCCCCATTGACCGTATAGGTGTGATCTCCCATCACGGTCATATTGTAGACATCGCCAGTGTATTGAAATGATTCAACAGATAAAACTTTGCTATAATGAAATGGGGCTTGAGAGGGCATAGCTACCCCTTGACCAAAGATCGGATCGCTATCGAGTGCGACGGCGCCTATTGGCACAATCCCACCCAAGATGCCCGCAGGGATGCCGCTTTGCTCAAAAAGGGCTGGCACACACTCCGCTACACTGATATCGAGATCAAAACCGATGTTGACGCCTGTGTACAGGATCTCATCACCAGGCTTGATGCTCTCGGCATTGACCCACCCCGAGCGTAACATCACTGGATGATTGCCGGTAAGCTCTAATTTGCCGCTCATTGTCTGAATCTGATACACGCGCCCTCTATGGGGCGTTGCCCATGCCGCTAGTACGGGGCGGTAGCGCCCCATATGCGTAAGCACATGATCGCCCTCTCGAATCTGTTCGATTGGGACATCACCCCGCAATGTGGTTACCACCTGCCCAGGTGTAACGCAATGTGGGTGCGCGGGGTAACCGGGCAGATCGTCAAGTGGGTACACGCCATCATTGTTTGCCCCGCCCCTGGCATAATCATCGCAAATATCTACCCGCGGGTGACTAAGGCTTAAATTCCACTTCATGCCCACAACAAATGGATTCATAGCCGCACTTACCTGGGCAGCCTGGCCATGCGCACGGGTGATCTCTGTTCGTGCCAGGCGCATGGCATCATAGCTCGCTTTGGTGCCATAGGGCGCGCTGGTGCGCAGTGGCAGCCGATCGGGGCGTAAGAATTGCTCGAGCTCCCGACTCATGGCGAGCGATCCCTTGCCGGTGCGGATCGCATCGGCCAAATAGAGATCCAGCTTGCGGCGTGTGGCCTCGGCAGTGTCCCAAATACGATCGCTCAGCCGGTAGCCATTGGGATCTACCCACGTATGCGGCGCCTCATAGGCGGCGAGCGGATTGGGGCGGAATAGTTCAATCTCGGCCACCACCACCGGATCCGGTGGTGCCAACGGCTCGGCCACCGCAGCCAGCCATGCCCGATCGCTCATCTCGGCGATCCCGACCTCGACCCGCGCCGCCGCAAATGGATCGTCGGTTGCCCGCCGCATGCGCTCCAAAATATCCGTCGGCACAAGCCGCGCAAGGATCGCCGCATTCTGCTCAACCGGCAACGCCACCACCGCCGCAATCGCGGCGAACAGGCTGCGCGTATAGGGCGACAATGGGATCGGTAGGCCATTGGCCGCCACCTCCAATGGCGCCGGCTCGCCGCTACTGGTGCGCCCAATAAACATGCGCGCCACCCGCTCGGCAGCTCGGCGCTGCAAACCGATTTGAGCCGAGCGCGGGATCTGCCCCTCGGCAGTGGCCACCCGCGCCAAATCGCCGGCAATGCCGGCGCTTAATTCAGCAAATAATTGAGTGATCCGCCGGTTGGCTTGGCCCATGGCGGCAAGAAACCGCGAACGATAGGTAACAGCCATTTATGCCACCTTCACCCCATCACCGGGCTTGGCCTTGGGCTTACGTTGTCGCTTGGGCTTGGCGGCGGCCTGGGCGTCGGCTTGCATCTGCTGGGCCTGGGCGGTCGCCATGCGCGCTAGCGTCTCGCTCAATAGCTGATTATTCTTGAGCAGTAGCTCACGGATCTCGCGAATCTCAGCGAGTATACCGTCATACATCCCCTGATTCATTGCCCCCCCTATCTCTGCCAGGAACTCATCAAACGCGCCGAGTGTTTGCCGCCGGCGCTCATCGGCCCGCGTCGCACTGGCCACATGATCGGTAAAGCGCCGCATATCGCCGCGCAGCGCATCGAGCGCCGAAACAAGCGGGCTTTCGCTCATCTCTTGAATCGCGCGCACGCTGCCGGTTGCCTGGGGATCGCCCAATATGCCGTTCAATCGCTCGCGCATCTCGGCAAGTAATACCACTTGATGGGCGCCCTCATTGAGCACCGTCAACCCGTTAACTTGCTCCTCAATGCCGCCAAGTAACTCGGCCACCCGCGCCAGGCGCTCATTGTAACGATCGTTCGCCGCCTGGCTTGCCTCGCCCATCTGCGCCACGCCGGCATTAAATGGATCCATGTCGACCACCGGCGCCGGCACCAGCGCCGCAAATTGCTGCGGCAAACCAGCCAGCAAGGCGCGCAAGGTCTCAAGCGCGGCCAATGGCAGTGGCGCCGGGGGGATCCCACTTTCGGCCACCGCATCGCCACCAGCCAGGCGCCAAACAATATAGCCGCCGTCATCGGGGGCGGCCACGCCACCACGCACGGCAAAGCAACCTGGTGCGGTCTCGACCACGCCGCGCAAGGTGAACGGCTGAAACGTTGTTCGATCCATGCGCAGAATCACATAGCCGATGCGCTGCCCAGCTCGCCGCGGGCTCAATTGCGCAGTGGCTGCAATTTGTTGTGTCATGATTGCCCCCGCAACTGTAGTATAATGTGCGCCTCATGCGACTCGGGCAAAAAGTCGGCAATCGGGACGGCGGCGCCGCTGCGCTTGCCCCTGGCCACCACCACCGGCACCAATCCGCGCTCATTGCACCATGCCGACAACTCGGCGGCATACTGCTCGAGCGTTGGCGGTGGCGTCGGCTGTGGCAACCCATCGCTCGCCGTCTGATCCTCGACCTTATCCAGATCCCCACTATCCACTACGCCATTGTTTCGTGTGCTCATAACGTCCGATCTCCTCACTTCATTCGGCCTGGCGTGATCCCCGTTAGGAAGTTAGAAGGGTGAAGCTAGAAGTTTGAAAATTTGCGCCATCACCTTTGTCACATAGCGCCGCGGATCTGCCGGTATGGCGTGACCCTTTCAAACTTCACCCTTCAAACTTCTAACTTCTAACTACCACGCCGAGCCATACACGGGAATATAGCCGAGCAATGTGCCGGCCTCATTGTAGATGGGCAATTGGTGGGCGGTCGCCCCGCTGGGCGTATTCGTGTTGGCGCTATCCTGATTGGTTTTGATCTGCCCAGCCGGCCCCACGGCAAACTGTACATTCAGGCTGTTGTCGGTGGCCTCGAGCACGTTGGCGGTTGGCGACCCCGCCGGCGTTGCCCGCAGCGCCACCACCGCGGCCCCGCTCGATTCAACATCAAGCATGGCCACAGGGCTTGCATGGCCAATCCCCACGTTGCCGGCGTCATCAATCACCATCCGCTGAGATAATGAAGTGCCCCCGGCTGCCGTTGTATAAAACCGCAGCTCGGCGCCGCGGGCAGATGCCGTAAAATCCTCAGTCGCCACCGCGCGAATATCCACACTGCCGCCGGTATGGTAACTGCCGCCCGAGTGATACCCACGATAGGATAAATTGCCTAGCGGCTTACCGTTGGTGACCTGACTAGGCGACGATAGCGATCCTAATGCTCTCTGAAAGACCATATGCGGAAAATAATCGGTGCCCGCCGCACGGTTAAAAACCTGCGTATATCCTTCACTCGCGAATGTGCATTGCCCGTCGACATGCAATTCGGTCTCGGGCGATGTGGTGCCGATCCCCACCAGATCCGAAAAATAGCTTTTCGCCCCGCCACTGCAATAGATATGATAATTTGTTGCCCCAGCGATCAGCGATCTCAATCCCACCGATA
>FUIF01008676.1_pt1 | contig 10781 bp, 8 predicted proteins | sample 1003461 | NCBI WGS metagenome assembly FUIF01 (sample SAMEA80401918, study PRJEB19352) | marine metagenome
AAGGGAGGCAAGGGCAAGATGTCCGCAAACTATTGGTCAAGGAGGGCCTGGGACTGCTAATGTCTGATAATAGCACAACCGTAAATTTTAATTTAAGAACCGCTGGATTTGTTAACTACGCCAACCAGACGTTGACATTTCGGCTGCTTACAGCTGGTGCTACTGGGTCTAATGATTTTGTTGTATTGCCTAGCGTCGTAACAGCAACTAGTGACGCTAATGGCGACGGAAGCGTTGTATTGTTTAGGAACGGGGTTTCTGACATTGAAAGCGTACACGAAGTTATTTTTCCTAACAGGGAAAAGGCTCAGTTTATTATACCTTCTGGCACGGCAACGGTAGAACTTTCTAATCTTTTAGTAAACAGCCAGCCAACTGGTGCTAATACGCAACAAAGTTCTGTTTATGCTCAAGCTATACAACGAGCCAACCATACTGGAACTCAACCCTTAAGCACTATATCTGATTCATCAACGGTGCAACTTAAACCTTCAGAGGGTGCATTTGCCAATGGTGATAAGACAAAGCTAAATGGAATTGAAGCATCAGCAGATGTAACCGATACTGCAAATGTTACAGCTGCTGGAGCATTAATGGATTCAGAGGTAGATGCAGATATTAAAACATTATCTTTACCTGCTAGTACTACGATAAGCACTTTTGCTAAAACTTTCTTAGATGATGCAGATGCTGCTGCCGTTAAATCTACATTAGGGATTGCTGATGCAGCTTCGGTAAGTAACTTTGTTCCACGTAGCATTACCTTTACCAACACATCTGCATTTCTTAGCCTAGCTGATAATGCTGCATTGGATGTTGATGCGGGGGACTTCAGTTTATCTTTCTGGGCAAGGTTAGACAGTAGTGGAACAGAACCAGTTCTTACTAAACTTTCAGGAACAGGATATAGGTTAAAGTTTGTATCTGGTAGTCTTATACTAACAATGCAGGACTCAGGTGGTTCTGCTGATTTTACATTAGCAACTGGTCTTGATGATAGTAAGTGGCACGTGTATACAGTTACTGTTGATCGCAATGGTAATATAATAGCTTATGTTGATAATGTTGCTCAAACAGGCGTTCCCGCCTCGGTAGCGGGAGACTTAGCTAACAGCGGTCAGTTCCAAATTGGATCTGACGGTGGTTCTAATGCTGGAGATGGTATTGCTCTTGGTAATTACATTGCCTTGCACAAAGCTGTTCTTACTGCTTCGCAAGCGTCTCAGATATTTTTCTCAGCGGATGCGGCTTTAACTGCCGTAGCACCTACCCTAATGGTAGACCTGCGTAAGTCAACTAATACTTTTACGGATGTAGGCACTAATGGTCTTGCCGTTACTACCAACGGAACAATTATATTTAACGAAAGTAGAATAGTTCAACAAAGTACAACTGGCACAACAACTGGGTTTACAGCGGGAAGCGGTACGACCGCAAGAGATGATTCTACATTTACAGGAGGCTCAGGCACAGCTTACACGATTGGCGACATTGTCAAGGCACTCAAAGCTCAAGGTTTACTGGCTCAATAATGGCAATCTCTCACAGAACTAATAGACTGAAGCTCATAGGAACTCCAGCTGTTGAGCAACTACAAAATGGTCGGTATCAACTGACCGTTAACTGCACTACTATGAACAGTCGTGAAGACTGGTATAGTTCTAACAAGGCTCGCATCTTCCCTGACTTCGGATCGTTAGAATCCGCAGAAATGTCTATTGATGGCCTAGCTCCACGAACAGGAGAAGCCTATACGGATATGCGCCTTGTATCCGTGAAGTCCAGCACGCAGCAAGAAAAATACATTGTCACCTTAGTCTATCAAACCCTAGGAGATAGCTTTGTACAAGTTAAGGATGACACCATTGACCTAGAACTAAATGGTCTTAGAAGGGTAACAAGAACTAGCATTGCCAAAGCTGGAACAGATATTCCGACGGACGACAAAGACATTGGGGTTGATTTCATTGACCACCAGATTGACGCTGAAACGGCTGTCCGTTGCTTCTTAGCTTCCTATGAAGTTGACGACAATGACAGTTACAGGGAGTTTGAAAGAACTTACATTGAAGCAGGAACCTTGAGCGTTTCTACTAAAAACCTATCTCAAGGAGTAAGACAAGTAACAACAGTATTTCTTGTAACGGAGGGAACTACCGTTGGTCCTATTATTTCACGTAGCACCGATAACTTTGGGGGATTAAAAACAATATCTGTAACATCGCTTCAAGACAAAAATGGTGCAAGTATAGTCGGGACAGACCCTAATCCCGTTCATTCTTACCAGCAACTGGTTGATTTTAAGTTTCCAGGAGTAGTTTCTATAACGGATTCTACGGGTAGTGCTGGTACGAATAGTGAGGGTAGTTCGATAACAGTTAAGCATCACTTCTATAATTTAAAACCGCCAGTAACATCAAAGGTTGAAGCTACAGTAAATGTATTTTTCTAAACCGAATCCAATATAGTGTCTGGTGATTTTGTTTATGGAAGTAGTCAAAAGTTGTGGAATCCTACTTCTTGGGCTGAAGGTGAAATTGAGGGTTTATCTACTAATTTTTGGTCTAACAACTGCTAGCCCGATGTCACAAACAAAAGGTTTTGTTGGCTACACCGTAACATCAAATGATACAGTAAATGTAACTGGAGGAACAGGAGGAAGTGTTAAAGCTATAGAAGGAAAATTTATATTTCCAGGTGATTCAGCGTCAATTAAAGTGTCTGGAGGTCCTGGATTTCCTAACGGAAAATATGTGCTTGATGTAAATATAGTTCCAGCATTTGAAGACCTTTCAGGAACAATGTATTTTAAGAAAACAATTGTAAACGCTACAGTATAATGGAAGAAGATTATAGGAATACATTTGATAGGCAACAAGACAGGCTTAACGAAGAATCAAAAGAACGTGTATCTAGAGGAGAAGAAAAAAGAGCCTCTAGAAAAGCTCAGAAAGATGTCAGGAAGGCTGAACGACTTCAGTTAGGTGCTGCTACGTCTGCGTTTGAAAGAAGGGACATTAAAGAGCGATTTGAAAAAATCGAACAGGGCGTTGAATCAGGAGGTATTTATGATGTATCAACTGACTCATACCAACCCCCTGAAGGCAATGAAGCGGGAGCTAATACCAATATGTCCGAAACAGGAGTGCAAGAGGTTACCCGTAATGCTGATACTTTTACCTTAGACGTAGTTCAAGTTGCTACTAACTCTGACGATCAAATAGTTAATGTTGCGGGAACAGCTACTTTTAACGGACCTGGATAAAAATAAAGTGAGCAATAGCATTCTTAGAGCAGGGCCATTTGGGCTAATCACAGGGGCAGCTGGAGGTTTTTTTGTTAGTCCCCCAGAAATTCCATCAGAGGCTTTCGTTCCAATAAATTGTGCTATGAATAATTGGGTAAACGATTCTTGGAAAACTATGTGTCGCAAGTCGTTCTCTATCGCAAGTTCACCAGAAGGTGAAATCACTACCGAATACCTTAGTATTAATTTTAATAGATCAACTGGAAGAAATGAATTAGAACAAGAAACAGCTTCTACGGGTTTGTCTCCTGATGGATTTCTTGGAGCTGGCATAAGATTTGCTTTTATGACGCAAGCTATTTTGCCATTTGATGTTAAGGTTACCGCAACGGTAAATCCTCCAGGTGGAGAATCTCGTGAAGGTGACATTACCTTCCGTGTAAACGACTATACATCCCAATCAAGTATATCAAACTTTGAAGAAGAAAAAATTGTTACTATACAACCATCAGTATTGCCTAGAAATTTTTTTACAAACATTGATGCTGGTGGTTCTTTGTTTGATGATAATAATCTTCAAGTAAAACTAAAAATAGAGCAAGTAGAAAAGGCTGCTTTACCTCACTTTAATCGCATCTAACCCTTTATGATATAATACAGCTATGGCAATAGGAGATACACTAAACCAAAACCCTTTCGGAACAGATTATAACCGCGAAGAAGAGGAAAGAAAGAAAGCAGAACTTGCGGCACAGAACGCAATGATGGGGGCGGACGTAGGCACACAAGACCCACTCTTGCGTAGCTTTGAGGACTCTCTACTAAAGGGTCAAAGTCAAAATAACCCATTTGGGCAAGCGGGTACACAAGCTGGACAGGAAATGGCAAATAACATACGAGACAGTAGAGGCATTCCTACGTCCGCGTTTGGACAAGCACCAGCGGTAGCCCCCTTTTCTATGGAGGCGGCTGGGCAGGTAAACCCAATGATGCAAGAGCAAAGCCTTGCGGTTCCCCCACAAGCACCCGTTGAACCGACCCTTGCACCCCAGATGACAGGTTTACGTCCCGTCAATCCCCAGTCAGGCGAGTTTCTTTCTCAAGATGTAATAGCTGCAGGTGAAGGATCTGGACTTACATTTCCAAGCCAAGTGTCTTTGCCAATGACACAAGCTCCTCAGGTACAAGCACCTATGGGTCAGGAAGAAACACGGGCTGCTCTAGGGGGCATGACGCTCAATGAATACCTAAATGCTCCAGCGGGAACCGAAGGTGTTTCTGGACTACGCACAGACCCGCAGGGTCGTATGGTTCCAAACATTGGGCAGTTCCAAGAACAACCCGAAGTTGCACAACCCCCCGTTGATAGTGCTGTTTCTACTACAGTTGCACAACCCCCCGTTGATGCCCTATCATCTTTTGAAAAAGACAGCCTATCTAGACAACAACGAATCGGAGGCACGGGAAGTTTTGAGGGTGACAGCGAGGCACGTGAAGCTACACTCAGAGAAATGGACAGGCGACCAGGCGAAAGCCAAGCAGACCGAGATACTCGTGTAGCACAAAGTAGAACTCAAGGTTCCAGAGCAGAAGGTCAACTAAGCCAAGCAGACCTAAGAGATTTAGCTCAGGGTTCTTCTAGGGACGCAACTGACGGCGAAAAAGCAAGGGCTTTAGAAATACAGCAAAAAGCAGGATTAGGTGAATTTAAACCAGATATGACTGCATCAGAACAAGAAGCTTTGCGAGTAGAGTCAGCCGATAAAGAAAGTTTTAACACTTCAATAAGTAACTCGACTTCACCTGAAGGTGTTGTTGACTACAACCAAGCCCTCAATGAATATGTAAGAGGAGGAGGTAGCAGCAAGGGTTATCTTGAATTTTTACGCAAAGGACAAGAGTTAGAGCAGAAGGCAAAGGATGCTGGAAAGAAACCAGAAATTACAGTTGTTGAAATAGGTGGATTTAGAGCATTACTTCAAGATGGCCGTTACATGACTGGAACAACAGTTGGAGGAGATGAACTTAGCACATCTGCGATCCGCACCTTGCAAGGTAGAATTGAATTAATTGCAGATGCAGAAGAAGATTATCTTTCTGGTGACCCAGAACGAATAAAAAGAGCAGAAAGAACTATAACTGCCCTTGATATTAAAAATGATTTTGGTGGTCAATTGTCAGCAAAGGATTACTTTGAACCTAATACTGATAACAAAATTAGGTCTTTTGCTACTGAATCAGAAGCCAACGCTTCAGGCGTAAAGGGCGAAGTTCTTATTGGTGGAAGAAGAGCAATTATAAACTAATGGCTATACAATACTTAGACGAAGAGATAGAAAAATCAAACATTCAATACCTAGACGATGAGCCAAAGGAATCAAACATTCGGTATCTGGATGATAAAAAAGAAGACCCTCAACCCCTTGCAGAGATTCCGCAGGAACCTGAAGGGTTAGTAGAAAACGCTAAATTTATAGCGGATGATGTTAGCAATCAACTTAACAATACCATTTCAAGTATTGCTGGTGCGCCTGTTGATTTAATATCCTTTGGTCTTAACAAGGTTTCTAATGCGATTGCCGATAGAGACATTGTCCCGCAAGATAGTCTAGGGGGCAGTGAATCCATTCGCAAAATTATTGGATCGCTACCTTTTTCTGGACCAGTCAGAGACGAGCCAGCAAAAACAAAGGCAGGAGTGGCCGCACAAGTTGCAGGAGAAGCCATAACTTTTACTATACCCGCCTTAAAAGTAGCACAGGTAGCATCTAAGGTTCAAGCCACTTCTAAAGCTGGGCAGTAGGGGTCAGCCTTGCTAAACAATTTACAGAAGAGGCTAGTAAAAACACTGGTCGATTCTTAGCCATTGAGTCAGGTGCGGTAGCTGGTCAGAGTGGGGGCAGAATACTTTCACAAGAAAAAGATTTGTCTCCTGGTGCTACCTTAGCGGTCGAGCTTCTTACTGGTATAACTGGAGCCTTGGCGGGTGATAAAACTTTTGGTGTAAGCAAGACTTTGATCAATAAAGCTAGGGGTAAGACTGCGCAAGAAATAATGGAAAGTGTAGCCAAGGGAGATATAACCTATAAGGACTTAGAGTTCAAGCCCGTGATTGACGGCCAAAAGAAATATGGGTTTGAACCAACTAACCTAAGGGAGTTAGAGTTCACTCCCGTGACTCCCAAGAAAACAGTCATTGAGGAAACCATAGGAGAAATGCAACCTTTAGAGGTTACTGTGGGTGGTAAGAAGATATCGTCTGAGGACCCATCGACATCTAAACTAGAAACAAACTTAAATCCTAAAAAAGTTAAATCAGCAGAAGAAACAGGTGGGTTTCCCATTCAATCAGTTGTTGTAAATGGTGAGACGAGATATATAGGTTCATACACTGAGCCTGGGTTAGGAAGACGTTATTATTTTACGGATGAAAAAGGATTTGGTGAATTTGATATAGATGGAAAAGACGTATATAAATTATTAAAAACTGAAAAAATTCTTACTACTTTTGACACTCAAAAAGAACTTTTAGATGCACTTAAAAATAAGATTGATGAAGCCCCAGCGACACCTAAAGAAACCCCAGGGGCTCCTGAGTTTACAATAGCGATAGATAATAACCCTAAATACGATGGGCCTAACGGAATCTATAGCAAGGTTATGGGTTATAAGGTAAGAGCTAAAGATGGTAAAGACTATTACATTGAAACGGGTAGTAGCGAACAACCGAGTGGCAATAAATTTGTTGTTCATGAGGGTTCCGATATGCACGGCGAGTGGATAGGAAGTTATCCAACAAAGAAAAAAGCCGTAGAGATGTTGCAATCTAAAAAAGCGGAAACACCAGCGACACCTAAAGAAACCCCAGGGGCTACCCCTTCTTTATTAACTCCCCCCAAAGAAACTCCATTAATGCCTGGAATCACAAGGCAAAACTTTGATGAAGCAAGGGGTGAGATAGCGGAAAACCTTCTTGCAACTCAACGCACTCAGTTAGCGGTAGATGCAGGTGACTTAAATAACTACGCACCAGGTTCTAACAAAAGACCTAATCGCTTGTTCAACAGAATCAATTCTTGGCTAGCTCCCTCTAAGGTAGTTGGTAGGGAGGTCATGAACGAAATCGATCAGGCTAAAGGTATTATTAGAGAGGCGGAGTCAGTTGGTATCAGGGCATACAATGCAGTCAACCGAATTAAAAAGTCCAATCCAAACGACACTGCTGCTATAGATGAGAATGTAAACGCATTTTTTCTTACGGGTGAATTAGACCCGTCGCTCGCTCCTATACAAACAGAGCTATCGGCGTGGCGTTCATCAACCAATAAACTTAGGGAACGATTGATTGCTGGTATGGAGGACCAAACATTTATGGATTTATCCCCAGAAATGAGGAAGGGTCTTAGGAACGCTCTTGAAGGTTCCATGGATGATAAGGGAGGATACTTGACCACGCCATATAGACTATTTGAAGACCCAAACTTTACGCCCGACCCTAAACTGAAGAAGGCTGCCCTTACAGAAATAAAATTAAAGCTAATAGACGAGGGATATTCTAGTGAAGTGGCTGCTAAAAAGGCACAAGAGAAACTTGACGATTTAAAGGGTAACTCTGCTAAAACAAGAGAACTAGAATCAAGTGGGGGGTTTAGACCCGTCGCATCTGAAAGTATTTTACGTCAACAAACTTTTCCAGGACCAGCCGAAAGAGCATGGTTAGGTGAGATAACCGAGGCTGGACAAAGAGCATTGCTTACCTCAAAGAAATTGTCGAGACTAGCATCTGCTAAGGCAGAGGATGCAGAGATCGTTAATATTTTATTGGACAGTGGCGTTGCTAGCAGAACCTTAAAAGAGGGTCAAGTTGAACTTAAGCTAAAAACTGTCTCTGGCAAGACTAATATATACGTTGATCCAGAAGTTGCTGATTCTATCTACAAGTTAAGATATGGACAGATGATTAATCGAGGTATCAGAAACCCAATGGGTAAAGTATTGGACGCTTTCTTTACTACAAACTTCTTAGCAAAGTTTAGCAAGGTTATATTAAATGTAGGATCATATCCTGTAGCCGCATTAGGCTCTCTTACTTCGGCTATGTCCAATGGAATTATGCCGAACTTTTCTGGCATGAGAAGAGCCGCAGCTAGCTTTAGGAGTCTAGAAAACTTTGTTGCTGGTAAATCTCCACAGGCAAAGAAAGAGTTTTACGCTGACCTTGACAAGATGGATTTGTATAACCTTCGTCCTAAAAGTGTAGATGCTGCCGACATGGAGGCTACCCTAAAAAAAGGATTTGAAATTCTTAATAAAAATATTTTGGGTAAAGCAATAGACATTGGGGGCAAGGCTTATTCTGCTTTTGATGTTGCCATGCGTTATGTCACATGGAAAGCAACCCAAAAGGAACTGGGTAAAATGTTTCCTAATTATACCAAAGAGCAAATAGAAGCCGCTGCCGCAAGAATGACAAATGAGACATTTCCTAACTACGATAAGTTAAGCGATATAGTAAGGGAAGGTGCTAAGTATATCTTTCAACCCTTCATTGCTCACTTTGCAGAGTTAAGCAGAGTATCTTATAACCAAGGAAAGTTTGCCTTGCAAATGATAAGGGGTAATTTTGGTAGGGACTTCGGTCTTGATCCATCAGGGGCTAACAAGATGTCTATGAGGATGCTCGGTGCAAAACGTCTAGCCGCCTTGGGTCTAGTAACCGCTGGAGCAAAAACATTGGTAAAATCAAAGAATGAAGAAAGTGGTCTTGATGATAAATCTGTTCAAGAATTTAAAGAATCGATACTGCCACCTTGGATGGAAGCTACAACTGCTATTATCACACCAAATAAAGATAATCCAAGAAAAGGATTTTATGTACCACCAGAATACATTATTCCCCAACTGGGCATGACTGACGCTTTTAGTGCTGCAATTAATGGACAGCCGTTTGAAGATTATCAGGCTATACTTAAAAGCAGAATTTTTTCTCAGGAAGGTTCATTGGCACTTCAAGCAGTTACAAAAATTTTCACTGGCAAAGACCAAAGAGGAAGGGAAATTTATATTGACCCTAGTTTTTCTGCCCAAGCTAAAGTTATAGGAGAATCACTTTTTGATGACATTGTTAAACCAGGAACATTTAGAACGGTTGAAAGATTTAATGATGCCATTAATGGAATAGGAGACAGAACAGTAGCACAAGAAGTGCAAAGTTTATTTGGCTATAGGGTGTATACTTATGATACGGACAGAGCTTTTAGAAGTAAGTTTCGTGAACAATCTAGCTTGATGAAAGACGCAAAGAGTACTTATACCTCTGCCTTTAGAGACAGGGTTAATGGGAGCATAAGCCAGCAGGATTTAGATGTTGTATACAATGAAATGAATACAGCCCGTAGAAATCGTCTAGACCTAGTAAGAGGCCACTACGGAAACATGGGGATGGAGTTATTGAAATACACCCTGGACGAAAAGATTGCTATCATGAAAGAGGGTGGTTTATCTAGTTTGGATATACTGGATGTTATTGGTGGAACATACACCGACATGCCTAAGAATATAACAGACAAGACTAGGGATCGGTATGATGAGATACCAGGCAATTTAAAGGCTAAGGGTAAAGCTATACTTAACTTGCCTCAATCTGATCCATACAGAAAGAAGCTTGGATTATACCACAAGAAGCAGTTAAAGGCAAAGAGCCAAAATATTGATGCGGTTGATAGCCTAATAATATCCCTTACCCCTGATCAGACGGCTGACTATTTGATAAGAATTGGTGCAGATAAGAACTCAAAAATTCTTAACACATATCTACGCAAAGACCCCGCACGTTTAGAGATTATCAAGATACTAGACGTTAGGTCAAGCAATTAGGGTGACCCAGGAATGAGTCCTGAAGCCCCCTAGAAGGGCTTACTATCCCATACCCTACCCCTACCCATCGGAACAAAAGAAAAGCCCCTCAGGGGCATCTGAGAGGCTTGCTACGTAGTAAAAACTGAGGGTATTTACCGCTATGCGGCTGATGCCTTCTCCTGTCGCTCAATTCTTTCACAAATAGCACGATGTAACCAGTTGCAGACAGTTTGATTCTGTATGCGGTTGTCTAAATACTTCATTTGTTCTTCGGTAACTCGCACCATGAATGTTTTACCTGCGTAGGTCTTCTTAATTTTGGTCACTGGCTCCCAGCCCTCAATGACTTCTAGGATGGCACTAATAACCTGAGACCGATCAATCTGAAACCACTCGCCACGAACCCTGACGGCCTCTAGTTTGTTGTGAATGGCAGACTCTATCTCTCCAGTTGTAGCACCTATCTGTCGCTCATCAACACTGGTTTCAAACAAAACTTTCATATGGATTGGGCTACCTACCTGCAAAGCTTCCATGCGTTTTTCCACCGATCCGTAGGTCATGCCCACCTTTACATATTGCCCACAAGCAATGGCGTATATTTTGCCAAACCTATTTTTATTGGATTTCATGTTGGTAAACTGATTTACTCAAAGGGTGCTGCTACGAAGAAGAA
>FUIF01008492.1_pt1 | contig 10777 bp, 11 predicted proteins | sample 1003461 | NCBI WGS metagenome assembly FUIF01 (sample SAMEA80401918, study PRJEB19352) | marine metagenome
TTTCCAGCAAATTCTCCAGCATAGGTACTGTTTGTAATTACTAAACTCATTTTATTTAATTTTTAGTTGTTATTATTTATTTAAACTTGATATTACTCTATCCATTGTATTAGGCTTTCTATTTGCGCCTATTTTAAATTTAGATAGTGTTTTAAAAGACTCTGGGTTTGAAACGATAGGCTCAGCACTTGGCTCATTTAATTCAGCTTGTACTTCTTCCGGCACTTCGTTAAGCTCTACCTTTTCGTGTTTAGCAAGTTCTTCTGTCATAAGATTACCTATGTCTTCAGCACTCATTTCTTCTTTAGGCTCTAACATAGCTTTGATTTCTTCAATCATTTCTTTTACTTCTGCTAGTTCCTCTTTGGTAGCGTAACCCATCTCTTCTTTTTCTTCTTCAGCTTCAACTTCTATCTCAGCTTCAACTTCTTTTTCTTCTTCAGATTCTTCAGATTTTATTTCTGAAATAATTCCTTCTTCTTCTATAACTAGAATAGTTCCATCTTCAAGTGTGTAATCACCAACAGGTAATGCTACTTTTTCATCCGAATCCTCAGTAACGATAAAGACTTCTTTGCCACCTTCGAAGCTGTCAGCTTCTATGATAGTTCCGTTGTCTAGTTTCATTTGTTCCAACTTAACTTCTTCGTTAAGATTAAGAACGTCTTTGTATTTTTTCTAATCACATTGTTTGACTTCATATTAATATATAATTTAGTTTAATTTAATTTGCATTTTCAAGCACTAGTTTTTCCTATACCTTGATTCATTATGTCGCCTTTACAACATTTTATAGAATAAATATCTTTATCTTTACATAAACAGCCTTTACGACCGCCTTTTGGGCTTGTCTTACTTGGTGTGAAATATCTTAGTAGTTTATTCATTATTTAATTTTTACACAATTAGGAACTGTTTTACCGTCTAATACTTTAGTGCCCTTTTGTTCGTAACCGTCCCAACAAGGTGATTTTAAATTATGCGATTCACAAGGCATAAACCAAGTTTTACCTTCAAATTCGTGCTCGTGATATTTATCGCAACCAATATCTTTAGCAGCTTTTTTAGCCGCTTCTTTAGTTGAATATGCTAGTCTGTCGTCAATTATCGCAGTTTCATCATCAATGATATTTGAATCCATTTCTAATTGCTTTAATTTAGATTCAGCCCAAGTTTTTGCAGACTTACCTCCCCATAATAAATATGATATAGTTCCACAAGCTTCTGTATCTTTAGGATTATAATACACTTCAGCTCTTGACAAATATGAAAACATTCTTTTAATAGTTTCTTTTGTAACGGGTTTACCTTGTGCTAATTGTTTGGCCCTAACTTTGCCCACTTGTGTGGCACACTTATTGTTTACTTTTTTATTTAACTCAATACCTCTTTTAGCGTTGTTACTTACTGACTGCGGGTAATCTGAATATGATTCAAGATCAATTTCTTCTTGTTTTACAATAGATTTAATTTCATTTAATAAATATTCAGCTTCTTCTTCTTCTATTAAATTTAAAAAATCATCTGCTTTAAAAAGTTCTGGGTTATTAAATTTTAATTCATCTTTAATGGTTTCTTTAGGTCTTTCCATACGATCTGCAAAATAACCTTCTATACTGAAGCCCTTGACTTTGTTTGTGCGAACAAATTCGTTCCATATTTTATCGTTGTTTACTTTTACAGAACAACCCAAGTACCTAAGGTAAATTCATACCATACTTGACTGACTTGTCGTGAACTTTATCTTCTACTATCCAAGACTCTACCAAACTAAGTCCGTTTACTTCATACTGATGTTCTAATGTAGCATTGTTTTGTTTACTATTCATTAAGTACATTTGAGAAGCTTTTAAGACAGTATCTTTTGAAAAGTATATATAGTACTCATCTTCTCCGTTTCGTCTGTATATCGGCTTGTTAGGTACTAATAAAGCACCCATAAGTATTTTTCTTTCTTTATCAACTTCTGCTAGTTGAAACTCTTGTGATTTAAGAGCTACAAATTCTTCTTCTATCGCTGGCGATTCTACTACGCTAATAGCTTCTATCCCTAATTCGCTTTCTTCGTCAAGTATTAATTCAACTATTCTCATAATAATATATAAATGTTTTTAATTTATTTTGTATTTATCCTATCGTTGCGCCTTCAACAATATTATTTTGTAAACTTTGTGCTGTTGTAACATCGTTGGAAACAACATAAGCTTGTATAGGTTGCTGTGATTGACTACCTATTGCTTCAGCTAATTGATTAGAATCACTTGCGCCTACAATGTTAAAAGCTGGTGGAGTAGGAATAGCAGCACCGCCACCACCACTATCTGATGGAGCAGACCCTCCAACAGACTTAGAATTACCTTTAATAGAGCTAATACTTTTACTTGCACTAGCAATAGTTGAACCTATTGATAAAGCAGCTTTTGCTGTATTTATAGCTACAAAAGGCATACCAGCAGTTAAAGGACTAGCCGCAGTTGCTTTTGCATTAGCTTCTCCGGTAGATGAAATAGTTGAAGAAATAGATTTTTGTGCAGTTCTTACAACATCAGCAATAGCTAAAGCTTTTCCAACTTTTTCTAATTTCTTACCCCCAAGACTGACGATGTTTTGTAAATCATTATAGCCTTGTCTATACTGTTGTTCTTTGTATTCTTCTTGCTTTTTAATATCTTCAGCTTCTTTTTTTCTTCTATCTTCCTCTTCTTTGTCTTTCTTATCTTTTTGCGGCTTTGTCTTGTTGATCAAACGTGGCTTGCAATTCGTTTTCTCTTTCTACAAGCGACTGCATTAATTCTACAGTGAGTAAGCCATTTGAAAATGCTTCTGCTATTAACTGTTTGTGTTCTTCTCTAAGTTTCTCAAGTTGTAATACTCTTTGTTCTTCAACTGTGTTTGCTTCAGCGTCTCTTATTCGTGATTTTAAATCTTTTAATTTTTCTTGATACTCTTTTTCTAGCTTTAACTTTTCAGCATTTTGTTTTTCTAGTTCTTCTAACTCTTTGCTTCTTGCTTTTTATTTCTTTTTTTTCGCTTAAAATATAACCATCTCTAGTATTCTTTAAGTTTCTTAACTGTTTTTGTGTTTCTTTTATTGTTTTATCAGCTTCAGTCGCTACATCTTTTGGATTAAATACTAAACCAGATAGACCACCACTAAATTTTCTTTCTAAATTAGTAGCTACGTCACCAACTCCTGGCAATAAACTAGCTGCATAAGTAACAGCATCTACCATTTTTAAAATTAAACTAATAGGTGCAAATACAAATCTAATTATTCCTTGTAGTATAGCTTTATTACGCTTTGCTGTTTCAATTTGAGACTTCCTAATCTCTTGTTGTTGTAATAATTGTGCTTCAAGAGCTAATATACTTTCATTCGTTTGTTGTATCTTTATATCACGAATTTCTTTTTCTGTCTTACCTTGTAGTCTAAGTGTGTTTTCACTAGCATTAGTAATGTCAAGTTGTTGTTGAGCTAAATTTACATTTTGTTCTGCAATCTTTAAACCTTTCTTTTGTTCTTTTGTAACGCCAGAAACTAAACCTTTGATTTCATCCCAATACGCTATAATACTGCCTAATGCAACAACTAAAGCACCAATACCTGTTGCTACTAAAGCACCTCTTAAACCTTTTAAGCCTGTAGCAAATGCTTTAACACCTTTAAGACCAGATAAAAAACCCTTTTTAAGTTTTACAATTTTAGTTGCATAACCGCCAGTTAGCTTGTCAACAGCTCTTATTATATTAGTGTTGTCTTTTTGAGCATCTTTAAATTTATTAACAACTTGCGTGGCAGTTCTTTGTTCAACTGCTAACTTTTTAAGACCTAAACGTTGATCAGTCAACGCATCTTTACGTTCTGTTAGTTGTTGTTTAAGTTGTTTTTCTTGTGCTAAATTTACTTTACCAGAAGCATTGTATTTATCAAGAGCCTGTTTAGCTTTAATGTATTCTTGTTCTAATAAAACAAGTATTTCTCTTTGTTCATCAATTGTTAAATTAATTTCCTTAAGATTCTTTTCAGCTTGTTTACTATCTACATTTATTTCTATTGTTTTTTCTATCGCCATTTTAACTCTTGTTTAAGTGCTTTGTATCCTTGTTTTAATGTTGTAGGTAGTTTATGCTTACCTTGTGCTATTCTAATATTCTCAGTCTCTCCGTTTGCGTATTTTAAATTCTCTAATATTAATTTTATCATAATGTTTTTTTATGGCACGAAGGTGCAGCTCAAAGATGTTATTACTCCGTTAGACCCTATAACCATATTCATTACAAAACTTGACTCACAATATCTTGTAACGTCGTTATTACTTCCAGCCTGTGTGTAATTTGTTGCATTTGCGAATGTTTTTAACTCTTTGTCATCATACATTATATCGCCAACAATTAAATTACGAACATCTCCAATAAAAGACTTGTAATATAAAGATCCTAAAGCTCCTTGCCCTTGAACCTGTACGTTGTCAATACTGTTAGAGTAAACTGTTAAATCGTTTAATAATTCTATTTGGCTTTTACCAGTCTTTAGGTTAGTGTTAATTGAGTTTATTTTATATCTACGTCCATTAATATCAAATCTGTCTGCTAGATTATAGTTTAATAATATCTTTAATGGCAAATACGCAGTAACTTTAGTTAGTCTGTTTTTACTGTTAAATACGCTTGTTATATAGTTCGAGTAATACTTTTTGAAATAAGGTTCGTGAGAAATCTCCATCGGCATCATACTCGTTAACTTCATTATTAAAGTTTATATTGTCTCTGCTAGTTTCATCGTCTAACGCTAAAGAATTACTAGGCACTATATATGATGTTATAGGGGAGTGCGTTGTAAGTCCGTCTCTAAATGATATTTGAGTAGCACTAGTTTGTCTTATAGGATAAAACAAAAATGGCTGTCCTATATAAGACTCTTGATTGTCGTCAACACAATAACCCCATTGAACATCTGTATTACTTGAATCGTCTAAATCTAAAAGCCTCTCGAATTTAAAATGTGCAAAAGGTAATTCAACTTTATATATACCTCCGTCTAGATTTTCGTTACCGTTATACTCCTCTTTTGCCCACTCATAATTAAATAACTGATTGTGTACAGCTGCCAAGAACGTATTAGTATCTTTATAACCAAAAACTATTTCTTTATATGGCAATGCTACGTTTACGTTACTAGTGTTAACATCTAAATAACTGCTTATGTCATAGTTAGTCCCCTCAATATAAAAGTCGTCTAACGTTTGTACTACAATAGTACCAGTATTGTCTACATAAGCTACTAAATTAAACATCTTAAAAAGACCAGATAGAAAATCTATAATTTTAATTTCTGGTATTTGTTGCGTAATCTCAAACTGTATTTGTGCATTTACCGTAAAGTCTCCTTGGTCTGATGTTTGAAAAGTATTAGTTTGCCCCCCGCCCCCTTGCTCAGTAGCTGTTATTTGCCATCTTATATTGGTAAAAGTTATTTGTTCTGAATGCTCTATAATTACCGTGTAATCTGAGTTGTTTACATACGCTTGTCCAGGAAGTGATATAAATTTATTTGCAGTTGTTACGTCTGTACTATAAGTATGAACACCGTTTCTTAAGATAGTAAGTGAATAAGGAATAGAGTTAGACCTAAGTAACGATAACGTTATATTATCCAAGTCATAGTCAGAAGGTACAGTTGGTCTAAAAGTAGAAGTGTTAACCATCCTTGCAAGGTCTGCGACTTCAGAAACCCAGCCATTTACTGTTGTAAAAAAAGTAGGTAGTTGTGCACCAAAACCTACGTCTCCCTTTTTCCTGTGCAGCCACATAAAGAGGTTGTTGTATGGCAAATTAGTTGACGTAAAAAAGTCATTTGAAAATGATATATTTGAGTAGTGGCTTTCTATAGCTTCTACTATTTTCCGTATTCTTAAAGCGTATTTTAATTGAGACCATAATACACCGTGCTGGTGTTCGCTTTGATACCATAAGTTTCCATCAGCTCCAGAGTTATTAGAAGTTTCAAAATACAGTCTATCTGTGTGCGTAATTAAAGGCACTATAACATCATTAGTAGTTGGGTCTCTTTGTAAAGCTGATTTAACTTCTGTTGTCGAATATATTTCATTGAGGCTATCTAAGTCAGTTAATACGTTTAACTTGTCTTCTCCTATAATGTCTTTTAAGTCTACTGTATTACCAAAGAAAGTTATGTTGTAAGAGTAAGCTATATTTTCTTTTAGTTTAACACCCTCTAGTTTTATTTTACCTTTTTCAAACGGATAGGTATTTAACTCTATCGTAGCGTTTTTCTTTATTCTAGCATCAAAGCCTCCGTCTATATCAAAATTATAGTAGTGCTTGAATATCTTATTATTTGTTTTACTAGCTGGCACATTAAAGGTTTGTGTAAACGAAGTAAATATCTTAGCAACGTCTTTGGCATTCTTTATTGTCTGCGTTAACGAAACCGACTCGTCTTTGAACAAATCTATCCTTTGTCCTTCTATATATAGTTCTATATTTTGCACCTATCTAATATTGTTTATTTTATTATTAGCTATATCAAACTCTATAGTATAATCTACTAGCTTGTCATTTAACGATGTTTTATGTGTGAATGATTTTGTCTTTACGACTAAAGGTCTAACCAGCACCTCTGTATTTGTTATGAAAGTACCCCATACTTGCTCACTTAAAAGCAGCTGCTCTATGACTTGGTTATAGTCTTCTGGCATATATCCAGTATTCATTGTTATACTGTCGTTACCTTGTACCATAAATTGTGTCTGCTGATGGTGGTATGTTTTATAATCAAGTTTGGTCAAATCAAATACAGAAGACTTAAACTCCTCTCCTTTAACCTCTGTTTTTTCTATTGACTTTTTAAAGAACATTATGTCTTGTAAAGCTCCAAACTTATTTATGAAAGTAACTTTGATAGGGTCGTATTTACATTCTTCAACGTTTTTAACATCTATAATTTTTACTTTATTTACACCATTATCGGTGTAGCTAATATGTATGCTATCACAATCCATAAGCGTAAACTCTTCCTCAAACCCCTGTAAACAAACATTGTCTTCAAATAATCCACCAGCTAAAATAACCCTACCTTGAAATGAATCAGCATAAGAATAGCCATTAGTAGAATATTTTATTTGCTCTGCACTATTATCGTTTTGTGATAAAGAAAAAGATTTAACAATCTCCCCATTTAAAACAAAAGCTACCGAATAAACAATAGAAGTGTTTACTGGTATAACAACAGGCGAATCATCTAATTTTAAAATAGTATTGTTGCTTATAAATACTGGGCTAGTTATTATAGGGTTAGCACCCTCCTCGAAATATCCATAGCCATCAAAACCACAAAAACCATTTGCAATATCTGGCTCTATTACAGCTCCACCAGTACCCCCTACTGGGGTAGCTATTACATTTACCCAGACATTTTGTCCTGTATATTGTCCATCAAACTCTATCTCTAAATAATCTCTTATCAATTCGCTTAGTTCAAAAACTACAAAGTCATTAGTGCCTATCGGTTCTTTAGTTATTTGGTATCTCTTTGTGCTGTCTGGGACATTAGCATTAGATACGAAAGTTCCAGTATAAACGTGTAAATCTAGTCTAACAGATGTTAATCCTGTTTGTTTGACCTTTACATAAAAAGGGCTTCGTAAGTTTATTTGAGTTTGCATCTTATTTTTTTGTTATATTTACTTGTATTTGTTTTTCTATACCTACTGAATATGCTTCTAATAATTGTTGAGGCAATCTTTTAAATGCTGCTTCAAATGGCTTAGTAAAAAACATACTAGGTTTAATACCTCTGTTATATATATTACTAGCTATTATGTAGCCCACTGAATCAAAACCACCTTTTGCAAATCGCCCAGTTGATACTTTCTTACCGTTTACTATTTTATTTTCTCTAAATCTTATATTCTTTTGTTTAGCAAACATTGACATTCGCTTTACAAAACTCTTGAACGTTCCTCTTTTGCTTCCAGTGCCAAAACGATAAGGTGCATTAGGTGCTTGTTGACCTGTTATTTTTGCATTTGGTGAAACTTTACTTGGGTCCGCTCCTTTAACACCCTTGTCTTGAAATTTACCATAATCTTCCATCTCAAGAATAAGTTTAAAACCTTTAGCTGTTTTACTTACTTGACCACCTAAAGTCTTATATAAATCACCATCAGATTTATTTTCTTTACTTAAATTATTTCTGCTTTGTTGTATAACATACTTAGCAAACTGATTTAAAACTTTATCTACTTCTGGATTGACTAACATATTGTAATGTCATTATTTACAAATACATTAAACGTTGCACTCCAACCAGCCATCTGTTTTCAAATCTTTCATAAAAAGGCTCGCAGTTTGCATTACCATCTAGTTGATATTGATCATTGTATAGATTACCTTTTCTTAAAACTTGTATTAGTTTATTTATAACTTGTAACTGAGTATTTAATACATCTTGTTCGTTATTGTTGCCTCTAAAAAATATCTGTTGTTTTTTCTTTACTTTCGTCCACAACGTCCATTGCTAAGACACTGACATTAAAAGTCAATATTGATTCGTCAGCTGTTACGTTGTTTATTATAATATGACTTAATGGAAATATACTTTGTTTAGATAAGTCAATATCGTATATGTCGCCAGTTGTAACAGTGTTCACGTTTACATCGCTCAGTAGTTGTTGCTCTATTGCTTCGGTTAATAAATAAAAGCCTCTTATTCCTGTATTGCTCATTTAAACTTATTTTTTATTTGTCTTTGTTCTATTTCGTTTTTCTCTTTTTCATACGCTAAATATGTCAAGCACTCGTGAACATTTAATTTAGTGATATATTCAAATTTTGTAATATCCCCTTGAGCGATTGCATAGATTGAATTGTACCAACCCCATTTGGCTGTGAAATTAGATACTGAGCTAAAGTCTCCTCGTTCGTTTTCTTGGAAGAGTTCAGTATAAGAGTTGATAATTCCGTCCCTAAATTACAAAAAAAACTAATGAACCTAAAACTGCATCAAGCGGAAAGTCTTTAGCTACTTCGTAATTATCTGGTTTGTAAGATTCAATTATATAGCGTTCACCTTTTCGTGTTTCTATCGGTCTATACAACACATTCATTGCTCTATGCAAATTATCATTGTCACCTATAAAAGTATCTAAATCTACATATTCACCAAAACTCATATCTTCAAGACTAGGTATAAATCCGTATTCTTGGTTGTTTATTTTAAACGTGTTTATTAATTGATGTTTAGTATCAAACATATTATTTATTGACATACATACTTCAGCTACATCTGCAGCTTTCATTCCTCTTGCTATTAATGTCGATACTCCGCAAAATATTTCTATCATTTTTAAATGTACTTCTGCTTCGTTGTCAAAGTCTATTTTATCAAACTCTTGATATTGAGATAATGTAATCTCATTTAAGACTGTAGGTATGTTTAATTTATACTCCATATTAATATATAAACGTTTTTAATTTATTTTAGTGATTAAGACACAGCATATTTTCCAAAGTTAGGTCTACTCATTATTGAGTAAGTAGCATAACGGACTGCATCCACAATATGATTGTTTTTATCTATTGGTTTATTTGTAAGTTTACCGCTTCTATCTTCTAGCCATTTATAATTTCTAAACTCTTGTATTGCATTATTACTATCGCTTGTTATATGTATCTTAAAACGCTTTAGTAAGTCTATACCAGCATTGATACTATCACGACCTTTTAAACTTGGCTGTATGTTATGTCCCATACGTCTAAGCTCGTCTATTAATCTAGGTTCAGCTGCATCGAAATAAATAGGACTTCTTCTTTCTACTTCTTGTTTGAAATGATCGCTTAAGTCTCTTGTTGTCATCATAGTTCTATACAAGTGTTCTTTGATGTATAGATTATGATCTTTTTTGTAAACACTCACTAACGTGCTAGGATCATTAGTGTATCCAGCATCAGCACCATAACTTATAAGCTCTGCATCGTGTGGTATATTTGAAACTTCTGCATAGTTGAATATAGTAGCTTTAGAAACACCTTTCTCTCCTAGTCCGTATATCTGCCAATATTGCTCGTCTGTTTCTTTTAGTCTTTCAATCTCTCTTACTATGCTAGTGTCTAGAAACTTGTTATCTAAATATGTTGTTTTGTAGAATTCAACATCTTCACGATTAAGAACTTTGTCGTATATCCAATGATACTCGTCTGACGGATTATAATCAAGAATCACTTTTTCAGTTGTACGAAATATAAGTTGTTGCCAATCTTCATAGTCAAGTTCGTTAGCTTCGTTAATGAATAAGAATTCACGTTTACGACCACGTATCTTTTGCGGTTGATCTACTGAAATAAATTCAACTAGATTACCGTCTAAGTTATATTCGCTATTTGATTTATTGTGATTTGCTTCGTCATACTTTTTGTGTGTTTTAAGTATATCTATAAAGTCTCTCATTACAGATGAACGCACTGCTGGAAATGTCTTTCTGCATATAGTTATTGTCTTACCTTTGTTTGTTTGACAATAGTGAAAAATAATAAAGAGCAGAATGTTATAAGTCTTACCTGACCTAGTCCCACCTTGCTCTACTACTATTTTAGACTGACTATCTAAAAGATGTTCAAATACTACATTTACATCAACATTCAATTATCTATGTATTTTAATGTTTATTTCTTTATCTGTTGTGTCGTGTTTAACTTCTCTCTTTGTACCGTTTAATCTATGTGCTTCATCATCATCTGCTATAAGTTTCATAAGACC
>FUIF01015767.1_pt1 | contig 10771 bp, 23 predicted proteins | sample 1003461 | NCBI WGS metagenome assembly FUIF01 (sample SAMEA80401918, study PRJEB19352) | marine metagenome
AACCAAAACGGACCAACGCAATGCAACACGAACCAGAAGAAATCAAATATAGGGGATTCATCCTTATCCCTTTCTTTGTCCCTAATCGGCATTCCCTTTCATGGGGCGTTACGATTCACGAAACCGGAAAAGCCCCATACAACACGGCATCCGATAACCTGACCAAACAAGCCGCAATCGACTACGCCAAAGGCTTAATCGATCAACGTTTAGACCCGGAACCGGAACAACCCGAACCCGTTCCCGTTTCTAATGCTGCATGGTTTATGGAGGTGAAATAATGGAAATCATCTTAGAACTTCTTGGAAACCTTTTCGGCGTTGGCTTAGGTCATGAAATTTGGATTAGTCGCGTTTGGATCTTTGGCCTATCAACTTGCCGTAATCGTTCCCCTAATCTCTTACACCCTAGACAAAATCAAAGACAATGCCGACAACCTACAGCCCTAGCAAAAAAGGTGGAGTAGTCGTAACGACTACCGACAACAGCGGAAGCACCACACGCCAACACGTAACCGGGAAAGGATTTGTTCCGAATGGCGGAAACGTGAAACGCTAACTTCACAGTTTGTTCATATGATCTTCACAAAACATAGTTGACTTTCTGGATTTTCGGTTGTAGTATGTAAGGGAAATCAAATCAGAATTACCCGATTCAAAAACTGGAAAGCCTATGCAACGGGAAGGGGAAAGCCCTTCAAATCATCCTGGCAGTCGAAGCGTTTAAGGTTCGCAACCTTACAGGATGACCAACAACACGGACCAACGTTATGCCTAACTACCTTTTCAGAGTTCGCCAACATCCAGAGTTTAGAGAATGGGGCGTCGTTTCTCATCTCGGATCAACTCACGCCGAACCCGCCCAAAGAGGCGATCTTATCGCGCATGATATCTTAGAACACAATTTCGGCCCGTCAGACAATGGCGCAGGACACTTTGAGTGGATGGCTACAGGTTTTTGCCTATACGGACGCGTGTTCGGCTCATACTGGGGGAACTTCGTACCAATGACACCCAGAGACCCGTTTGAGATGTTGGCTAGCAATTTTTACGGAATCCATTCGTTCCAGTTTGATTGTGATGTATACGGATTAGAAGATCCCGGAACATACCGAATTCCTGACAAACTTTCCGTCGAGTTCTCCGAGATTGCGAACTATCTTAGGGAACAGTTATTGTCTTTCGAGGAACACGAAGACCAGGGAACGATTCACGATTGTTACGGATTCGGTGTTGAGGAATATATTCGGCGTGCTATCGGTTGGATCGTTCGCGGATACAAAAAAGCGGTTCGCAAGTACGCCAAAAACGGTGTTTCTGAATTCCACGTCGCCAACCTATTCCACCAAATTGAAACCGACTTCAACGCCAATTATACTTGGATGTGTTCCAGTGAATACGCCAATTGGATGACTTTGGTCGTTGAAGTGGATTTTTCTTCCTGTCAATACTCTATGTATACAAGGGAAGGATATTACGACTAACTAACAGGTTTCTGTTAAAACGAACGGGTACAAGTCGGTAACAGAACTCTGTTAAAACACGGACCAATACAATGGAAATCATTTTTGAAGTTCCCCTTTATCGCATGGAAGCCGGGGAAATGACATGCAGCGAACTCCAAACCGAAGACTTCTCCGAATTCGACGCGTGGCATGACGCGTTAACTCATCCCGAATACAAAACGGGCGATCTCCCGCATATTGGCGAACTCGAAAACCCGAACCCGGAATTTGTTGAAGCGCTTTTTGACGCGCATTTCGCTGATAATCTGGATGAGTTTTGCGAATGGGTACATGATGCGATTGGCGGTTATGCGGTTACTTATAACGACTTCTTAGAACGCTTTCAAGGCCATTTCGACAATGAAGCCGCATTCGCTCAGTATTATGCGGCACACGTCGATTGCAAATCTGCTACGGAACTCCAATACATGGATTTTCAGGCATATTGGGAAGGGGAATTAACTCACGGGTATATCTACCACGAAAACGAGCGTTTCGTATCTCAAAACTGGTAACGACTTATGGAAACGATCTTGATGAAATACGGGTTTTCGGATTGCCCAGAAGCGTTTGAACTACTTAGCGAAGACGCAAAAACCGAAGTCAAAAGCATGTGGAGAAGGATCGGTGAAAACGGTGTAGCCTTACTCCATACGGGCGAACTCATCGTATCCGGAATGCGAACCACTACAACCGTTCAGGATTGGCAATCGGCACGCGAAGTAATTGAGGGATTGCCGTTCTTTGAAGAAATCTGTACGGCCATTACAACCAGATCCGGAACCCTTTACAAGTCGTCGCCTAAGACCGATAACGGTTTTTCCGCTACATGTGGCGAATGGTCCGATTCCATTCGGGCCAGGATCCAAGGATGCCAGTTTCGGCGTTCTTCTATCTAGAAGACTACGTTAAATCGGAGTTTCCCGAAACATCCGTACGTTGTGGGGCTTTAGTAAATGGTCCTGGTCGAGTGGTAACGCATTTCCTAGATCGGATCGTTGACGAAATTTGCACCGAACTCGGTCTGGACCCCTTTGGGGCGGCTAAACGTTGGAGGAACGTACTATGAAACAATTAACCGCTAATGACATTCCGATCCAAATCCCGGAAAATATCGCATGGTTAGCGCAGGAAGCGAAAGCCGATTTAACAGGCGATGCCCCAACCGATCCGGATTTTCCCGGATTCAAAACCGCAACCGAACTCATCTGGGAATGGATTGACGAACACGTACCCGATACCATGTATTACAACAATTGGAGTGGGTACGTTCAAGAAGAAGAGGAACACGAATGCACAGCGTTCGATCCCGTTCCCGTAATGTTCGGAAAAGAACTCGCCAATTACATTTAGGAGGAACCATGTTTGAACTTCATGATTACCCGGAAATCGGGCCAGACGACGCATTAGTAATATCACAACGCGTTCTTAGTCAAGGCTCGTACAATGCCCGATACGAACTTATGCCTACTTGGAAAGGGTTAATTTCAATACCCTTACTCCTTGAAAAGGCAATGCCGAACATTCAGTATTTGATCGGTACCGCATGTAACCAGGATGAAGTATACGAGGTGATCCAAAAATTCCATTACGATCTATGTAAGGCCATTTTGTGGGCCGGATACTATGCATCGTGTGGAACGGTTGAGGAATCGACGTATATCTATGCCCATACTGGCAGGAACGACGGGTTTATTGTCGAAACCCAGTTCTCAAACGGTAGTGGGGGCGATTTTTACGTCCGAATCGACTACGATAACGACGGTCATGCATTCATTCAAACCTTTCAAGGAGTGGAACATGTTTGATACGGGATTAAAACCAAACACCGATTACGTAACCTATACGGTACGTATTGCCGTTCCTTTGTCGGAAGCGGGATCAACTTTGCCCCATTTCCTCGTCAGTCAATTGGATGAGTGGGTCCTAGAAAACGAAATTGCCGATTGGAAAGGCAAAGAAGTAGATGGAACCGTAACATCTAGCGATTCCCCTGGCAGTGGAGATCTTTGGAATCGGTTCTTTCTTCCTCCGCACAAAATGCGTTGGATTGAGAAAAAAGCAGTCAAGTTCAAGGAACTATACGATGAGATGCAGTTCGATCCCGAACGTTCTGTCAAGGCATCTCAAGCATATACGCTTTGGAAGATGTGGAACGGTGTCATTGGAGCAGTCCACAAAACAACCAAACACGGCATCCTAGATTCCTTGTTGCACCATCTAGCTATTGCGGCTGATCTCGATACTCCTTATTTCTGCGAATCCCAGTCCGAATTGGAGTCAACGATCAAGCATTGTGTCTATCACTTGTTTTCATCTTCACAGTAACTTCACTTGACAAGGCGCAACATCTTTTGTATATTACGGTAAGATCAAACAACAGATGCCTGTTGACAATCTAAACCACGGACCACGTTATGAAACCTCAAACCGCAACCCGTCACATTAACCGCTGTTCTCGTGCGGCTGTAAGTTCTCCCGAACATTTGTTCCGCGTTTTCTTCCTGGCAATCGGGTCGATCCGAATCCAGTCGCTGTTTTTCTGGACACAAATCCTCCCCAAAGCATACGCAACGTACGTTGCCACGGGCCGGAACATGTCCGTAACGTCTACGCTCAATAAGAACTTCGCTGCTATGGAGTTCAAGCGTACGGCCATTGAGTGGGTGGATGCGAACCTTACGATGGTTTGGGCACAATACCTGCTCCTTACTCCTGTCGATTTTTTCCGTTGGCTCGTCGCTAATGTGCCAGGATTGGGTGTAGCTAAGGCCGGGTTCGTTGTTCAGATGGCAACGGGTGAACTCGGATGCCTAGACACCGTCAACCTTCAACGGTTGCAAGTCGAAAGAACGCAGTCGCCTAACGTTTACCTACAGCGGTTGGCAACAATCGGTGAATCATCTACCGATATGTGGCACAAATGGGTCAACCTTGTTGCCGAACGCGACGGTATGAATCCGGTTCGCCTTTCCGAAGCACATGCGTTGTTCATAGAACAAGGCAGTTACGACGGTTCCGCCCTCCTCTCTTGAACTAGAATCTCTCACGTTGGTCCGTGAAGACGGAAAAGGGGAAGGGTTCATCCCTCCCCCTAACTTCCGACCAACTAACCCACAGATATCATGCGTCCTACATACACGGTTCTCACCAATACCGGCGCTACCATCGTTTTCACCTTGCAAGTTCCGAACTTTGTTCACGAAATTGGTGAATATCATACGGCGGTTCATGCCCGTAACCTGGACACCGGAGAACATAGGTATTGGTTAGGTGGATCTCATCGCAGTGCAGATTTTTCCGAAAAACAAGCGTATGCGATGATGATGGAGAAGATCAACGATTGCGGTGCTGCGTCCGTACGTGAACATCAACCTATGCCAGTTCATAGGATCCGGAAGTTCCGCAACCACGTTCAAACGTTGTTCGTTCAATCCGAAAGCGTTGCCCCCATCGACCCCGAACACGTCATGTTTATGGCTGACATGCTCGAATGGTTGGGTGACGTCCAAAACGAAATCGCATTAAACGATAAGGAATTGACATGTTAGAAGAACTTCGCAAGGCGTTGGCATTATTTGCCCCATCGGGTAAGATTTATCAATACCCGTTTCAAACAGACTTCTGCCAGTGGTTAGTCACCCACGGTGTAGACGGACATGAAGTACAGGCCGTCTTCACCGACCGCGCAAAAGCTGAACCCATGTTCATTACCTTGGCTAACGCAATCGTCGTTCCAATGGTTGAACGTCTAAGTGAACGCTTCGATATGCGCCAACCTATCTTCGGTTACGTAATTGAATCAACGCTCAGAACTCTTTGGAGTGCTAGGCATCTTCAAGAACCGTCATGACTATCATTTACATTTCCATAATCTTCTCGGTTGTATGGCCTGTCGCTGCCTACTTCATTTGGAAGCGCGATATCACCTGGACCGAACTCGTTCTCAACGTCGCCGTTCCTCTTGCAATCATTGCAGGTTTCTACTTCATCGGTCGGGCCAGCGAGATGAAAGACATTGAGGTGTGGAATGGGGTTGTGACTGGGAAGGAACGTGTTCACGGCCACTACACCAGACCCTACGATTGCAACTGCACCACAGATTCGGACGGGAACGAAACCTGTCAAACGTGTTACGAGGATCGGTATACCGTAACATGGAGAGGGTATACCACAGCAGGCAACGTAACCTTCTCTCATTTGGATCGTGGTAGCCGATCAGTATACCGCGAACCAGACCCGAACGTATATGTGTGGTGCGAAGCTGGTCAGCCTGCATCCATCGAACATGCGTACGTGAATTACGTTCAGGCCGTACCGCAAAGCCTTTTTAACACCGAAGGGGAATCTCTCTACCCCTATTGGGAATCAGTGATCCCTGAATATCCTCGCGTGTATAGCTTTTACCGGTTCAACCGTGTACTAAACGACACTCCCGTACCATCTGCAACCATCAATGGAATCCGAGATCTTCTTGACGATGAACTCAAGACTATGGGTGCAGAGAAGCAAGTGAATATCATTGTCGTCTTTACGATGGCAACCAGTCAAGACTTTCGCCATGCCCTTGAACATGCCTGGGAAGGCGGGAATAAGAACGACGTAATCGTTGTGATCGGAACCGGAGATGGCCGGTATCCTGATTGGGTTGACGCCGTTACGTTCGCTGACAACATGGGAAACGAACTCATGCGTGTCAATTTGCGAGAAGCTTTGATGAACGAGTTCATTACGGCGGATCTTTATGCGAACACCATCATCCAAGAAGTACGTGCGAACTATACCCGTCCTGAGATGGCGCAGTTCGCGTACCTCAAAACTACATCATCCCTCCCTTATGGTCGCAGATTCTAATTGCGGTCTTCGCTTTCGGGTTGGGTCCTTTACTCACATTCATCTTCATTGGAAACGATAGTTATGTCTTCTACTAATCTCTTTAGAACCTTCGCTTTTGTAGGGGGAGGCGTTCTCCTCATTCTGTTCTCTATACTTGGACCACTGTACGGGGCCGTCAATTACGGAGCCGATACCGAAGCCCGGATCGAGGCCGAACATGAGAACCTTCAGAACATCCTCTCGAACTACACAACCAAGGTAGCCGAGGCCGCACAAGTCCCCGAGATGTACGCCAACGACCTTCGAGAAGTTATTGCCGGCGCATTAACGGCACGCTACGGCGAAAACGGTGCTCAGTCAGCCTGGATGTGGCTACAAGAGCGGTACCCTGGCGCATTGGACGCCGAACTTTACGGTCAACTTATGCGGATCATCGAAGCAGGCCGGAACGAGTTCGCCAATGGGCAGACCCGATTCCTAGATGTACGGCGCGGCTACGACGCCACATTGGATAAAGATCTTCCTCTCATGCGTGGATGGTGGCTATCGGTGGCCGGCTATCCGACCCTGGAACTCGATGACTACGGCATCGTAACGACCGAAGAGGCACGTGAAGCGTTCGACGGCGGCAATATCGATGCACTCAACCTTCGCGACTCAGGTGGCGGCGTACAACAATAACGGCTATGGACACCCTTACCCTTTCCTTGACGCTGAAACGATAATCAAGGCCCGTGAACTTGATAACCGTGTGAAATTTCTTCACGATCACTTCGGAATCGACACATGGATTCACAGGGATCTACCGGAAGGGATGGAAGTTGATGAAGAATACAACGAACATCAACTTCGCCTCATCCTGTCGGCCAGGATCCGGATTGAATTAATTCTCGATGGGAAACGTTCTTTGAAGACACGTATGGTACGACAGATCTCCTTCTCGAAAACCTCAAACGTGTAGGTCCGTACCTTACCAGTAGTTTCGTGAAGGGCGGAACGGATCCGGAAATTGGTAGGGGATTTGTCCGTCTTCTTCGGGATGGCGAACTAACGAACGTCGATCCAACGATCATCCAGAATCTTCTCGATGGTATTGATGCTGAAGATAATTGGTACCACATCATGGAGTTCGGCAAGATCGTAGCCGGCGACGGCACGGTGTACGTGTTCGAGAGGCATCACGATACGGTGTTCACAGTAAAAGAAGAAGCATCCGTAATCGAACGCGCTATAATCGACCACAAAATCGAAAAGGCTTTATCATGATGAAACCAGAATTCCCAGTTCACTCGGAACAACGTGGACCTCTACTCATCCTTGTATTCAGCGTACCCGGCGACAAGTTCGTGTGGTGTATCGATGACATGCTCGGAGCTATGGTTGATGTCGGCCAGGAAAACAGCCTGGAAGATGCTATCGCCGCAGCCGACGAAGCTTGTCCTGATCCGGACAACTACACGTTACCCGTCGATGCAATCAAGGCATTACTTCAGTCGATCATCGACATCGCCGGCAATCGCACCGATCAACAAATCGAGAACATCAACGGCGTTCACGATGGTATGCAACGGGCCGGGTGGTATATTCACGCTCGGGAAGCTGCTCGGTTGGCCCTTCGTCACATGCGAAACGACAGAGATCTGGTGTTATGAAAGTTCAAGACCTAATCCGTATGACGGTCGCGGAAGAAATCGATCCTCAAGAGATCGAGTTGGCCGTCAAAGCTCAGAAGGATTTGGAACAACTGAAAGCTGTCAAAGGTGATTGGTCTCAACCCGAATGTGAGAGAGCGGCGAAGGCCCTTGGCCGTCTCGATGCCTGGGCTACCTCGTTCGAGATCCGTACCAACTACACACAATCACAATGGCATAAGTATTTCGAGGCTATGGCCCGTGTGTAGTTCTTCTCTTATCATTGTCTGTAGTCTTTCCTTTACCGCAGGTCTGGCTATTACGACACTAATCCTAGCATATCGTCATGGCAAACGTCACACTCCCAACACAAATCTCCCGGTCTGGTTTCAGCCTTACGTACGTACCAGCACGGGAAGACGGTAGCGAAGACGCGTTCCATTCATTCTTCAGAATTGATGGTCCTGGTGTTGATAACTTTCGTTATTACAAGGACGGTCGAGTTGAAATCACAGGTAACTTCTCCTACATAGAGTTGGAGTGGATACTGAAAGTCTTCAGTAATAACATTCGTCTTCGCCTGGGTCGGAACCACTACATCTTCGCCGTTCCATCCAAGAGATACCCCGGAATTTGGCATCATTACATTGTCACCCGTGTAGGTTCACCAATTGGGCACGAACTTAGGCCGGCAGTGCTGGATCTACCGGACTTGGGTCCAAGTGATTACGTTCAGATGGAAGACGTACCCGATCAGGTATGGGATGCGTATATCGCCGCACTAGAAATGCACAGCATTTGATATGCCTTGGAGACCGCCGAAATTATCGCCGGCACAAGTTAAGCGGCGAAGGGAGGAGATAGCATTCTCCGATCTGGTGTTCGTGCAGTCTAAGATCTTCCGGTTGGAACCTAATGCACCACAACGCAGGCCATACCGTGAAGTTTCCAAGAGCACACGAACCATCGAAACAAATCATGAAGGTTCTCATACGAGACAACATGCAGTGCGTCTGTTGTGGGGCAAGACACAACCTAACAATGGACCACATCGTACCTGAAAGTAAAGGAGGACGATTCACATTCGAGAATCTTCAAACCATGTGTCAACATTGCAATGAGGAAAAAGGAAATGAAGAAGACCAACACGCAAGATGTAGCTAACTTTCTGTGGGCCAACATAATGGCAAGCGGATTAGAAAAAAATCCTGTACAATTTGTAGGACCCGTGCCTGAAGAATTGAAGCATAAGTTCCACCATTTGGTATCGGCATACCTGGGGGATACGTGTGACATCGGTATGAACCACGTCGTTATTTCTGATGGTGGTAAAACTTGGCGGCGTCAGACATGGTACAAAGCTAACGCCAGAAAATTTACTAGTCCTGAAGAATGTTGGCAGGATTTATTCGAAGACATGGAAAGTAGTTCCCTATGTCGTGCATGGCGGGAACAAAACGGTCGAGAGATTCCAGTCTTCACAGAATCTTAACTTGACATCTTGATTTTTGTGTAGTATCTTGTATGTGTTGCTAATCACAAGACCATGGACCATACTATGCAATTCAACGACCGTTCTGAGACTGTCCACATCGGACGCAAAGGGGTGAAAGCTCACATGCGAATTCAGGAACGCGCCAACGGTAAGCATCGTGTTGTCATCAAGTTCACGAAGGGTCCCCGCAAGGGTCAGACCGTCTCGCGTATGCTTGCTCCTATCCTGAAAGATAACCCGACGCTCCACCCTCGCCCGATTTTCAACTCGGTCTTAAGTTAGGCTGGCATCGGTCGATACTCATGGCGAAACCAAACCTAATACCATGAGTATGAAACCAACACTAGACGAAATGATCGAGGCTTATCAAACTGATGGGTCTTACCGTGTCGATCTAATCGTACGTTCACTGAAAGCATTAGGGTTTATCATCGCTCAGATCCGTGAATATGGATGGGACAAGGTGAAAGATAAACCAGAGATCCAGAAAGCATCTGAACTGGTAGTCCTAATGCGGGGCGAAGTCGCCCTCAAATACACGGTACTAACCGAAGAGGTTATGAGACACAAGCTCCAACCTCCTTCATAACCAAACGCAACATGTTTGACGACCTCCTTCGATACCACAACCAACCACGTCAGCCTGAACAAATGGCTCCGCCGATTAGCTTCCCTGTACTGAAAGGTACTGTGTTGACTAGCCAGGAAGAGATCCGAGAAGTTGCTGACATCCTCCATAACATCCCACAAGGTACACGATTCCGCGTCCAGTTCGTCAAGCGAGGCGACGGCTCCATCCGATTCATGGAATGCATCAAAGGCGTCCAATTCATCGGTAGCTCGGGCCAATCAACGTATCATGCCGGCTCTCGGGACCTATTCCCTGTCTTCGATATCGGTACCCCCGACGAAGGCATCGAAGCAGGGCCGCGAAACGTGCCGCTTGATTCCGTTCTTTGCATCGTTGTGGTGAATCCTCATGACGGCGAAGAATCCATTCACCACCACACGTCGATCCACGACAACCCGTTGGTGGTAGAATACAAGAGCCTGCTGTACGCCGAAGCCGTAGTCGAGCAGATGCGGGATCATGGCTGGCCGGAAGATCAGATCGCTCGCATCGTGGAATTCTGCCACGCAAATGCAGGCATCGACCTGATTCCTAGCCTGACTGGTATGCTTCAAAGCATGATGCTCGGGAACCGGATGGGCCACCTTTAGTTGAAGGTGACGGTCCCTTAGCTTAGTCCGGCTCAAAGCGCCACCCTGTCACGGTGGAGATCACGGGTTCGAATCCCGTAGGGA
>FUIF01000225.1_pt1 | contig 10762 bp, 17 predicted proteins | sample 1003461 | NCBI WGS metagenome assembly FUIF01 (sample SAMEA80401918, study PRJEB19352) | marine metagenome
TTGCCTGAATCTGAATCATCATCTAAGTCTAATCTATTTCCTGAATTAACACTATCATATATATATCCACTTATATTTAAATCTCCAGTAAGAGTTAAAGCACTTCCACCATAAGTTAATCCTGATTCAGCAGTAACAGTACCATCACCATCATCAGTAATCAGTCTGTTTGCACCTCCACCAAAACCTACTTCAGTTAAATCAAGAGCAATAGTTGCATTAGAACCTTCGGCAGGGGTATGAGTAATATCAATACCAGTACCTTCAGTTAAGTCAGACATATAATTACCAGTAGTGTCTGTTCCAAGTGCTACGCTATTTGCAGCGATAGTTGTAGATAATGCTACATTTCCTGATCCATCGAATGATACTGCTCCAGCAGTTACATCTCCAGTCAAGCTAAAGTTTCTTGCAGTTGCTAAAGTAGTCGCAGTATCTGCATTACCAGTTACATCTCCAGTAACATTTCCTTCTAAACTGGCTACTAATGTTCCAGTAGAGGATAGAGTAATATCTCCAGTAGTTGTTCCAGTTGCAGTAGTAGTTCCCAGTGTGAATTTATCAGCACTTTCGTCCCACATAAAGATTGCGTTATCTCCAGTGCTACCTCTTTCAATTAAGAATCCAGAGTCATTTGCATTGGAAGTAACACCTGCGTTTAATTCCATTAAGTTATCTTCAACTGCTAAGTTGGTAGTATCTAATGTAGTTGTGCTACCATTGACGGTTAAATCGCCAGATAAAGTTAAGTTTGCTCCAGTAGCAGTTCCAGTAAATGCAGGACTTGCTAATGGTGCTTTGGCGTCTAATTGTGTTTGAATATTAGAAGTAACGCCATCTGTATAATTCAATTCTGCAGTAGTTGATGTAATTCCATCTAACACATTTAATTCTGCAGGGGTAGCAGTAATCTCTGTACCATCAACACTTATCGTGTCAAAGTTTGCAGTAGAAGTACCACCATCTAAATAATCTTCAATCTTTGTATTTAATGAAGCAGTAACTGCTTGGTTACTACCATTTCCAATAAATATATCTCCATCGTCTAAGTTTGGTGTAGCGTTGGTTCTACCTGCACCACCAACTTTAATAGATCCAGCAGAAGCGTGACTTCTCTGAACAATACCAATATTTTGTATTAAAGAACTTTCTCCACTTGGTGCAGTTGCAGTTAAAGTATTTCCTGAAGTTCCATTGGTGCTAATAAAAAGAATATCTCCAACACTAAATCCTGAAGTGTTTAATCCTGCTAATGTACCAAAAGTAATAATCTCAACAGAAGCATTAATACTTACTGATGAAGCAGCTAATCCAAATGAAGGCATTTTCGCACTATCATTTGCATCTGCTATATCAACAGTAGGTGTTGTTCCACTTACTCCTGAAATATAACTGCGTCACCTTTGTTTAATGCAACATCTGCTTTAGCTTGGAATTTTGTAGCACCTCGTATATCTCCAATAATATCAGCAGTTACAGAGTTGAATGTTACATCTGCACTTGTTGCAACATCTTGTCCAATGGCAACATCATCTGCATTTACGGTAACACCAGTTCCTGCTCCTACTGCAATATCTCTTGTCGCAGTAATATCGCCACCACCAGTTAAACCTGCACCTGCAGTAATAGATACGCCTGAATGATCGATATGCTCGTTTGCAACAAATCCTGATAAGTCATCGTGAACAATCTCGCTATCTGTAGTTGATAAAGTGTCGCCAGTAAGTGTAATACCAGTTCCACCAACTAAATTTGTGTCATCTCCAATATCAATAGTGCCAAGCGTAATAGCTTGTCCACTTAATGAAAGATAATCGTGAGAAGTAGTAACAAGGGTTACATCGGTACTATTATCTGTACCTGCTACATCTACATTCAAATTACTTCTTGCTTCTGATGCAGTTGTACCACCAGTACCACCTCGAGCAATAGTTAAAGTGTTTATTGTATCATCAACAATATGAATATTTGAGATAGTATTCGCAGTTCCACTAATGCTTTTATTTGATAAAGTTTGTGTGCCACTTAAAGTAACCACAGAACTATCTATGCTTAGTGTTCTTGTGCTTGTTAAATCTCCTCCACCTGATAAACCAGTTCCAGCACTAATACTTACGGTGCTATGGTCTATGTGTTCATTGGCAACAAAGCCAGACAAATTATCGTGTACGATTTCAGAATCGGTAGTAGATAGTGTATCTCCAGTTAAAGTGATTCCAGTGCCACCTACTAAGTTCGTATCATCGGATATATCGATTGATCCTAATGTGATTGCTTGTCCTGATATAGATAAATAATCGTGTGATGTCGTTACTAATGTGACATCTGTAGAATTATCTGTTCCTGCAACATCTACTCCTAAAGTAGTTCTTGCAGAAGCAGCGTCTGCGTCATCAATAAGTGACGCACCAAAAGTTGTAATTGTTGTGTTATCAGGTAAGCTAAGTGTAGTAATACTTGAATCTGCACCATCTAAATAATTTAATTCTGCTGTAGTAGCTGTTAGCCCATCAAGTATGTTTATCTCTGCAGTAGAAGCAGTAACGCCATCAAGTAGATTTAATTCAACTGCAGAAGAAGTAATTGCATTTAATTTAATTAAATCTGACTGTGTAACTCCACTACTACTAACGATAGTAACTGATGCATCTATAGTAGCTCCCGTATGGGTTGATGTATAATTTGCCATTTCGTTTCCCTATTAATAATTAAAGTTATGAGGGGGAAATAAATCCCCCTCAATCTAACTCATTACGGATTGTTGAAATTAACAACTGGTAATGAAGTGCTATCTGCAGCGTGTGATAACACAGCTCCAAACAAGACATCTGCAACAACAGAAGTCGCTAAATGATCGATGTCATAAGCTGACTGCACTCTTGGTGCTATTTGTTGTGCAAAATAGATTCCGTTTCTATTGAAAATAGAACCAGACTCATCTCCAGTACCACCATCATCGTCCCAGTCTACAGATGCAATAACTGGCATTCCATAGATTTCCATAATACTACCAGAAGCTAATGGGTTAGCAGAGTCTCCTCTTTTTTGTGCTTCAGTGAAGTCACCTAATCCCATAAGGTTCATATACATAGCTGGTGAAGCATAAAAGAATGTTTCTCCATCTGTGTAGTCATAACCTGCATCAAGAAGTTTTTGTAAACCACTTCTGATTTCGGCAGTAGTTGGGGTATTGTCAGTCGCTAAAGAAACATCGTTTCCAGTAGCTGATGGATAATATCAACAGCTAAGTAGTTTTCTACTTTCTTAGCTAAAGCGTAACCCATTGATTTTGCATAAGCATTAAATAGGTCTGCAGATTCTTGAACTCTTACGATGTCCTCGATTCTTTTCGCTTCGTATTGGTGTTGATCTAATGATAATTGAATTACTCCGTCAGTATTTGCAGAATAAGTTACTGCAGTGTCAGCAGACTTAGCAGCAGCAGTTTCTTCAGCAACTTTAGGAATATTTAATGTGTCGCCACCACTTGATACCATTGATGAAAAGTCTAATACTTGATTTCTTAACTGAAATTTTCTTTCAGCATAATCAAGAATAGCATCTCTCCACATTTCTGGTATAAAATTAGCAGCAGTTGTTGTAGTTACATTTGCCATTTTATGTACTCTCCTTAAGTTTTAAAAATGTTATTTTTTCTTAAGGTAATGACTTATCAAGTCCTTATGCGACTCCCTACGCTTTGAATTATTATCTAACTCGTTGAAAGGGTTTCCTTTAAACTTCGTAACGGAAACTTTATTCTCAACTTGCCCTACATTAACTCCAGCTTTTGTTTCAAATTCTGAAACTATGTCACGCAAAAGAGATAAATCATCTACCTTCTCAAATTTTTCTCTTTTCGTTTCAGGAATTTTACCCAGAAGAGATTCTCTTTCTTGATTCACATAACTATTAAAAGATTCAGAAACTTCATTAAATCTTGTTTCTAATTCTTTATTTTTGTTCTGTTCTTCAACTAAGAGAGCTTTGTATTCGCCTTGCTCTTCTAAAGTCTTTTTACGCTGTTCTTCCTGTGCAGTTGCTATCTGATCTACTTTGCTTTTTAATTCATTTCGTTCTTTGACAAGCTCCTGAAAACGATAATAAGGAACAGCTTGTTCTGTCTTTTTTTCGTCTTGACTGACTTGAGGTTCTTTTACAGCTTCCTCAACGGCTGTATTCTGTTCTAATTCAGACATTTTTACTCCTTTAGTGGATTATATTATGCCATTAAGTTAAATATGAATTAAATTAATCACAATTATAAATGTCAAAGAAAATTAAAGAGTTTGAGTTCAAGCAAAAGTGGTTCGACTTTATGAAGTATAAACCACACGCAGGGCAAAGGAAATTACACTTTCCTGACAAACCTGACGCATCTTATTTCGTAAACATCTGTGGTAGAAGATATGGTAAGACTACTGCAGCATTCCGAGAAGCAGAATTTTATGCAGCACAACCGAATAAAAAGATTTGGCTTGTTGGACTATCTTACAAAAAATCACGATTAATGTTCCGAGAAATCTGGAAAGATATGGTTGCAGGTAAAGCAAACGATATTGATAGAGCATCAGAAAAAGAACAGTATATTAAGTTCAAGTGGGGAACAACCGTAGAAGGTATGTCTTGTGAAAATCCAGACTCTTTAGTTGGGGAAGGTGTAGACTTATTGATTATTGACGAAGCAGCAAAAATGCCAAGAAAGATTTGGGATATGTATTTATCTCCAACCTTAATTGACAGAAAAGGGAAAGCAATTTTTATTACTACACCTGAAGGGTTTAATTGGGTGTATGATTTATTCTTGTTAGGTAAGAGTGATCCTAAATGGTATTCACACCAATCTCCAAGTTGGGAAAATGAATATGCGTTTCCTGATGGTGAGAATGATTCGTTCTTGCAAGAAAGAAAACGAAATATGTCCAAAGAATTATTTGAGCAAGAGTTTGCTGCCAAGTTTACTTCTATGGAAGGACGAGTATATCCATTTGATAGAAACAAAGATATGGGTGATGTGCCATACCAGGAAAACTTACCTACTTATTGTTCAATGGACTTTGGGTATAGAATGCCATCAGTATTATGGTTTCAAACTTATAAGCAAGATGGTAATTGGCATATCAATATCATTGATGAAATTATTCACGAACGCAATATCCCAACCGATAAACTTGCAGAGATGATAAAGAAAAAGAATTATCCAGTAATGACATACTATGGCGATCCAGCAGGTAGTTTTGTTCAAGGACAATCAGGTATGGGAGATATTCATATCTTACGCAGACACGGAATATTTGTAGAGTATCGTATGGATAAACTATCTCGTGACATACAAGCAGGAGTAGGTTATTGTCGTGGATTCTTTGAAAATGCCGATGGATTACGCAGAATAAAAGTCGATAAAAAATGCGTAGGTATTGCAGAAGATTTTGAGGGATATAGATTCCCAGAAGCACAAGAAGGTAAAGCGATTTCTAATAATCCTATTAAGGACGGATACTATGAACACGGTTGCGATGCTTTCAGATATTTTATATTGAATAGATTTCCAATTAGAAGTAACTTCATTGGAAGAATATCACGATAAAAGGAATACTTAAATGGTTTTAACAGCACGAGAAATTATACAAGATTCACTCACTAACTTCAAAGAAGAACAAGCTAAAGCTCGTAGAGAAGAAGTAAGAAAGTTTTTAGACTACTATTCTGGTTCATTAACCGAACAATATATCGAAGGATATTTTAAATCTGACGCATTCCAAGAGATTCCTCATTACAATACTAACATCGTGAAAAAATTCGTCAATCGTATGTCCAAGATTTATACGATTGGTGCAAAAAGAAATGTCAATGATAGATATTTGGATTACACCATTGTTAAGAATGCTCGTATGAAACAAATGGAACGAATGACTCGTTTGCTTGGAACTTGTGCAACTTATGTTATGTATGATGAAGTAGAGCAACGCTTTGAGTATCGTCCTATTTATTATTTTGAACCATATTTTGGTGACAATCCTTATAAACCAGAAGCAATCGTATATCCAATGATGCACGGACACGCAGATTTATCTGATACCACAGAATTAATGTATGCCTATTGGGATAAAGATACGCATATCAAATTTGATGATAATGGAAATATCCTTGAAGAAATAGAACACAATTTAGGTGTATTACCTTTTGTATTTACTCACAGAGAAGAACAATTAGATTCATTCTTTGTTGAAGGTGCTTCTGATTTAGTATCTGCAAATGAGCATATCAATATTACAATGACTGAAATGCAATTAGGATTACGATTCCAAATGTTTGGACAACCAGTAGTAACTGGATTGATTTCTGATAATGCTAATGTAAGAGCAGGATCAGATGAGATTTTAACTTTGCCAGAAGGAAGTAATTATAACATCGTATCCCCTCAAGGTAATGTAAGAGATGTTATTGAGAATATTAAATGGCAAATAGAATTAGTGGCGTTGAATAATCATCTATTCGTTACTTTCGCACAATCAGGTGGTGAAGTACCAAGTGGTATCTCTTTGATGATTAAAGACTTAGAACGCCACGAAGATTTTATAGATGACAAAGAATTATATCGTCAATATGAAAAAGAGTTCTATAGAGTAGAATATGCACTATCACAAGTAAACAATCTCGGACTACCTGAAGTTTCTCAATTTGGTGTAGACTTTGCAGAGGTAGAATATCCTATGACTACACAAGATAAGATTATGCTTAATGAGTATAAGTTGAAACACAACTTAACAACTGAAGCAAAATAATTAGCTGAAGAGAATAAAGACTTAACAATCGAAGATGCTAATAGAATCATTGAAGAAAACGCAAGTATAAATCAACCATTGGTGGTCGTAGATGATAAAGATGCAAAACAAAGTTGATTTTGATTTTAGAAAACTAAAAAAGAAAGACTTAGCACAATTTGCAGTACGAGAAGTATTAGCACCCTTAGCAGAACAAGCAAGAAAAGATTCTCTTAAAACTTTTAAAACTCAAAAAGATATACGAGGAAACAAGTTTATTGACTATACACCTAAATCCAAATGGCTAAGAGTGAAAAAAGAAGGTGGTATGGCTACCGACTTTATGATTGCTAAAGGAAAGTTAAAACAATCAATGGAAAAGAAATCTGCAGTAAAAACTAATATGTCTAAAATTACTGCAAGAGTAGGTAGTGATGTAAAATATGGACATTATCATTTAGGAATTACTGGTGAATACAAAGACAATGTACAGCGTAAATGGTTCTATGCTTCCAATGCAGAAGCAAGAGATTTATTGCTACCTTATATCGATAGTTTGAAGTTAAAAGATAAGTATTTTGAGAGATTTACATCGCAATTACGAACAAAACTCCGTAATATAGGTAAATCAATAAAATCAAAATAATGGAAGATTTAATCAAAGAGCTATACAAAATGGTAAAAGAACTACGAAGAATCTCTGAAGCTAATAATGAATTACTCGGTTTTATTTGTCAAAAAGTTGCACCCCACAAAAAAATATATGAAGAAAATATAGATATTACTGATATGGCTTATATCTCAATGGAAATGTCTGAAATATTTGAAAAATATAATATTAGTCCTGATGAGTTTGGGATTTCTTAGCTTCCAATTCTGCTAATTGTTCTAACCACTTTCTTTTTTCTGTATGCGTAGGGCGTCTTGATGGTAATGGATCTAATCCCACTTTCTTAGCTCGTTGTAATAACGCATATCTATTTGCTCTATCCTCACGCATTTTTTGTCTGGAAGGTTTCTTACCTTTTTTAATTCTATCTAAGCGTTTCTTTTCTTTCATTTCACGCTTTTTTGGTTTGTCGTTTTCTGGATTTCTTTCTGGAAGCGTATCCAGTATTTCGGTAACCTCTTCGCTTTCGGCATCTATAATATCCTCTGCGTCTATTTGTTCTGCCTTTAAGAACTTCTCAAATGGACTATCTACAGTGACATTGATGTTCTTTACCAGTTTCCCTGAATGTTCTAATACTAAACGCCCTGCCTGGACATTACCCTCCACTGCTTCTCGTATCATACTATTTAATACCATTGGCAACTTAGCATTGAATGACACCATATATTTCTTGTAGTACATATCAACAAACCTATCATCTGCAAACCAGCTATGAATGGTTGCTGGTGACATTTTCAATTCCTCTGCCAATTCCTTTTTCGTGATTTCTGGATTATGAATTAATATATCAATAGCAGCAAGTTGATTTGCTTTTTTAAGTTCGAGATTACTCATTTACCTTGTCCTCTGTATTTTTTCTTGTAATACTTTTTAGAACCTTTCGTTCCGTACTTAGTATTCGTGCTATTACCTTGTCGAGTTTTTTTAGCACCATTTGTCTTTTTAGTGCGATCTTTGAATAATGATTTTCTCATTTCTTGTAGACTTTTTCTGCTCCTGCAATACCAAATGAACCAAGTGTCACCCAAACGAACGAGTTATAAATGTAGTCGTTTACCATTAACTCTATTCCAACAATACCCATTGCTAAATCCACGATGCCGAATACACACATCAACGCAAAGGATAAAAAACCGATAATATTCTTTTCATTGTATTCGTTTTTATCTTTAAATAATTCCCACATTACTTCTTGTCCTTTTTTCTAAATATCTTTTCCCAACGCTTTTCGTATTCTTTTTTAGATATACTCATTGGACGAGGCACATCGCCTTTCCCTGCTCCATTGGGTTTTTTATAAATACTTTTTTCTTTCATTTGGCGTATTTCAAAATAATACTTTTCTTTAAAGGGCTACCTTTCAACTTTTGCTTGATAGACTTCTTTCGTTGTCCAAACAAGCGTTTTGGTATAAAGTTTCTGGCTGTGCTGGTAGTTACATTCACGAGTGACTCTTTACTACTGGTACATTCATCGTTAATGAAGAACCTTTGTGTTTTTTATATCCACCTCTTGGATTCTTCATCAATTTAAACTTCCCTTTCTTTTTCATAAAGTGATACCCTCTTGGTGCTTTCACTTTCATTTCTTTTTGCCCTTTTTCTTTTTTTTCTTTCCTTTGTGATATGGCATAGCTATCTCCTCTTTTTAAAATTGTTCTTTGGACACGATCTGATATATTCTATTCTGTTTTGTATCTGTAATCCAGTGTGTAATCCACAATAGACTATGTCCTTTTCCTTTCCAGCAAAAGCACATCTCCTTTTGATTAAAGAACAGTACTCAAACATACTAATCGATGTCTAATTCTTTGCGTAATGCTGTATCTGACATTGAAGCTGGACTATTTATAACCAAAGTTGGCTTAGAAATCACTCTTTTTACCAAGAATTGCTCATCTTTACACAAGCATAATTCCAATGGATCATCAGTCATTTTCTGCTGAACTTCAAATACTTTATCGCATTCTAAACATTTATAATCGTATTTAGGCATACACACAATTTAATCAAGAATTATTGAGAAATACCAATAAAAAACCCCCAAAATCTTGGATTTGCAATCTAATATTTTTACCCTTAAAGTAATACTTTAACTCTCATAGGTATCTTATTGTATATTTGTCGTTTACAGACAATTTTTATTTCATTGATTCTTAAATAAACTGTATTAAATTATTACTATTTAGTTAGTCGTTAACTTTGGTTTTGCAAGGAATGCTAATACCAAACCTACCTTTCCTCGAATCCTCCTCATAGGGTTAAAAAAGCAAAAGAAAAAACAAAGAAAACAAAAAAAACCTTGAACTAATCAAGCAAACAAGCAACAAACAAGATTTAAAAAAGGTTTTAAGCAATGATCTTAGGCGTTTAAAAAAACTGGGCGTAAGGTTGATAAGGTAATTGTACAACATCATACAAAAAGAAATGTTAAGAGATACTAAAAAAAATGTTTGCTTTTAAATAAAAGTCTTTGTAGCTTGTTTACATAATGAGATTAACAAACAAAGGGGTTTTAAAATGAACAAATTACTAAACAACTTAGAAAACAAATTAAAAGATGTTGAACAAGATATAAAAAATTTACACGCTTTAAATAGTTGTGAAAATGATGTATCAGATTCAATAGATTTTAAAGAAGAACAAAAAGAAGATATAGAAAACGATATTTTCGAAGTAAAGCAATTAAAAAGAGATTTAAAAAATGATAAGACAATAGAAGATGTTTTAGAATCTTTTGAATCTTTTAAAAATAATGTAAGTTCAATACAAGGGCTAACATTTCAAGATGTAAACAATTAAACAAAAGGGCTTAAAATGGAACTAATACAACACGAAATAGAAGTAATAAAGTTTTATAACAAATTAACAAGATCAACCAAAACAACAACCTTTAAAAAAGGTAGAAATAAAAAAGCAATAGAATTAAATCTATTGAGAAAATTAAAAAGGGGGTTTTAAAAAATGGAACAAAGACAATATAGAATGAATAGAACATTAGATGTAAAATTAAAACAAGTAGTACATAATACATTTAAATCAATAGCTTATGGATCAACGCTTTTAATGGTGTTTCCATTGTATGAGATCATACAAGTAGTAATAGAATCATCAAGTAATGGATTTATCTTTATTGATAATGAAGAGCTAAGTAATAGATTTTTCTTTGATGGGCTTTTAAACTTTTTAGGGTTGGGCTACATCTTTTTAATATCATCTTACATAACATTAAAAACAAACAAACAAAGGGCTAATAATGAACATTAAAACAAAAGCTTTTATAACATATTTTGAAAATTTAGATCATATTAAAAGACAAAAAAGAA
>FUIF01009207.1_pt1 | contig 10754 bp, 18 predicted proteins | sample 1003461 | NCBI WGS metagenome assembly FUIF01 (sample SAMEA80401918, study PRJEB19352) | marine metagenome
TTCACCAAAAACTGTAATCGACATCGATCAGACCCTTTTCTGTCAGTTCCGCCCGTCATCGTTCGTGCAACCGACTATCGTCCGGAGCCTGCGCACGATCGGTCAGACCATAGTCTCGCAAGACATGAGCGACTCGAAGCCGGTAATCGGCAAAGACTCCGCTACGCCCTTCTGACTGGGTCGCGCGGTGATGAGCAGTATTCCGCCACCGCGCGACGGCATCCTCGTCCCGGAAGAACGACAACGACAGCAGCTTTCCCGGCTCAGATAGGCTTTCAAACCGTTCGATCGAAATGAAGCCTTCCTGTTGCGACAATTCTCCTTTTAGTGCCGATGCCAGATCGAGATAGTGCTGCGTCTTGCCTGCGGCTGGCCGGACCTCGAATAGGACCGCGATCACGGTCTAATCAACGCGCTGTGCGGCGCAGAGGCCAGCTTGCAGAATATGCGGTCTTCACGGCGGATGAACTGCTCGGCTTTGGCAAATTCATAATTGGATCGCCCGACAGGATCGTTGCGCAGACGTTCGCGGTAGGCTTCATAGGAAGCAAGACTTTCAATATTATATTTACCGAACGCGGTCGTGGCCGAACCCTCATGCGGCGCGAAATAGCCGATCAGGTCAGCCCCGCAGCGCGGAATGGCCGCGCCCCAGTTGCGCGCATATTCGGTGAACGCCTCAATCTTGAAAGGATCAATTTCGTAGCGGATTAAGCAGGTGATCATGAGTGGTCCCGTCGTTGATGAACTATGCCCTCACTAGCCGATTGCGGGAGGCTTATGCTTCGTTTACGGTCGAACTATGAAAGACGGGCCTTTCATCGCGACCATCGCCGCGCTCATCGGTGATCCGGCGCGGGCCAACATTTTTGACCGCGCTGATGGCGGGCAAAGCGTTGACGGTATCCGAACTGTCGCAAGAGGCAGGGGTGACGTTGCAAACTACCAGTGCTCATTTATCTAAGCTGCTGGGTGGCGGTATGGTCGTTGCGCGCAAGCAAGGACGCCACAAATACTTCGAACTGACTTCGTCAAAAGTGGCTGCAGCAATTGAAGCGCTGATGGGCCTGGCGGCGGACGGCGGCCATTTGCGCACCCGCACCGGGCCAGCCGACAAGGCGCTGCGCGCGGCGAGGCAATGTTATAACCATCTGGCGGGAACCGCCGGCGTGCAACTCTACGAAAGCTTGGTGCGGCGCGGGCATCTCGACATTGGACCGTCGGGCCTGTCGCTTTCCCTGACCGGTCGGCAGTTTGCTAAAAGCCTTGGCATCAATGTGGCGCAGCTCTCTGCTAGCCGTACACCTCTTTGCCGCGAGTGCCTCGACTGGAGCGAGCGCAAGACGCATCTTGCAGGCAGCTTCGGGCGGGCATTGCTCGACATGATGGTCGAAGAGCGATGGGTTCATCTTGAAGGCAATTCTCGGGTGGTTTCCTTCACCGCGCGCGGCAAAGCCAAGTTTGCTGCGACATTTCCAATCGCGCAGCTAAGCGGATAACATGCATATGAGCCGTGCCCACCAGAGCTTAGCAGCGCCTTGGGAGTGGCGACAGGGATCGCCATCGGCGGTTCCGCGACCGTGCAATCAGAGGCCTCGCCGCCGGTCAGAATGATGCCGACAGGCAGTCCTTGATTGTCGCAGCGGGCGTGGATCTTGCTCGTAAAATCGCTGCGTGATCGACCAAGAGCGTTTGCAGTTGCCCCCGTTTTCCGCCCGCTGCCGAGATGTCGCCGCGAACGCTGGTGCTGTCGATCATGTGTTGTCAGTCGTGGGTTGGACCCTGATCGACCAGTGTTTGCAGCAGGGCATCCCAGACACCTTGCTCAGCCCAGCGAAGGAAGCGCACATAAACGGAGTTCCACTTGCCGTATCGCTCATGCATGTCGCGCCATGGACAGCCGACACGCAGCACGTGAAGCATTCCATTGAGGAAAAGCCGGCTATCGTGCGCTGGCCGCGCCCAACGGCCGTGCTCAGGCGGCAGCAGCGGCCCGATCACTTCCCACTCGGCATCCGACAATCCCCGCGACCATGACTGCTCCTCAAACACCCTTCTTGAATCAGAAGGAGGCGGGCTTAGGAATCCCTTTTACAACACGGTGTAGTCGGCGCGCCTGAAGCTACCGCAACGCTAATATCTAAATAGGGGATGTTCACACGCGTACATTTGGCCAATATCCATTGATCTTTCCGCACCCGACTCAGCTCGGGCGGTAAGCTGAACAGGGTGAAACTTGAGGGGTGCCATGACAATTCTGAGCACGATATTTCTGGGCACAACTTTCGCGTGTCTCGCGACTATCGCGTCGATCGGTACCGCGCGCGCCCAGCAGCAGGATTGGCGCACATGTGCCGTAACGATTTGCTCTCACGGCGAATGCGACGGGCCCAACTCCAACCTTATCGTCGTCGCCCCGGCGAACTTCGCCGATCCTGGTTTCGGCGGCGAGCGGGTCATGATGCAACAACTCGAAGCTGTGTCAGAACGTCTTTATCCGACGTCGCAGGGCTGGTCGCGCCGAATAGCGTGTGATCACCGGTACAGCGAGAAGGCTGCGATGGATTTGGCAAAGGCGCAGATTCAGCTGGCCCAGGCGCCGCCCGCGAGCCGAGAGATCAAGATAGTTAACCCGTTCGAGATGTGGACATATAGCGTGTCTGCAGCCGCTGCGAGCGATCCACTTCCTAAGCCGTCTTCAGCAATTGCGCCCAATTCCGCGACAGCAAAGGATGGAGCGCCGGCGAGTTCTGCTGCCGGCGAACCAATGAGTTTCATCATGTGGGTGCAGCTGCGCGAGCCCGTTAATGGCGTAAACGCGGCTTGCTTCCACGCCATCAAGCGCAAGCCTGCGCCCGAAGGATATCGGGGAAGCTTGCCAACGCTGAAGAACGCCCTGCCCATTATCAAGAGCTACTTCCCGATTATGCTTCAACAATGCCGCCGCTATGGCACGCCGGTCAGCGAAAATGTTGAATTTGCAACCGACGATATTTCTCCCGCGGCAAAAACGCGCGCAGATGCAGGCCCATGTAGAACGGTGGCGGAAACAGGGGTTTCCCGAAGTCTATATTTCGAACTGATTATGGCCGTACCGGCATATTGCAGGGCCGTGCGGTAAGCTGCGCGCATCGAGCACCGGTAAGGCGGTCGGACAACGGGGCGGATGGGGCTATAGTTGGCCGAATGCAGACCGGCGGCTTTTAGGACAACGGCGATTAGACCAGTCATTCACCGCTTAACCTTCGGATGCAAAGTACCTTGGCGCCCCCTTTGGCGACATGAGGATGACTGCTGCACGAACTAACTACGAATCAGCCATCGTTCTGCTGTTTTGACATGATCAACGTCCTGCAATCTCCGCGTCGCAAAGGCTCCAAACTTGCTTGGATTTTGGGTGAAAACTTGGATCATCTGATAGCTCTCAAACCCCCAGAAACTCTCGCCGCCAAGTGAAAGAGTAGGCACGCCAAAAAACCCCGTGCGAAATTGCCGCCTCCGTATTACGGCGGAGTCGCTCTTTCATGTCATTTGCTGCCAGGGCGGAACTAATGTTCTCGATTCCCAAAGATCGGCCCAGCGCCTTGATCTCGGAAAGTTCCGACAAATCACGTCCTTTGACAAATATCGTGTCGAACACCGCATCGACGGCCGCGGCTCGTGCCGCGAGCGCGACTATAAGTCGCGATGCTTCGATGGACCGGAAGGGATGAGGATCTGGAATTCGCAGGTCAATTCGATGCTGGTCTGCGATCCAATGACACATCCGATAAAAGTGTCGGCGTTTGGGCGGAATGTCCGCTGGACCGATTATACCCCAATGAGCGAAAATTGCGCTGACCACCACCGGGACAGGATTCAACGCAAATTCAATTTCACCTCGTGCCTGGTCGCGGCGCAGGCGTGTCCACATGAGGTAGGCGTATGGCGAGACGGGATCAAAAATAGAAGTCGGCGGTCAGATCATTCGTCACTCTCTTGCCTCTCAATTTGGAGCGGCGGGTCGCGCGCGACCGCAACTAGTCCACACGTGGGTCTATCCATGATTTGGCGGCGGGTCGCGCTTGCTGAGCTGATAGCCAAGCGGCAATGTTCGGAGCGGGCGGCCGGGCGATGGGGGTCCGCAACCAGCGCTGCGCGGTCAGTGCGAGAACGATGTCCGCAAGCGTGAAGCAATCAGTGGCGACGTAGGCCCGACCATCGGCGAGGTGGCGTTCCAGAATGAGCATCTGGGCGTTCCATTCTGTGATTTCACGGTCGAGGTCGATCGACGACGGCACGCCGCGCACCAGGGTCATAAAGACCGGGCGCCACGCGGCGTTGAGATCCGTCGCTTGCCAGTCCATCCAGCGCTCGACTGCGGCGCGCGCATGGGCTTCTTGCGGTAGCAGATCGTCCCGGTTGGCGACACCGGCAACCAAACGGCAGATACAGTTGCTCTCCTGAAGGCTTCCGCCGTCAAATTCCAGCACCGGGATCTTTCCGAACGGCGTCAGCTTCTGGAAATACGCGGACGTCAGTTGCGAATGGCCCGTCCATGTCTCGTCGAGCTCGAATTCGACGTCGCATTCCGCCGCGGTCCAAACGACTTTTCTCACATTTATCGAGCTGAGCCGACCTAATATCCGGTACATATGGCCTCCAAGCGCCTTGTTGGGCAAATATCAGCATGGTGCCAGTGCCCTCGAACGATCTGGCAGACCGTCCCAACATTTTTGCATTTCACCAGCTGGCCAATGACCGCCCGAACCGATCAATCGGGTGCGGGAGACGTGGCATCATGGACACTGGTATTTGGGTCTTTGCTGCCGTCGGGGCGGGATTGTTCCGGGCATGGAGATCGGCAATCCAGGCGCGTCTACGTTCCGACGTCAGCGTCGGTGCCGCGGCCCTTGTACGCTATCTCTATGGCTTTCCCATGGCACTGCTGCTCGTGATGGCTTGGTCTGGCGCCAACGCCGTACCTTTAGCCACGCCATCACTCGACTACCTGTTTTTCGCGGCAGGGGGCGCTTTTGCGCAAATGGCCGGCACCTTCCTCCCGATCCTCTCCTTCGGTCACCATGGTTTCGTCGCGGGCACCGCCTTCTCAAAAAACCGAAGTGCTCTAAGCCGCACTGTTCAGCGCATTTATTTTCGGTGAACGGCTTTCGGGACTGGCTTGGTCGGGAATCTTGATCGGACTCGTCGGCGTCTTCGTGCTGGCGTTAACCGGGCGCGACTTGAAGGCGCGCGAACTTGTCGCAGCGCTGGCCCAACCCGCCGCCCTCGCAGGCTTGGGCGCGGGCGCGAATCTTGCGATCGCTGCGGTGCTGATCGAAGCCACAACCGCCAAGGTGGCGGGTTCCGACCTGGTTGCGGCGGCACTCTCCACCCTCGCGGTCGTCACCGCAATCCAAACGAGCTCGCATTTGATGTGGGCGCTTTTTTTTGCAACCGGGAAACGGTTTGGGCGGTTTTCCGTGCGTGGCGAACCGCATCTCAGGTGGGTATTCTCTCGGCGCTCGGATCGGCGCTTTGGTTCATTGCTTTCGCGATGGCGCCTGTTGCTCTCGTGCGCATCGTCGGACAGGTCGAGGTTCTTTTCACGATCGCTTTCGCGCAACTCTACTTGGCGCAGAAAGTCCGAAGCCGCGATCTCGGGGCGCTGGGGCTCGTCACCAGCGGTACTATTCTCGTAATCCTGGATATATTCTGAATATGCGCTCGGCATTGCCAGACAGGAAGGCGCTGGTTCCCAGCGGCGACAGTCCAAGGCCGGAGAGACCCGCCAAGCATTGTGTCGGGGTCAGCATCGGCCAATTGGTGCCAAACAGGACGCGGTCGCGCCCTATGCCTTTCATCCATTCGACAAAAAGCAGGCGACAGACGATGCAGCGCATAAGCTGACGTGTCGACGTAAAAAATTCTCGAACTTGATCGTCATCGTGACGAGTTCGTCGAGCCAAGGGAAACCGACATGGCCGCCCACGACGACGAGCTCGGGAAAATCGAGCATGACGTCTTCCAGATAAGGAATAAGTCGTCCGGTATCGGATCGTTTAAGCGGACCGGTGTGCCCAATCTGGGTGCAAAGGGGTATACCAGCGTCGATACACGCCGCATAAATGGGATAGTAGCGCCGATCGTTCGGAGGCAAATCCCAGAGCCAGGGGACGATGCGGACCCCGACGATGCCGTTGCTCCCAGCATGGCGGCGAATTTCGCGCGCTGCTTCCATGGGTTGTCTGATATCGACCCCAATAAGCCCGCGAAAACGCGCTGGGGCTGCCGCGATTTGCTCGGCAAGTTCCTCGTTGGCAATCAGGCTACCGGTGGGGCCGTACCAGGCTGACAAAAAACGCGATGTCGATCCCGGCGTCGTTCATCGCAGCGAGCGTCGAAGCGACGGACTGGATATTGTCCTCCGCGCGCCGCGTCCATCGCTGAAGCGTTGACATCCAAGGCTCGCGCGCCATGCGCGGCGTCGTAATTTGCGACCAAACGTCCACGATCCTCATTGAGCCTCCAAACAACTGGTGAGAATTGGCAAGAGATGACAAGCTGTCTCAGTCGACCAAAAATCTGGGCGGCAGCGACAATTCAGGACCAAGGCTGACGTGCCAGCGTCAAAACTGATTGCCGGGCCGCGCCAAGTGTCTTCGCTGCTGCGTCGTCGTCGCACAAGATGCGCGCGAGCTGCAGCGCGCCCATCATCAGTGCGAACAGGGATGTCGCCCGGAAGTGACGTTGTTCCGCCTTTCCGCCCGGGGGCAGGCAGGCGGCGATGAGGATGAGGATCGCCTCGTTTTGCGCAAGAAAACGCCGCCGTGCAACTTGCCCGAGCCGGGCGATTTCCGGAGCGAGCGCGGCGGCAGCACAGCCGTTTGCCATCGCGTTGCAATGATGCGTGGCCAGATAGACGCCTACCAGCGCATCCAGTCGCATGTCGTCCTTCACAGCCTCGATCGCGCCTTGCAAATGGCCGAGCGTGACGCGGGCGGCTTCTTCGACGGCGGCCGCGACAAGTTCGTCTCGCGATCCGAAATGACGATAGAACCCGCCGTGCGTGAGGCCAGCCTCGGCCATGACCTGCCGAACACCGACGGCTGCGAGGCCGTCGCCGCGAAACCGGTGCGCCGCGGCCCGCGTGACGAGCTCACGGACTGCAAATTTCTGATCGGCACCATCATAGCCCATTTTTCGGCTCCTCTCGGCGCGGCCACCATTCTATTCCTGGCGGTAGCGCGCAGCTATCTCCCCCCCGATAACATCGCGGAGGAAGCGGCCGCGTTCATCCTCCATGGCTGCCCATACAGACAGGTCCTTGAGGGTTGGGATCGTAACGGCTTCGCCGTTGTCGAGCGCTGCCAGAGCCACGTCGACAAGCTCCTCCGCGCGGATATAAGCACTATCTGGAAAGACCGAGTCATCCATACCTTGGGCGGAAAAAAAACTCGGTCCGCACAGGCCCAGGTAGCACCGTCTGAATGCGCAGGTCACTGTCTTGATGCTCCATCTGGAGCGAGCGCGTGAAGTTGAGCACGAACGCCTTCGAGCCGCTATAGCTGGCACCGCCCGCCGACGGTGAGAAAGCAACGACCGAGGCGATGTTCACCAAACTTCCTGATCCCGCCTTGCGGAAGCTTGCGAGCGCGGCAAGCGAAAGGCGCACGAGCGCAGTAATGTTAAGAGCGATCGTCGCGGCCTGAACTTCCACGCCCGTTCGAGCCGTTGGTCCCAGGCCGCCGGCACCGGCGCAGTTGACGAGCATAGCAATCGGGCCCGCGGCGATCCTGGCTTCGACAGCTTGAACGCCTTCCGGCTTTTCCAGATCGGCGACCAAGGTTTCGACGGCAACACCATGGGCAGCGCGCGCCCGGGCGGCGACCTCGTCAAGACGGTCCGCTCGCCGCGCGACCAGAAGAAGGTCACTGCCGCGCGAGGCAAGGCGGTCGGCGTAGGCGGCCCCAATCCCCGAGGATGCCCCCGTAACGATGCTAAGCTTATTGTCCATGTGACATTCCTTCCCGGTTACAAAGCCTCAGTCATGGGTGCGCGGCGACGGGCGGTTGTCAGCCATCCAACGCTTCTCGTCCGGAGTGCCTTCGCGCGGAGGATAAAAGCCGTTGATCGACCAGAGGTCGAAGGGCGTCTCGTCGATGTGGATTTCCCAATCGAGTCCGCGATCACGGATATAGGGTGCGATCACTTGGTTGACGCGATCGATGAACCGCCGACTGGCCTCGCGATTGGGGAATTCGCGTGCGATATGTTCAAGGACAAATCGCACGAAGCGCTTCGATGACACACCCCCCAGAACAGGTTGTTTTTCGTCCACTGCGCGGAAGACGATGCCGACAAAGAAGCGCGGCATAAACGGGGCGTAAATGTCGGTAATCTCTGCGGCAAGCTGCGCCTTGTCGGTGTCAGAGAAGGCGTCATCGGGATGGTAAATGATCCATAGGGGCATCGCGTAATTTCCTTCTCTTTGCATGGGTCCGCCGCAGCGCTGACGGGGAGATGACGGCTGTCATCGGTCGGTGCCAGCGGCAGATCGGCAATTGGCCAATCAAGCTGGAAAAATTGGCAGAATTGCCGCTCGCCGGATCCTCTTTGCGTCGGTCAAGAGAGGGACGGATCAGGAAAGGCGATTACCAATGACTTTTTTTCAGCTCGCGCCTTGGTTTCGCCGGAATCGGAACAATGGGATTGCCGATCGCGCGGCGGCTCGTGGCCGCGGGTCACGTGCTCACGGCGTGGAACCGCTCGCCGCAACCGCTCTCCGAAGCGCAAGCCTTTGGCGCCAATACCGCATCAAGCTTTGCTGCCCTCGTTGAAGAGGCCGACATAATCTTTTGCGCGTTTGCCAATGGCTCGGTTCTCGACGCTGTGCTGCGCCGCCATGGCAACACGCTTGGCATTCAAATCGCCGACAAGACTTTGATCCAGCTCGGCACCACGTCGATCGAACATTCGGAGCAATTGGCTCGCGCCATAGCGCAAATGGGTGGCCATTATATCGAGGCGCCGGTCTCGGGTTCGCGCGGTCCCGCCGAGGAAGGGCGGCTCGTGGCGATGCTTGGCGCGGCAACGGAACGTGACTTTCGGTTAGCGGAACGCCTACTTCCTGCGTTTGCCGAAACCATGTTCCGGTGCGGCGCCCCGCCTGCGGCAATGAAGACGAAGCTCTCCGTAAACTGTTTTCTTATCACGATGGTGTTGGGCTTGGCGGAGGCTTGGAATCTCGCCAAAACCCTCGGCGTGGACCATGCTGTGTTTCGTGCCATCCTTGACGCGGGGCCGATGTCCAGTGCTGTCTCGCGCGGTAAACTCGCCAAGCTTGCGGCTCAGGATTGGTCCGCGCAGGCTTCGATCGGCGATGTTCTGATGAACGCCGAGCTTGTGACCGAAGCTGCCCAAATGTCCGGCCTTTCAGCCGACTTGGCGCTCGAATGCCGAGCCTGGCTCGACCGCGCCGTGCAAGCGGGACTGGCCCGCGAGGACATGATTGCCGTCTCGCAGGTCATAAGCCCTACCCCGCCAAACAAACGCGACAATTGAACACTCGCCGGCCTGCCGCGCAAATCCGGAATGCATAAGCGTGAAATTGCTGCCATCGCGCAGCCAAGAAACGGTGATGCCCGAGTTGCGGCGCCTCGCGGATTCGGTGAAAAGATTTGGTGAGCGCACAACGCGGCCATCCGTCGGACGTCCAATTCTTTCGAGAAGGATCGTCGAGAGGATTGTCAGGACCTGTCCGCCAAAGCGGACAAGCCGATCTGGCCGTTCTTAGAGCGTCACCGTACCGCTGAACACCGATCGGCAACTGCCGGCGACGGAAGCGCGAATACCATTCTCGGCACGCCATGCCCGCAGGGCGAGTTCGCTTCGCCGTCCCATTTCCACACCTTGCACCGCCCTATACGCGATTTCGCTATCGTCGGTCAGCGAAAGCCGCAGCGCGGCAAGCGTTGCGTTGGCGCTGCCCGTGGCGGGGTCCTCCCATGTGCCTGCCAGCGGGGCAAACATGCGCGCGCGGATGTCGCGGCCATCTGGGCAATAGAAAAAAGATCGACAGCCGACCCCCGAGTTCCGGCAGAGAGTCCGCAAGGACGCGAAAGGCGCTCAAGTCGGGGACGGCGCGGGCCAGCGCGTCGGGTGCGACGGCGACCAAGACGAATTCGATCCCGACCGTCGCGCGCAGTGGTCCGTGGGTTGCAACGTCGATATCGCTCGGTGCCATCGACAAACAGCGCGCGACCGCTTCGGGTGACAGGCTATCCAGGATCCGCAACGGCTGGGGCGCGTCGATTTCTGCACCGCCGTCGGGCAGGAGCCGCACCTCCACGAGGCCCGAGATTTCCTCGAAGCGGATGACGGGGCCGGTTGCCGGCGCGAGCCGTGCCAGGACGCAGGCCGTGCCAACATTGGGATGGCCGGCAAAGGGCATCTCGCTGGTGCGATTGAATATCCGGACGCGTGCCGTGTTGGCTGGATCGTCAGGCGGCAATACGAAACTCGTTTCGCTGTAATTCATTTCTGCCGCGAGAGCCTGCATTTGCTCGGTAGTAAGACCTCGCGCGTCGGGGAAAACGGCAAGCGGATTACCGCCGAAAACCTGGTCCGTAAAAACATCGACAGTTTCGTAGCTATAACTTGGCACGCGTCAGGATCCTCTCAGCGCATCAACCTTCGCCACTCGGCAGGGTCGGTCGGTTGCGTAACATATTTGGGCACGCCCGCCGGGAGTTCCAGCCAGCGCTGCTTGCTTT
>FUIF01000027.1_pt1 | contig 10753 bp, 17 predicted proteins | sample 1003461 | NCBI WGS metagenome assembly FUIF01 (sample SAMEA80401918, study PRJEB19352) | marine metagenome
TTTGCCGTGATGATGCCGTGGCTTCGCATGAAATCGAGAATGTGTAGCTCTGGCTTTGTGAGCGGCTCACGCCAAACCCGACGCCGTTTATCGTCTGGCAAGGCTGCACGTAAACCCAGACGCGCACGTTTTCGCTCAAACGTCATCATTCTCCGCTTTAGCATTTCCTCATCCATGCCGTTGAAGCTCATACTTGCGTTGGAGAATGATTTGCTTTTGCGCCTCACTCCACGTTGAGAGGTTAGGTTCTGCAATACACGCCGACGATTGGCGACACCTTCCAACTCACCAATTGATTTGACTGTCTGCAAAGCTTGGTAAAACTCATTTTCATCAAGATCGGACCAATCCCCTAAAAACATCGACATTCGTGACATCGAACGCGACACGCATAACGCCCCCCTAAAGGGGGGCGATTTATAGCATGTCGTTTCGCTCGATTTCGACACGACACAAAAATGTCGAAAAATGTCGTGTCATGTCGCTCCATGTCACCCCTCATCGCACCGCCTAACCACCCCATCTTTCTGGGTTACTTTTTGCAGTTCTATGAGGCCTGTGAGCACCCTGTTAAACCGCGCTCTGTCGTTCCTTCTGCTGTCCGTTGCATACCGATCCAGGTACTCATCGCGCAGCCTGTCTCTCTCAACTTCATCATGTTCTTGCAGTTCCTCAAACAGGCTCATCACGGCGCGTTGTGACTTACTCATGCCACTTCCATTGCCGCTTAGATTTGGCACATCTGCTGTTGCCTCAAGCACAATGCTGCTCACCTCAAACATATCTGGCGTCATCAGTGTTATGGGTAGTTTGCTGAACGCCATCGGCTCTGGGAAAGCGTCATCTTTTTGCTTTGTCCATGTCATCACGACCTTGGCAAGCTCATCATCACCCACTTGCTCAACACGAAACTCATGATCGAGCTTGCCGTTAGCTCTGACGCTCCTCTGCCACGCTCTTTGTTGCTATGCCCAGTGTGATGCACTAGGAGCACCGTGCAGTCTTTATACTTCGCCCTACATCGGTCTAACGCCATGATGAGCAAGTTAACGTCCACACCAGAACGCTCATCAGCGCCGCCCAACGCCCTGGCCAATGTATCAACGATGATCAATCCTGGCGTTCCCGCTTGGTCGATGAGTTCATCTATGGCTTGTTCTAGCTCTGCAACGGCTTGTTCATTGCTAAGTATGACGGCACGGTTGCTTTTATAGAATTGCGCTTGCCCATCTTCTATTTGGTGATGTTTTTTCCATGCTGCGACACGTCTTGTGAGTCCGTTGCCCCCTTCGCCACAGAGGTAGAACACGCTGCTTTGTTTTACGTTATGTTCGTTCCATTGCTTTCCGGTAGCGATTGACAGCGCCATATCGAGCACCAAAAACGTTTTACCAGATCCTGATGCACCAAAGCACATCGCCAGTGTATCGCGTTCTATGAGGCCATCTATGAGCCAATCTGGTTTTTGTATGACCAGATCATCTATATGCGTGAATAGCTTGGGCTTGGGCTTTTCAACCCATGCATCGTGCAGCCGCTCTAAGCCTTGTTTAACGCTCTCTAGCCCTTGGCTAACGTGTATATCGTTCCAATCTGCACCTTGTATTTCGGGAAGTGCATACTGCCTCTGTGAAGCTTTAGCGGCTGCGATCCCTGGTGTATCATTATCTGCTGCGATCTGCAACGTAATATCTGGCCATTGTATAGCAAACGCATTGCAAATCTTGGGCAGGGTGCCTGCATCTAACGCAAATATTACTGGCACTTGCTGATCTAACGCCATGTGCACGCTAACCCCAGTGGCATAACCTTCTGTAACCCATGCCGTACAATCGCCTGTGAGCGTGCCTATGACGCCAAACGCCTGATCTTTGACGAGACCTTTGTTGAACTTCTTTAGCCCATTGGGTGCTATTCTTTGATGCCCAACAACCTCTTGCTCAAAATTATAGAGAGGTACTACAACCGTATCACCATCTAGCTCTGCGTTTATTAGCTCGATTTGTTTTGCCTCAATGTAAGTGCTCATATTGCTGCTCGGTTTTAGCTTAATTATGTTTTCAAAATCGCTTGCAGTTGGTTTATGCTCAAACGCATTTTCTTGTTTAAAAACAGGCCACACGCCATCGTGCTTCATCTCATCTGTGATGCTACGGAAGTCGTTGCACTGTCTGCAATGCACTTTGACAAGGTTCTTATATTCGTTGATGCGAAACCTGTCTGTGCCACCGCACGCAGGGCATGGGCATGATATTCAGCTTTTGAATTACCACCAGATACACGCTTCATGTTGTACCTGGTGATAATTCTGTCTGACCATTCTGACCAGTATGGTTGCTCGTAGTCAGGCATTGGTTAAAATGGTATCTCATCATCAAGATCATTGGTTGCAGCTTGCTTATCTTTCTTGCCGAGATCGCCACCAAACGCAGACTTTTTAGGTGCCTTTGGTTCATCCTTTTTGCCATCGAGCAAGTCTGCGAATTCTTGTGCTACTACATCATCTGATGTTTCAACCAAATCATTAAACGGATTGCTTTGCTCTTGCTGTTCACGTTCTGCAAGCTCAACCACCATTACACCCTCTGGCCGTAGCTGCACCCCTGTTTTACCTGCAAATGACCAAGGGTATATTTTAAGCATAACGTGGATTGTGCTGTTGGTTGTTAGCTGAAAATCGTCTGCTGCTTTGCTGCCATCTTTCATGTATTGGCGTGGCTTACTGTTGGCGTCTTGGTAAGTCTTTTTGACAAGCTTGGCGATACGTCCTGTGTTATCTTCGTTTTGCGGAAAGATTTGATCAAGGTCAGTTGCGTAAAACGGCTCTGCTTTTGTTTTGTCGCTTTCTTTCCAAGCTTTACGCATTGTATTGGCAAGGTCTTTTGCTTGCTCATCAGACATAATGACGTGCATTTCATACTTGCCGTCTGGGTCAGTTGCATCACAAGGCACACTGCCACCTTTGGGCCTGCTTTCTGTAGGGGTTGGGTCAAACTTATATGCTCTGTCCAGTTTTGGCCAAAGTGCTTTGACGTTTGTGAGTCGATAATCCATGTGTTTGTCTCCTTTTTAATCTAGATAATCGGGTAGGTTATGCATCGAAAAGCTGCCCCAGCGCGTGCTATAGTTGCCGGTTTCTTTTGCTTCTGCGATTTCTTGTAATGCTGTTTCAACAACGTTCGTTGCGTATTCGATTGCCTCTTGGTCAAGCGTGTGAAAATGCGCAGGGTAGGGCCATTCTTTTTCTACGGCGAGGAAGCAAAGTATTGCACCTCTACTTCTAGGAGCTTGGCGCAGAGCAAATAATGCGCAGCTTGAAAGTGATACCCCAAACGAAAGATTGCCTTACCAAAGTTCTTTGGGTCAGCTTGCGCGGCTGTTTTAACGTCTCCCATAACTCTGAGCTTTGGCGAATAAATATCGGGCCTACATTTTAGCAAGAGGCCAGTGCTAGGGTGCTCTACAAAGTAGCTATGCTCCACTTGCTTATCTTTTTGCTGTAATAGCTTGCCGCAATGCGCATCGTTCATCAAACCGCCTACAATCTCGCCGTAATCAGCTTCAACGCCATTGACCATTCCTTTGACCATATCGTAGTCTTTGCGGGGCAGAACAACCTTGCCTTGCGCTTGGGCTAGTGCGTCTAACTCTTTGAAAGCTTTTGTTGCGCGTGATTTCTCATCTGAGACCAACACATTGCCTAACTCTGGCTCTAATGCTTCGCTATGCACGGCTGTTCCCACGTCTGCCACATGCTTTGCGAGGTTGAATTGATTATGCATCGCATGGAACGGTGACTTGGTGATCCATAGCTTTAAGAAGGAAGCATTAACCCCTGTTTCTGCGTGATAATCTGCGTTTGTTATATCTTTGTGTATGCCTGTCTTTTGTTTATATTCTCGTAGCCATTTATCTTTAGTTTCGTGCTTTTTATCTTGTTTCATGTTGTCTCCTCTACCGCCTTGATCGTCTGACCAATTCGCATGGCTATTTGCGGCACAATGGCGTTGCCTAGTCCTTTAAGTCTGTCCACCTTCTGGGTATCCCATTAGCCACTCGACCCACTGCGGGTTCAGGCTTCCAGGTGTTGCTTCTTTTCTCCCCACCGCTCTGCTCTAGGCACTCGTCTCCTATCGCGCTCTCTGCCCAGTTCGCCACGTCTCCCGTCATCTTCCAATCTCTTGCTCTGGGCGTCGGCCACATCGCTACTGCTGTTGCCAGGGGATTGCCGCTTGATGGGATTTTCTTTTCGTCTCCCTTGTGGTTCTTGTACGGCCCTCCTGTTGAGGCGATTGGCGTCGGCCACATCTTTACGCGATCCGCTAGATTTAGACTGTGACTGCTTTTCTTGTCCTTGCTTAACCTTCTGCCTGATGCTGTCAGTTCTGCGTCTGGATGCTCTATCTCCTGAGTTGTCGGTGTCGGCCACATTTCTTGCGACAATCCAGAGTCGCATACGTCTATGTGGGGCGTCGACGGATACAGCTCCAAGATGAAATGTTTGGACTGCGTAATTGGCTTTGTCTGCCAAGTCAGAAAGCACTTCGTCGAGGCCCATAGTGATATGCCCAGAAACGTTTTCACAAACGATCCAATCTGGTCTGACTTGCTGAACAATGGAAAATATTTCCGGCCAGATGTGTCTGTCATCTTCACTGCCTCTGCGCTGCCCGGCTTGACTAAAGGTTGGCAGGGGTATCCCGCTGTGAGGATGCTTGGTCTGTCTCCGATTGCGTGAATAATTCTAGTTGGGTCATTGGCTAGTTCCTTTACATCTTCTGCAATCGGCACGTCTGGCCAATGCTTTGCTAAAATCTGTCGGCTCCAAGGCTCGATGTCGCAGAACAAAACTGGTTTGCTGAGTTCTGCCCATTCAAAGCCCAACGCAAAGCCACCGATGCCACTGCAAAGGTCAACATGCGCCATCATGTTAACCACCCAATTTGCGGAGCTTTTGTTGATCCTGTTTCCCAGACAAACCAGGCAAGGCACATCATGCCGCCTTTGTAAGCTTGCCCATCTTTCATCAACGAAAGTCGTTTTGAGAAAACCCAGACTCTAACTGGTGGGTGTTTCTTAAAAAATTCTGCGCGTGCAATACCTTCTAAAAAAGTAATTTTAAGTAAAAAGGCTGTTTTAAATCTTGCTATTGATTGAGCGTGCTCTGCCATCAAAAGCGCCATTTTTGCGTAGGGTGGGTTAGTTATAATGTTGTCTCTTTGTTTACGCTCAAACAGAAAATCTCTTTTGGGAGTTCCATAACCTCGATCAACTAGATCAGAACTTTCAACCTCATAACCGTGCTTTAATAATCTCTTGCTAATGTGACCTTCGCCACAACACGGCTCAAAAATACTGCCCTTGAAAGTTTCTACAGATAATAAAGCGTCAGTAGCTTCAAATGGCGTTGCATAGAAATCATCTTTTTGCCGATCTCCGCGTGCATTAAACCCAATAGACTGCATTGCTCTTGCGCGGCTCACTCTACTGCCCTCGCATATGCAGCCATTAGCAACGCTTCGGCTCTGTGTTCATCCTTTTTGCGCTTTAGTTGGTCGCTCACTTTGGGAAACTGTTGGATTGCTAGGCGTCTTGCACCGTCTTTATCTGCCGGTACGTGCAACGCTTTTTTCCAACTAGCTGGCGTTACAATCTGGTGCTTGATGTTAAGCACGCCTACCGTTGACAAAATTTGACCGTAGCCCATACCAATTTTAAAGGCAGAGCTAACGCCTTGCTTTGGTCTTGCCGATTGTTTCTCTATTATAAGGAAGTCAATCTGCGTGCTTTGCAGTATGTCTTTCAGTTCGTGAGCGTTTAGGCCACCTTCTGCAAATGTCGGCAGATCATAGACTTGGCACCAATCTCCGCAGAGTAGGGCAACGCCACCAGTTTTGTAACCTGGGTCAATGCCGCAATAGGTTCTATCTAGCCCCATTTTCGGCCTCATATCTGTGCTTTAATATTTGCTGAAGTAAGGACGCGACGCTGCGACGATCCTCTTTTGCTTCGTTTTCTAGCTTCGTTTTTAACTGACCATCAATCTGACGAACAACGTAACCTGTTGATTTTCCATGTAAAACTCTCGTGCTTGTCATTTTATTTTCAAATACTGTGTTTAGTACTTGTATAATGATAGCAAATTGCTATATATGAATAGGAGACAGTAGATAGACAGGAGAGATACAGTGTATTCTTCTATACTTACGGAATACATTTACCAGATGCATGGTGTGCACATTGTATGGACGCCATCGCATCTCTATGACGAACCACCATTTTAAGAAAGGAGGAACCAATGAAACACATCATTGACTACGATCATATGTGCCGCGTTTGCCAAGGCAAGCAACGCATATTCAGATGGGAGTACTCACCAACGACGGCAAAGCAAGTGCTTGTAGGTGAGGATTGTGATTACTGTGTGGGCGGTTATCGCGCCATCACGATTGGCAAAAGAAACAAATACTAGACATAGAGTCTTACTTTCATATGCTTTATAAAAACTGGAGGAATACACCATGAAGTATGGAGCTTCATTTTTGGTGCCGATGAGGAGCATCAAAAAAGCAACGCAAAGGCATTAGAGCGTTAGCCAAAGCCCAAAGTGCAGAGGTCAAATGGTTTGTTGAGACAGAAGGGCGCGAAAGACGCGACGTAGAGGACAGAGAGGAGCTACAAGCGTGCGCTAGGTATTGCCGCACCAACAACGCAACTTTCGCACTCAGTTCGCTCTCTGGATTCACCAAACGCAAATGGCAAGGCATGACGTGGCTCAAGCATCAGATTGAAATGTATGACATGACGTTTGCGATTGCAGATGATCCAACAATTACAAAAGGGTCATTGCATGTGCTCAGTGCGGCAGCAGACATTCAACGCGCACGTATTGCAGAGAAAAGCAAAGCCGCGTTGGACAATATAAAACGCAAACTTGATGCCGGTGAGGAGGTGATTGCCAAACGCTCTGGCAAAAAGGTTGAGAAGCTAGGCACGCATCAGAATATTAGGAAGTCTGCAAAGCTAGGCAACAAAGCCCAAGCGGAAAGAGCCGCAGAACGTGATGCACAAGTCTGGCCTATGATAGAGCAATATCTTGCACAAGGCATGGGCTACAACGCGATTGCAAGGCAACTCAACATTCAAGAGATACCAACGCCCAATGACAAGGCACGGTATAAAAGAGACACGTTAGGGGTTTGGTACGCCTCTACCGTGAGAAACATTGTACTAAGGAGAAACAAATGAAACAGAAAAACTACACCTGGCGGCACTTGTATAACTCAAGTTCTGCAAAAATAGCTAAGTTTAAATGCATAGAGCGTTGCGGAGTTCCGCAGTCTGATTGGGTCAGTGATAGCGCGTGGGGTAACCCAGTAGCGATTTTTGTTGATGAGGTGCGCTATGTCTAATCTTAATAAAATAGCTGAACTACACAAAAAAGAGCTTGGAGCAGAACGCTTAAACAAAGACTTTATTTCAAAACATGACACAATGTTAAAACACCCCGACAAGTATAAAATGGATTACTTTCCTGTTGATGGTGAAGACTTGCGCTCAGTTCGAGAAGCTATGGTGCAGATGTTCAAGCAAACTCAAATGGAAATGGAAATTCAGATGTACCACGATAAAAAGAACTGGGCAAAAGACAGTGATTTGTGGGCTTGGTTTGGCGCTAGTCGTGAGCGAAGTGTTTATTTACACGCCTTTAATTTAGACGGTTATCCTAACGGTTGGACTGTCAACGAAATGGCCGACTATTTGCAAAGAGATAGAACCTCTGTCAGCCGTGACTTGACAGACTGTCACCAAAAAGGCTTTATTTATCGTGATAAATCATTCGGAAATCAGGCCGCATATCACCCCACAGAACGCTTAATAAATAACGGCACTTGGTATGCAGAATACTATGTAGACTTGATTATTAGCCTCACTGAAGCGTCTGCAAGACAATGGTTTATTGAGTACCGAAAGATAGAAAAGCAACATCTACAAAAGCGTGACAGTCTGCAACAAAACAATTGAGGGTCTGTCACATTGTTTTATATTTTTGCCGTGATAATTTAAAGACAGGAGGATTACACTAGTGGTACACAAACGACGCAAGAGCAACCCAACAGTCTTAAAAATGGCTACTGGTGTCATGCGTTTTAAACGGAGGGTAGACATACCCATGTGGCATGTTGATCATATCCAAAAGACCGCAAACATTTTACGTGAGTATGCAGATCGCATCGAAAGTACGCTTGACAGCAATTCTATGCGAAACTCAGATAAGACGTTAGCGGTGCAGTACATGATCCAGTCGATGAATAGCGACATGAACCGTATGACTCCAAGAGACCCGCGGGAACGTGGGGCAGAGCGCGGTGGGTATAACCATGAGTATGGTCGCGGTTATCTCAACACTAACGGTTTTGACGAACTGTTAGCGCGTGATGATATGGATGAGTAACCAACGTTTAGGCGCTGCAAAAAAGTGGCTAGACGCACTACAAAAAGGAAAAGACTACAATGTTGAGGTCAACAACACAATATAGTGAGGGGATACAAAGCAGTAGCGGTAGAACTTCACGTAATCAGACCAAGGGAAATGTATATGGTTTGCGCATAATATATAATATCTCTCTTTTAACTGTACGAACTAAAAATCACTACAATCAGATCAAACTGTACTGTCAGAACAGTCTACTCTGTGCAGTACTTAGGGATATAGTAGGGGGGCTTTCAGTATTCCTCCTATTATTCCTTACCCTTATCTTTGGGGGAGTGTTGCTATGAACGTAGTAAAAGTTAAATTCCGCAAAGATGAAAAAGAGGAAAGCTTACGACCAGACTTTGAAGATAGCATGGTTGATCTTGCAGAGAACCTTGCGATTTGCATGGCAGAGGTGCGTAAGTGGGAAGCTTTTAAACAAGCGGCTGCAACTGCGCTCTCTGAGGGCATGGACTTATTAGACATTGCAGAACTGCATACTGAAAACCATGTTTTTAAAATCACGGATGGCAAGCTAGAAGTAGATTATTACAAGGGGAGTGTGCACTAATGAGACACCCACTATCCCCAGTGCAAAAAGAAATCTACGACTTTATTGTAGAGTTCTATAAGCAAAACGATAATCTTAACCCTTCTTTGCGCGATATTGCTAATGGGCAGATTAACGGCAAGCAAGTCATCAAAAAGCGTGTTGGGCGTGAGAACATCAGACGCAGAATAAAGATGCTTTGCGAAAAGGATTACCTTGAAGAAAGGTTTTATCGCAACGTTGCGTATTGGGTGCCTAAAGATGCCAAGTGATGAGCAAGACAAAGCAGCCGGTAATCTCTCAGCCTTAGACTTGATGAAAGCAATGGCAGACGTTGAGAATAGGGCAATGCACAAGGTTTTCGGCACAAAGCGCACAAACGTTTCACAACCGATTGACCGTGAGAAAAAGCTAAAGCTTACCCAGAAAGCGCAGATGGTAAACCGTATGCTGCATATGGATATGTCTGAGACGCAGATTGCAAACGTGCTTGGCACAACCAGGCAGTCTGTCAGTCAAATCAGATCACGGTATGCGTTACCGAGGGAAGAGCTATGATTACATATTTCACGGCTCTGTTGCTTACCTACACCTTGCAAGGTGAGATTGTCACTGCAAGGTTCTGGCTTACTAGCTATCAGCAATGCATCGAGTCTATGGATCATATGGAGGGCATGTACGACTTTCTTGCTGATAACGTAAGCGGCAAGCTGATCTACTTGCGTTGTGAGCAAACAAATGTCTTTAGCGGCATCAATGAGGAAAGGTTTATTAAACCAAGCTACGGCCTAATAGTTGAGAGGAGTAAAAAAAATGAAGTGGCGAATAGAATCAAAAACAAAAGTTATTAATACTTAATGAAGATTACGAAATTGGTTTTGACCGATTAAAAGAAAATGGGTGGCTTGAACACTTGGCACAAAAAAACTGGGTTAAGATGGATAGTTTATTTAAAGCTTTTGTGGCCGCATACAAAGCCGCAGAGATACCGCTTTCAAAACATTTTTTTGATACGTTTCATGCTGCGTACATGGTTCACGTCGATTCAAGATTTTATGATTTAATTTTTAATCTACGTTACGCGGATGAGAACAAACTGTTCTATAAAGCAGCAGACTTAAAGTCAGAACAAGCCTTAATTGAAGAAATAGTGGCTTAAACAATAGACAAGGCCAACTCTAGCGTTTCTTTGTTGCGCCTTGTCCAACCTTTTCCGTAATGTTTAAAATCGTCTAACCCTTCGTAAAACTTTTGCCTACCGTAGTAGTAGTTGTCTAACACTTCTTTCGGCTCTCGATTATGCACGGCTGCAATCGTCATTTTACCTATTTTGCCGTCTGCTGTAGCCCCAACTGCTTTTTGCAATATTTTTGCGGCTCTGCTTGGCCCTGCATTTACGCATAAATCTGCACAAGAAATATCCACACCGCTTGGCAAATGATCTGCCTTTATCACATCCCAATAGTTTTGCTTATATAGCGGCTTCACATCTTCTTTTGTCAGTGCTTTCATCACATCTTTAGGTGCAGGCTTGCCGGTATACTTTGCCCAATTCCACGCGGTAACGCCCCACATTGTAGAGCCTTCATTGCCGTGTCCATCGCCTTTGGCATTACCGTTATCGCGTTGATCGTCTGTAAAACCACCCTCATGCTTTATCAGCATATCAAAGAACATTTCCCAATTCTTTTTCATTACTCTAACTCCACTGCTTTTGTTCCCCATTG
>FUIF01012431.1_pt1 | contig 10751 bp, 26 predicted proteins | sample 1003461 | NCBI WGS metagenome assembly FUIF01 (sample SAMEA80401918, study PRJEB19352) | marine metagenome
GCTTTTCTCCAGCTTTCGTGAGCCTCTTCAGGTGTTTTGTAGCAACCAAGGTGTGTGTACATGCCTTTCTTACTTATTTGAGCTCTGTACATCTCTCCATGTTTTGTGACTCCTCTAGGTAGTCCCTTCTCAGCGACCTCGCGGAACAGCATGTTTAATTCGCTACTAACAAACACGCAAGTGTCAGGCCCATACTCCTTATTCCCATCTATGATTATATCTTTATCCAAGTGCTTGCCAATATGGTCCTGGCTCGTCATCCATCGATGAAAGTTGGAGAATGTTAGCCAATCTTTTACTATGTAGCATCCTACATAAGTAGACTTCTCCTTTTGGCGAGCATCTGAATAGCACCTCTCAATCATATTCTTCCAGCGACGGTATATCGGGCACCACTTTGTCTTACCGTCGACCTTTGGGCACACAGCGTAGTTAGCATCGTTCGTAGCTACACCACGTATCAGCTTCATAACTCAATCACCTCGCTGCAGTAGAATTTATGTACGTTACCATGCGCGTCGCGCGCTTCGAAGGTATCGCCTTTTTGACAGGTGAGTAGTACATGAGATTGGATCGCGATAGCTGCAGCGTTAGCGTCGTCTCGTTCGGCTGTACATTGCTGAGCGTATCGTAACAGTTTGGTATACTGCTCTTCTGTCGGCTCAGCTGCTTCAGTACTGACAGCCATGATAGCGGCTATGAAGCCAGCGATGATAAGAAAAAGTTTGATTGGTGTGTTCATTATAAGTCATACCCTTCTCTAAGAATTTGAGCGTTTCTATTCGCTCGGTTTGGCAGCTCGCGTGCATACTCACTATCGAGTAAGTCGTTTGCTGCCTGCTTATAATCTTTGATGCATAATGACAGCGTTAGTTCCTTAAATTTTAACGCGCCTCGAATACCAAGGTTGTAACTAAGATCTAGCATCACGATCTTTCCTTCGAGAGGTAAGCTGGCGTAGCACTCGTAGCGCACCTTGAGCCTTCTGTGGATGTGGATCACGTCGCGCTCAAGCTGACCAAACGCGTGAGCCTTGGACCACAACAGGCACTTGTAATCAGCGCAGTACGAACTGGCGCTCACGTCCAAATTCGGCATCCTTGCCTCCAGGTTGTATCCGTAGCCAACATGCCAAACACCCTGAATTTGGTAAGGCTCAGCACGAAAGCCCTCGTTCGCCATGAGCATCTGCATCACAGCGTAAAATAATAGAGAGGTCATAATCTATAATCTCCATTTGACCTTGGGTAGAGTTTATGTAAGCTCGATAAAAATTCTTCTGTTCTACCTCTACAATCTTTCCCTCGCACCAAACACTTATCAGGATTTACGTTATATAACCTAATCAGTTGCTCAGCACCTACATAATGCTGATCGTCGTCATAAGCACTCATCACATAACCTGGCATGACTAAGTAATCGTATTTACTCATACCAGCCTCTCAAGCGTGTCGATAATATCATCTATACGATCACCTTGAGCTTTAGCTGTTAGGAACTCTCGAACCGCTAATGTCAATTCTAAATGTTCTTGCTCAACTCCACGCTGGCGCGTCTTGAGTTTGTTGAACGCCTCGACCACGTTATCTCGCTCGTGCTTTACTTTTGCGTATGCTTCGGGGAGTGTAGATTGGTACGACATACCATCTACGATTTTTCCTTTACCATCTGACATATCAACTCTCCTTCAATGTAAATATCTGGACGCCTTTACCATAATTATGCTCTAGCGATACACGCTCAAATGCTTCCAATTCTTTTATCACTCGCTTTGGTAGAACTGGATTCGGTTTTCTATTCCAAGAACCTACTTCCTTACTTTGACTTAGTAACTGAATACAGCAACCATTATCCATAAACTCATCAGTCGAAGTTATATCGTAAGAATTCCTACCTATCTTCATCACCATTATTGGCTCGGACATATCAACTCTCCAAGTAAGGCGATAAGTATTTTAATCTTTTTGTCGCTTCTAACAACGTGCGACGCATCTTCACAAGACCATCAGTATCGTCTTGTGGGTCTAAGTCGTCTGTAACGCTAGCGATGTCAATACCAGCTTCCACAAAATGCTGAGCTTCTTCTAGGCTCTCGATTAGGTGCTGGTCAAGCTGCTCATACGTCGCACGCTTCGCTTCCATTTTAATCACGGTCATACCAGGCCTCTCAGTGTTTCGATTAGGTCTTCCATATCTTTTTCTTCTGGAAAGCGGCTGGCCAAGATCTCAGCGATGTTACTCTCTGGTAGGTGCTTCAGAAGATTCGTACCGTCTATCTGCGCTAAGATATTCGCCTCGCCTATCTTTTCGATCAGCACACGGTCCTGGCACCCACTGGTCAGCAGCTTACCACGTACCTGTACAGTGAATAGGTCGCCAGTATTCGGCACGATCATACCATCAACTTCTATCTGGCCTGCTACATCAAATGTTAGTTTTGACTCCATCACACACCTCACGTAATTCGTTTAACTTCTGACGCATCTGTTCAAATGAGTCGTTCATCATCTGAGAGACTTCAATCGCACCAGCTAACTTATTTGGTGCTCGACTTATCGCAGTATCAACACGCCACTGCAGACTCGTAAGTCGTTTCGCTCTATCTTCTGACACTGAAGTTAAAAGTTCGTTCAATTCCGTTTTCTTTAGTTCTGCTAATTGGTCCTCATCCATGGCCATAAGCTCATCAATTGGAGGGAGTGACATTTTGTGCGTCCTCTACAGTCATTGTGTATTTCTTGCGACGGGCGTGATCTTCTACAAAGACTCGCTCTGCACCAGTCGTCGCTACTGAGATACCAGCTAAATAGATCAATGTGCTCAAGACCTGTTCATCGGTCATCTCGTGCTTATTCAACACTTCGATGATATCAGCCTGAGCGTCACCACTGACTCGCATCTTAGTCTCTTTAAGGTTCGTCGTGCCTGGTTTATCGAACATCTTCTTGTTCAAGATGACCAAGGCTTCTAGCCCTATTCTATACACTGCGTATATTAAGGCTACTACGGTTATTATCTGCCAGAATAGATCCATCACTCAGTCACCTCATCGATCGATTCTTTTACTTTATCAGCGACTTCTTCTACTGACTCTTTCAGGTTTTCCGCAACGGCTTTGGCTGCTTTCTTAGCTGCTTCTGCCAGCGCTGCCTGCTCCTCTACGATCTTTGTAGCTCCTGCTTGGCGTGCGTCGATAACTGCGTTGATTTCGTCAGCCTTGGCGTTGATTTCTTCGGGCGTCGTCGCACACCCTGACATCGTTAGCAGGACTACAACAGTGAAGAAGATCATAAGACCTAGTGCTATACTTCCATGTGGTGTTAGGTGGCTGAAAAGTTTCTTATCCATATCTCGAATACTAGTGTGTTTCATTTGCTAATTCCTCGGCTCGTTTAAAATCTTTTTTAAGTACTGCTTCTTTGATCTTTTCTAAGTGAAGAAGATACGCTGTGATATCTTCTTTACATGCTGTGGTTTCACAACACATCATTAAACTCTCATAACATTTTGACCGCTTAGTTTTCACTTGGTTCCTCCTTTTTAGTTAGAATTCTCCTAGCTTCTCTGACCTCTTTGTCTGTCTCAGGGTCCCAGTTACCTGCGTCGCCGCTTCTTACCAATTCGCAGTACGCTTCTGTTATATCACTTAGTACTTGCTTCATCTTCTTTAACTTACCCATCATCTTTCTCCTTTCTGTATTCACTCAACTTAAATACTTCGATCAGGTGATCTACTATATCCATAGCTTCTGATACATTTATCCAAGCTAGTGCGTCTTCAGGTCCACCACACTCGGTATGGATTATTAGTTCAAAATCCTCGTCTATCTCATCGTCTATAACCAGACCTCTAAACTCTAATTTACCCATCATCTTTCTCCACTGCTTCTAAGGACGTACTAGGCATCTGGCCAAGGCTGGCCTCCCAACCTCGCTTCATTTCTTTTATCAGAGCTTCTTTGTCAGCACCAACCCATAAGTCATGATCACGTACAATCACTGGGTACTGTCTCGACTTGGTATTGGCTCCGTATGTCACGCGAATACGTTTGTCGCTACCAGCAATCTCTGCGCACTTCTGCATACGAAACATTTTGATCTGTGTCTTCTCTACACTCGATAACTTATCACCACCTAAAGTGTCAGATACGAAACTTTCAATAACATCACGGCTGACCACCGACGCAATAAATGGGCCTACTCTGTCTTCGACCGCGTCTGTCAGTAAAATTTCTACTTCTGATTTGAATGAACGAATCATATCCTGCTTGGCTGCGGTCATCGCTGGCGCTGCGGTCATACTCAGTGTGCCAATGTCATAATTCATTAACCACTTATGCAAGTGAGCAGGGCCGTCTGTGTCTAGCCACTGAAACAACTTGTCGTAATATGCGTTGGCCTTCGCTGCGGCTAAAATTCTGTATACCCAAAACCGTCTATCACCTTCATCAATCGGCAGCGCGTTTATGTGGTTAGAGAAACACAATATGTTTACGTAAGTTGGGTATGTACCTTTTACACCAAACTTTATATTTACTGCGATGTGAGGTTCTGTAATCATCGGCTTCAGTGTCTCGACCATATCAAATTGATCTCGACCGTTCGTCTTCAGCTCATCGATCACTAAAATTGTCTTCTCGAACATGAACTCGTTGAACCCGTCTTTAATATCTTTAGGTCCGATCGTTGCAAAATTTCTCTGGCCTACTAAGTGCTTCAACAACTCGGCTACCCAACCTTTGCCGACACCAGGTACTGACACGATGAACGGTGCCCAAGGTACACGACGTTCAGGGTGCTTAATACTTGTCGCCATCCATGATATAAATACGTGAGCGTCTTCCTGCCTAGGAAACATATAATCCATGTGATCTAAGAATGGTTGTATCTGAGCAGGGTGAGACTCATCTACGACTTTCAGGCTATTGCCTTTGTAGTTATTGATTAAGTCATCCCCTTCACTCTTATAAATCAGAGGGCGGCCTGGGTGATACATAATACCTCTTACTGTCTTGCGCTCGTCGCACTCTAACCAGCTCTTGGTCAGTACAGTCTTTCCACGTTTGCGATTACCGAACGCGTTCTTAAATTCTTCTAACTTATAGTCCTTACCCATCTTTCCGTCATCTACACTAATTATTCGTGAGCCTTTCTCGATGAAGTAGAACTTATCTAAAAATGCTCCTAGTGATGTCAATGCATCAGGATCTTCTTCAGCTGGTTCTGGAACTTCAGCGCCCCAACCACTCGCTGGCGCGTCTGGTACTTCGTCCATAGTCGATACTGCGTTCGTTCTTTTTTCATGTAGCTCGTGTGCTAACCCTGACCTTACCTCACGATTATCACGTTCAATAAAGTTATAGACTGACGGGTATACTTCTAACTCTAAGGTATGATCAGGTATAGGCTTATCACCTGGAGGCATAAGCTCGATCATAGTCGCCTTAATTTTCTGCTTACACTCATCAGCGCTATAGCCTTGATTCACCAATAGTCCAGCATAACTAATCAGGTAGTGAGTACGATCACCTGACTTGAGAGTATCTGGCATCTCAAAACCTTCACCCGTCGTGATCATCGCGTCTGTCATCGACATCGATTTTTGTTGTTGTTGTATTGGTGCTGGTGCTTTCGATAGTAGATCATCCGCAGTGAATAGACCTTCTTCACCTATAGTCAGACCTACTTGAAACGGCTTATCTGTATTCTTTAGGTGCCATGAGCCTGGTATACGAACGACTCGATCTAGATTCACCATCGCTACATCACAATCAAATGATAGTGCTAATGATTTCTGTGTTGGTTTGAACTTTTCCAGTGCGTCTGTAGTACGCCAGTAGATGTGGTAATTGCCTTTACTTGACTCGACTACCATCAACGGTTTAGGCATCGCTTTGACAATCGGTGTTATTGGTGCACCGTCTGTATCTAAAAAGTAGCTTGATAGTTTGGTAACGTTGTCCTTACCACGGCCAGTACTCACGTTCATCTGTACGAATATACCAGCACCTTTTGACTGCAGTACTTGAAGTCTAACCAGTGCGTCTTCGACGGTTGTGGTGAATGTGCATGCTAGTGGATCTCTGGCCTTCGCTTCCTTTAAAGCCTTGGTAACTTCCTTGCTGTCAGTAAAAGTCTGGAACGTGAAAGTACTAGATTCAGGCTGAATAGTCTTTAGGTACAACATAAATTTAGCTTGATCTATTAGGTACTTATCCATAATTCGCTGCTCTTTTTCGTAGTTATTTGGTTGATAAGCATGGCGGATATCTCACCGCCCTGTCAATCGTTATGATATTTCAGTCTAAGACTTATGGTATTCTTCGCAGCACTCAGCACTGCAGAACGCGTTGTTGTGGGTGTGCTCAGTCGGGCAGACCAGGCACGTCTTGACCTTCTTCGCACGCTTTTTACTCGTTGGTTTGAATGTGTCTTGCTGGCCCGTACTGGCCAATAACATGTTCGCTATCGCCTTCGACTGCTTAATCTGTCTCATCGTATTCCCCAGCTGTATAGTAGTGCTTGAAATTAGCCAGTGCCTGCTCTTTGACCATATCAGCATCAGCACCTGACACTGCGAACAGTCCTTTTGCACAGTCATAGTTATGAAGATCTCCATTGACTGTGACTTTTACGTACTTCTCGAACGTGGCTTCGAACGCCTTTTGTTCTTCGAGGTACTGGTTTATCACGCCTATTACTTTGCGTGGGTATGTCTTGCATTCAGGTTTTTTCATATCTTCTCGCTTTTCTAACTCGACTAACCAGTCGCGGATTACCGTTTGAACGGGATGAGTTATTAGTGGGCCTCTAGAACTCATAAGTCAGTGACGTGTTTACCACGCTCCCCATAGTTGTGATTCGAACAAATTCATAGTCGAAGTAGACCACTGGTACAAATAAATATCCTTCGTACATAGTCGGTACACTGCCGTCATATCCTTTTACGGCGGCGATGAATACACCAATTGCTGCGTCGTCAGGTATTAAGACAAACTCTTTTCCTGCGCCTGCGAAGTATGAGCGGACATAGTGGCTGTTTATGAATGTGCCACCTGTAGTGAAATAACGGTTCTCGTCGCTCACGTCGCGCTCGTCGTATAGTGTGACCTGGACTAGATCATTCTTTTCATTTAGCTCAGGGCCATCATTTAACATGTGCTGAGTCCAGAAGCCTACACTGACGCCAACATCCGTCGCATGCGCCGTCATTAGAGCGGCCATAGTTAGTACAACTGCTAAGATCATTTCGATTAAAAGTTTCATGATAGTTCTCCTAAAAGATTCTCTACTTGGTTTAAGACATCGTTTAGCTCGCCAAGTTCCTGATACTTATGTTCGCGTGTTACTCTGATGAATTCATTCGTCCTCTCACTGGCTAAGTAAAAGAGTGAACGGGCGTTCTCTTCTGACATACCAGTCGTATCTATCTCGATAGTGTTCTTACGAGTACCAACACGCGCTTGGCCGTTGCTTAGATCTGCGATTTCTTTTTCTAGCTTGGCCTGATTTTTTAGTAATTCGTTTATAGCTTTCATAGTTTCACCTTTAATTTCATAAGTTCTTTTTTCAGTGCTACAACTTCATCTGTTAGTTCGATAATTTTATTCATCGATATAGTCTTCGTGACTGTCAACGACGCTAGGTAGTAAGGCGGTGCATTGTCACAGTATGGGCATGGTGTTTTATTAGCCATGATTCGCTCCCTCTACTATTAGATAAATAGTTAGTATCAGCGCTAGGTAAATACAGCCCGCGCTTGATATGTAAAACACGTTACCTTTTTGTATCACGTTAAATTTTGCGTCGCCTTTTAGCTTCTTGGCTAGTTGATGGTCCTTATCTCCCCAAACTAAAAAGAGAATACCGAACGCTGTTAGTATACCGATAGCGCAGAATTTTAAGATCATGACGCGCACCACTCAACCAAAAGTTCACGTAACTTTTCTGTTTGGTATTTTCGCTCAGCAGCAGCAGCATCAGCAGCATAAGCAGCATAAGCAGCAGCATAAGAAGCAGCAGCATAAGAAGCATAAGCAGCATAAGAAGCAGCAGCATCAGCAGCAGCAGCATCAGCATCAGCAGCATCAGCATCAGCATCATCATCAGCAGCAGCATCAGCATCACGAGCAGCAGCATCAGCAGTACTTTGTGCCTTTTCTAGTTCTTCTTTTGTCGCTTGGCCGTTCGCATATAGTCGTGCTACTTCTATGGCCGTTCGTGGTCGGTTGTCGTCTGGGTATTTATCTTCGAAAATATGCACTACATGTTCTGCGTAGTCACATGCCAACAGACGTAAATCACGTGCTTGGTCTGATGTCAGTTCATTACGTCGGAACCACCAAAACGCGTCTTGTATGTCAGTCGCGTCTAGTGCCCGCACAAGTGATATGTCATTATCACCTACTAACGTGCGGATCTTGTTGGTCGCGTCGTCGCACGCGTCTTTTTCTTGCATCATCTTTAGATTGATTATAGTTTTCATAATCTTACACCTTACCCTTACAAATCTGTGAATGAGCGCGCTTTAGACAATCTTCGTAGCACCATAGACCGCTAAATTGTACGTCGTATAGTTCGGTATCCAGTGCCTGCACACGATGCCAGTTACCTCTTGATTTTCGCTTTATATTCTCAATAGTTCGCATAGTAAGTCTCCTCATAGCTCAACAAGATACGGTGAATTGTGTTCGCCTGGGTCATAGACCTGGCCGCGTTCGCTTGGTCCTGCACCTTGTTGAAGTTACTTACTGCTATCACCATGCGGCTATAGTTACGACGCATTTTTACAATTGAATTACCAAGACGCTGGTTGCTGGTTAGTACTTTCATAGGATTCCCCATTGTGCTGCCATTGCGTTGGCTATACCTTGCGGTGTTGTACTTCGCAGTTTCCATCTATCGGCAGTCGGTGGTAACTTGTTCTGACCTGAATCCGTTTGATTTCCCCAGCGATAAACTGGCTTATTTTTACCTAAACATTTACCACACACTAAATACCCTGTCATGATCTCACCACAACAAACCGCTCGCCCTTCTATCATGTTAGTAGGCACTAACTCAGGTAAGTTTTTTAACCACAGCCCTGTCTTTTTACTAGCATCTTCGCCAAACCAATATTGTTGCACATATTGCGGTTTTGGCATGTTAGGTCTATTTTTACCTATCACGCCCACTGGGTTTTCTAGTGCAATCTTATCTATAGGTGCGTTCCATAGTAAGTCAATAAATTCTAGTGCTTCTTGCCGTGCCTCGATTCTAGCTTGGCCAATAAGCGTGCCAGGTTTTATATTTCTAGGCTTTCCGTTTATCATCGGTTTATCTGAATACGCCCATTCGGCTGCACCTGTTAAGAACGTGCAAGGTGGGTGGCATATCATTAGATCCCAACCGTCGTATAGTACGTCCTCGATATCGCCTTTATAATGAAGTCCTCCCTCATCGCTATCAGTATCTAAAAGATCACAACTCATGGCCTCATGGCCTAGCTTATTAAAGGCATCACGCACACGGCCTGAATACTCACACGCTACTAGTACTTTCATGATTCGCCCTCTATTCGTTTCTCTATGTTGTCTCTGGTTTCTATGAACTCACGCGTCTGGTGTATTAGTCGTTCGACTTGGTTAATATCTTCAAGCCATAGTACACAAGACAACGGCATACACTCTTCAGGTTGTTTTTAATCATGTTATCTTCAATTTTCATTAACCGCGCCAGCCTTACTCTAAGTACTTTTTGCACCATAGCGATTGATACATCCATTCTTATTTCCATATTGTTAATCATCATTTTGGTCTCCGTTATCTTGGCTCTCGTTTAGACCATCAATGTATTCTATTAACTCGCGGGCAAATATTGCTATACTTTGAAATGAGTTTACATGTGTGCTGTATTCATAAATCACCACACCTAGCGCGCCGTCTGTTTGGTATTCTATATACCTATCCATATTATCAATTGTCCGACTGACTAAGTGCGGCGTGCGTATCTCTTTTTCGATGAGGCCTTTCAGCTCGTCATAATTCATAGTCCTAGCTCCTTTAGCTTATCCGCTTGAAATGTATTCTTACTAACTCGCTTCAATGACTCGGCCAGCTTCTCTTGATCATAGTCATTCAGTAGCTTTACAGATCCTGCGCGCGTCGCGCTCTCGGTTACCGATGCTAGCGTCATACCACTGGCAACGTGAAAAATTGACCACTTACCGCCCAATAGTCGACCGCTCACAAGTTGTGGGTGGTTAGGTACCAATATGACTTCACAAATAATCTTGTCGTCGCTCGACTTGTGACCAGCACAAAAGGTTGGTGCCTTGCCATAGTTAGTGAAGTAAGCCAGTGCATTATCCTGCTCACCATCGGCCAAAAAGTCTTTTACCACTGCCCAGCTGAATGCCGCTTGTTTCGTTTTTGGTGTGACTGTGGCTTTTTTCCATTCTTTATAGTTGCTGGTGTGCGGGTTTTTGCCTGCGTCGCTGATTAGTTTCTTCGCACGCTGCGCAATATCACACTGACTACCATTACAACGGATAGTCATCTTGCAGTTAGCGAGGCGCGCTTTATATTCCACGTTACCTGTCATGTGGTCTATACAGTCCATAGCCGTCTCTTGAAAGTCTTTGGCTAGTGCTTTTATATCTGTAAATATTTTCATAATTCCACCGCCTCGACCGCTTGGCCTTCGCTTAGTATGTTGCTGGACCAAGTGAACATGTCTAAATCCTGAACTAGTTCTAAATCTTGGCCGTC
>FUIF01008159.1_pt1 | contig 10749 bp, 12 predicted proteins | sample 1003461 | NCBI WGS metagenome assembly FUIF01 (sample SAMEA80401918, study PRJEB19352) | marine metagenome
AAAACGGCTAATAATTATTTAAATCGCGTGTGGAATAAAAATAAAATTACAGCTCAATATGATGTGTTTGTAAGCAAAGTGTCTAATTGGTTAGCAGAAAAAGATATAGAATTGTATCAATCTGCAAAAGTAGCATCTGAAAAAATAGCTAAAGCAACAGGTAAAGAAAAAGAAGCATTACAAAAAATTATAGACAAAGCTGAATTTAAAAAAGGCCGCGATCTTGAAACAGACGATTACGAATATATTGCTCAACAAATAGCTCAAAGAATTACAGGAACTCCTGATGGGCGGTTGCCTTACGATTGGAAAATGGGCGAAGGTTCTAACAATAATAAAAACTTTTCTGGCACTGCTTTGCGTGGACCATTAAGAAATAGAACGTTTCAAATTCCTGATGAACTTGTAGAAGAATTTTTAGAAAATGATATAGAAGTATTAGGCGCTAGATATTTACAAAATACTGCTGGAGATATTGAAATTACTAAAAAATTTGGTGATGTCAATATGGTAGATCAACTTAAAGATATTGAAAATTGGTATGCAAACAAATTAAAAAATAAAAGTTTTGACGGAAAAACAACGCCTTAAATTAGGCAAACAAAAAGATGCAGATGCAAGAGACATTGCAGGAATGCGTGATCGTATAAGAGGTGTTTACGGATTTACTCCTGATAATGTGTGGTCTAGAATTGGTAGATCATCTAGAGATTTAAACTACCTTAGATTGTTAGGTGGCGTTACCGTTTCTAGTTTGCCTGATGTTGCTCGCGTATTTATGGCTGAAGGATTTGCTAAAACATTTAGTAAAGGATTAGCTCCTCTTATTACTAATACAAAAACATTTAAAATAGCGGCCGCAGAATCTAAAAGATATGGTGTTGGAACTGATGCTATGATGTCTGGTAAGTCAGATATTATTGCTGATGTAAATGACTATGCTCAAGGTGGAACAATACTTGAAAGAGGTTTGCGAGCAGGAGCTAGTAAATTTGGCCGTCTTAATTTTTTAGATCATTGGACTGCTGGAATGAAACAACTTCATGCAGTAACAATGCAGACATCTATATTTGATGGTTTATCTAAAGGCAAGTTTGATAAAAGATTAGCAAGGCTTGGTATTGATGAGCAATCTGCTAAAGATATGTGGGAACAAGTAAATAAATACGGAAGAAAAACAGACGGTGTTTGGTTAACTAATGCAAAAAATTGGGATCGTCCTGATCTAGAAAGAATGTGGGGTGCGGCAGTACGAAAAGAAAGTGATCGCGTTATTCTAATTCCCGGCCAAGAAAAACCATTATTTATGTCTACTGAAATGGGTAAAAGTATTGGTCAGTTTAGATCATTTATATTGTCTGCAACACAAAGAGTATTTATCGCTGGATTGCAAAATCAAGATCATAATACATTAGGTGGGTTTACTGCTTTAGTTGGTATGGGTATGTTTTCTTATTACTTAAAACAAAATATTGCAGGGCGAGCAGTTAGTGATGATCCTGCTGTATGGGTTACTGAAGGAATAGATAGGTCTGGTGCTATTGGAATTATTGGTGAAATATCTAATACATTAGAAAAAATTTCAGGTAACTCTATAGGATTAAGACCACTATTAGGTATAGATGCTCCTGCTTCAAAACAAGTATCACGAACTGTATCTGAATCTTTGCTAGGTCCGACATTTGGTAGCTTGTTATCTACTACTGTAGCGGCTAGTAATGCAATTACTTCTGATGAACCAATGACTGAATCAGATATAAGAACTTTAAGAAGATTAATACCATTGCAAAATTTGTTTTATTTACGTCATGGGTTTAATGAAGCAGAGAAGGCAGTTGGTGATTTGTAACCCCTAAAATAGTATAATTGGCAAAATATATGAGGCCAAAATGACAGTAACAGCAAACACTACTAGGAACGATTATACCGCAGGAAATAATCAAAATGTGTATAGCTACACGTTCCAGTTAAACGATGCTACAGACGTTACCGTTCTATTGGGTGGTGTTGTACAAACCTTAAATACACACTACACAGTACAAAATGTAGGAGTAGGATCAGGCGGTACTATTACATTTACATTAGTAGATAGTAACAACAACCCTATCTTCCCTACACAGGGTACAGCAATAAACATACTCATGTCTATGGATTTAGACAGAGATACGGCATATCAAGCTAACGGTGCGTTCTTAGCTAATGAAGTAAACAATGATTACGATAGATTATGGCTTGCAACTAACCAACAACAAACTGCAATCAATCGATCATTAAGATTAAAAGATGAAGATGTAGCTTCTGGAAGTATGGAGCTACCTTTAAAAGATAGTCGTAAAGGTAAGTTTTTAGGATTTGACTCAGTTACAGGTGAGCCAGTAGCCGCGCAGTCATTTTCTGGATCAGGATTTGTAGAAAAAACAGGCGATACAATGACAGGTTTGTTAAACAATACTGTTGGGTATGCGGCTGGAGGCACAACGTTTATTAATGCAACACGAGTACTATCTAATGTAAGTGGAGCAATCTCGCAATTTAGTAATGATAGTAATTATTTAAATAACACATCAACCCTTGAGGGTGGAAACTTTTAAACACGGAGCAAGAAAATGGCACAAACAATCACAATCAAACAGAGTACAAGTACAGATGCTCCGACTACACTTACTAATGCTGAATTAGCATATTCTGCAAGCAGTAATAAGTTGTGGATTGGCAGACCGGGGGGGACTACTTCTAATGTAGATGCTATTGGTGGTAAGTATTTTACAGATCGATCAATTGAAACTGGCGGACTTAGTTTTAATACCTCTACTGGTATATTAAAAATTAATCAGGTTGGTACAAACTTAGATGAAACTGTTGATCTTGACGGTCGTTATTTACAAGGTGTAGCAACAACTACTGCATTAGGCGGTATTAAATTATACAACGGTACAGCGCAATCTACATCTGCCAATGCTGTAACTACAACGGCATTAAGAACTTATGGTATTCAACTTAACGGTTCTGAACAAGCTGTAGTTAACGTACCTTGGGTAAATACTCAGTACACCGCAGGAACAGGACTTAGTCTTTCTGGAACTACGTTTAATGCCAATGTTGACGGAACAAATTCTGAAGCCGCACAAAATTCTACAACTACTACTGATCGTACATATAAAGTTCAAGTAGACGGTAGTGATAACTTAGTTGTTAACGTTCCTTGGAGCGATACTACTTCTGCAAATACTTTATCTGCTACGTTAGCGGCAGGAAACGCATCTGGTTCTAATAATATTGTAATGGGAGATAACCAAAATATACAGTTTGGTGCAAGTAATTCTCAAAATTTACAAATAAGCTATGACACTTCTGGTTCTGGTACAGCAAAAATAAAAGAAGTAGGAGGCGGTGGCTTATTAATACAAGGTGAGGCTTTAACACTAAGAGGCGATGACGGTGTTAGTGGGATGAACATTGTTCCTGCTTCAGGACAAAGTTACGATGATATTAGTTTTCAAATTGGTAGTTTAGGCGCTCAACTATATGTTACTGCTAGTGGTGTTGGTTTTGCTACAGGCCAAAGTGTTACTTCTATAGAAACAAGCACATCATTAAGTACAAGCAATACAAGTTTATCTACTACAGGTGCGGTTAAAAGTTATGTAGATGGTAAGTTAGGAAACTTTACTTTAACTGGAGATACTTTATCTACTAGCGGAGCAACTGTTACTGTTGATGATGCAGTAATCATAACTGGAAATCTTACTGTACAAGGTACTACAACAACTGTAGATAGTACAACTGTCGTATTTAAAGATAATATTCTTCTTTTAAACAAAGACTATTCAGGAAGTACTCCAAGTGCTGATGCAGGTCTTGAAGTTGAAAGAGGCACAGTAGCTAATGCTTATCTTGTTTGGGATGAGTCAACAGATAGATGGTCTGTAGGTACGGCTTTAAATGCTCTTTCCCCTTTAAATGTTGAAAACATAGCAATTGACGGCGGTACTTTCTAAATAAATCTCTAGCGTACATACGCATATAGGAGAGCCACATGGCACAAACGATTAAGTTAAAAAGATCAGCACAATCAGGGGCTAGTGGAATTCCTTCTACATCTGACCTAGCCCTTGGTGAAGTAGGTATCAACACCTATCACGGCAAGATGTACATTAAGAAAGATGACGGCACTGAGTCTATCGTAGAAGTTGGTAGCACAGGCTCATTCCTACCCCTATCTGGCGGCACACTCACTGGCAACCTATCACTTGGCGATAACGTCAAGGCACAGTTTGGTGCGAGTGATGACTTACAGATTTATCATGATGGCTCACATAGTTATATTGTAGATGCAGGGGCTGGCGACTTAACTCTTCAATCCGGCAATGATTTATTGTTACAAGACCCAAATGCCCAGCCGTATTTAAATGCCAATCAAAACGCTGGAGTTCAGGTGTTTTATAATGGCGCACAAAAAACTAGCCACCACCTCCACAGGCATAGACGTAAATGGCTCAGTGACAGCCGATGGGCTTACTGTGAATAGCGGTACAACCAATACTGTAGCAACTTTTACTTCCTCAGACTCAGGTGCAGGGATTAATTTAACGGATAATTCAGGAACCTCTAACATTCAAACATATGGTGCAAATCTTCGAATAGGGGTGGATGAAGATGGGGCAGTAGCTAATTCTGCAATACAATTTCGTGTTGACGGTTCTACAAAAGCAACCATAGCCTCTACAGGCGACGTCAACATTGGCTCATCCCTAATGGTGGGAAGCACCACTGCTCCTACAGACACGCTTCATTTATATAAATATCAAGCGGACCACGGAATAAGAATTCAAGGAAGTTCTTCCAACTGGTATATATATAATGAGTACAGTGATAGCGGGAAACTACACATCACAGACAATACCTCACAAGATACCATTACTATTGATACTGCTGGAAATACAACAATCTCAGGAACAATATCTAGTGGTGCTATCACAAGCACAGGGCTTACTGTAGATGGTGCTAGTTCTGGAAGGGCTACCCTAGCAACTTTTAATAATACAACTAATGCAGGTGGTACTGAAGCCGCTTTGTCATTACGAAATAGCGCAACTGGTAATTGTGATGTTAGTTTGGTTGCATCTCGAATTGGTGCTAATTTTGGGTCAGATTTTTACATAGAAACAAGTAATTCTACAAACGGAAGTAATGTAAAGCGTTTAAACATTGCCGAAGACGGAGACATCAGCTTCTACGATTCTTCTGGCACAAGTCAAAGTTTCTATTGGGATAGTTCTACCTCGCGGCTAGGGTTGGGGACAACGGTTCCTGCTGATGTTATACACGCAAAAACATCGACTGATGGTCGAGGCATAACTATACAACGTGATAGCACAACAGAAGGAACTTATGGTCAGTTAAGTTTTTCACCCTCTACTAATGATTCATATGCGACCCCTAACCTCTGGATTCGTGGTTACAGGGGTAGCTCTTATGCAACTAGCTATATGACTTTTGGTACAGGAGGAAATACTGGCTCAACAGCGTTAACATTAGATTCCTCTCAAAACGCCACGTTCAGTGGGTCAGTGACAAGCACAGGGCTTACTGTAAATGGTCCGTCTGCAACATTTTCCAACACAAATACTATGGACCTTAATATTGTTGGAAACCCGCCAGAACTAAATTTAGAAGATACAGGCAGTAACAGTGGTACTAAAAGAGTAAGGCTTACTTTAGATTCCAATTTAGTAGGACTTCAGGGATTAAATGACGCTGATAGTGCAATAACGCAAGATTTTATGTCAGCAAGTCTTAGTTCAGGAAACATTGCTTTTAACTCTGGCAATGTCAACATCCCCAACGGCTCCCTAATGGTGGGAGCTACCACTGCTCCTAGTAGTATTTTAGAAGTGATGACAGCAGGAACTGCGGGAACTCAAGATATAGCTAGGTTTAGTCGTCCAACCTACGGGGCAACCGTAACTATAGCGAGAGAAGCAGGAGACGGTGTTGTATATTCTCCTGCAAACTTAACGCTAAGTGCTGACCACGATAACAATAGCGTTGGTACAAACTCAAACATAAAGTTTAAAACTGACGCCACAGAACGCATGCGTATCGACGCATCAGGCAATGTGGGTATTGGTACATCTCAAGCGGGAAATATGCATACCAATGCAAATAACTTAGTTGTTGGCTCTGGCTCAGGTACAGAAGGCATTACTATCAACAGCGGTTCAGCAAATTACGGAACTATTTACTTTGCTGATGGTACGTCTGGTAGTGCCGCTTACGCAGGAAACATAAACTATAACCACGCTGATAACAGCATGAGGTTAGGCACTAATGGCTCTACTACCGATGTGGTCATTGACTCATCAGGCAATCTTTTGGTGGGTAAGACTGTTGCATCCATAGGAACTGTTGGGTGTGAGTTAAGAAACGATGGTTATATATTAGGTGTAAATGATGGGGATGCGCCTTTATTTTTAAATAGACTATCATCTGATGGTGACATAGCTAAGTTCTACAAAGACGGCACAACCGTAGGTAGTATTGGTACTATAAATGGATCAATGTATTTGTCCTCACCATACGGTAGTGACTCAGGATTACGGCTTTCTACAAATATTATTCATCCATGCACTTTAACTGGCGATCCGCGAGATGCCGCTATAGATTTAGGTTACTCAGGTGGTCGTTGGAAAGACCTACACCTATCTGGCTTTGCTTTTGTTGGAACACAAGTAGCACCCGTAAATGGATCGGCATCAGTACCTGCATATGGTTTTTCTGCTGATTCTGATACGGGAATGTTTAGAGCGACAACAAATCAACTTGGGTTTGCTACTGGTGGACAGGAAGCATTTAGAGTGGATGCCTCTCAAAATCTTTTGGTGGGTAAGACCTCTTCTGGATTGAATACGGCAGGATTTGAAGTAGCTTCTAGTGGTCGTACAAGGTTTACACGAGACTCAGCTAATGTCGTTGAAGTTAATCGTAAAACTAATGATGGCTCTTTAGTCACCTTCAACAAAAACGGCGCAGCCGTAGGTAGTATTGGTGTCAAGGCTAATAACAATCTTATTGTTGATGGCACTTCTGCTGACCATTCTGGACTGGAATTTGGTACGCACACAGTGATGCCGCGAGAAGCTCAAGCAGACGCTGACGCTACAATTAACTTAGGAGTTTCTTCTAGGCGCTTCAAAGACCTCTACCTATCAGGCAAAGTAACAGCGGCAAACATCTATAACGCGGCAGGTTCCGAAGTCATGGACCTAAGTAATGCCGACAGCACCATTATCAACGACCCAGAGGGAGTCTCTGGACTATACATAGGGGACAGCGGACAACCTGACAACTACTACAGCAATACAACCCACACCTTCACAGGCAGAAACTTAACAGATATACACGCGATTATTGATACCACTGGCATTAAAACGCTTGGTGATTACAAGGTGGGTTCTACTACAGTTATAAACAGTAGTAGACACGCTGATTTTCCACTACTACAAGGTAACTCAATTGGAATAAACAACACCTCAAATGCTACCAAGAGGGGATTTGCCTTATATGGTGGATCAGGCGCCTCTGTCAACCCGACTTATGGAATTATGTTTACTGGAACTTCTGGATCTGGCACTCACGGCTCTGTAACTGCTGATTGGGCTACTTATTTTACAATGAATAGTACATCTGGACGAGGTTGGATATTTAGGGAGCAAAGTACGCCTACAAATGTTGCTTCTATTAGCAATACGGGTAATGCATCTTTTAATGGCACAATCTCTAGTGGTGCTATTACAAGTACAGGTGATATAAGCGCTAACAGCGGCAAAGTTAGGATGGGAAATCCTACGCTTCTTTCAGGTAGATCAAGTATAAGAATAGATTGCGATGGCGATTCTTTTGCAGATTTAGTGTTTGGCGATAGCGTAACGTCTACAAGTTGGACGAACGCAAATTGGGCAATCTCTTCAAGGTCATCATCAGAAAGCAATTCTTTAAAAATATATAGAGGCTCAGGACAGCCATCGCCTTACAACTCTGAACACGTTTTAATGGAGTTTAAACAAAACAACACAGTCTCTGTAAATAGCACCTTAGAAATAAATAACAATACAGTTATAGACGCTAGTAGAAACCTTGTAAACATAGTCAATGCATCTACCTCTAAATTAACTCTGGTAGGCTCATCATCAGCTAACATAGAAAACTACGTAACTGGCACAGGTACTCCGACAACAAATTGGAGAACCGTAGGTGCAAGTTCTAACCTTATGACTCTTGGTTCTACTGGTGGTTTAAACATTGCTGGGTCACTCACTCAAAACTCTGACAGGCGAATCAAAGATAACATTGCACCAATCACGGATGCTCTATCTAAGACTTGTGCCTTGCAAGGTTCTACCTACACTAGAACTGATGAAGGCCAAGACACAACCAAAGTTCACGCAGGGTTAATAGCTCAAGATGTTGAGGCTGTACTACCTGAAGCTGTAAGTGAAACTAACGATATCAAAACAATTGATTACAGTAGCGTAGTTGCGTTGCTAGTCGAGTCTATCAAAGAACTTAAATCTGAGGTCGATGACCTAAAAACTCAACTTTCTCAAAAGGAGAAATAGAACAATGGCTATAACCAAAACCCAAGTGATGCAGAGGACCGAAGTCTACCCTGCGTCAGATTTTACAGCGGCCTCTACGACTAACGAAGGTAACCCAACTTTAATGGTCGTTATGACGATTACATTCGATGACACCACTGACGCTGAGTTACCAGCAGTGTCAAACCATGTTACCCACTTGAATCGCTACGATGCTGATGGTGAAGCTACTGATGTCACTGGACAAATTCAAATTGTGCAAGACATCTGTGCCGCGATTTGGAAAGACTAACACTTAACTTTTACTAGAGGAATAGCAAAATGGCAGTAGTATGGACAGTAGTACAGCTCGAAAGAAACTCAAGCGATGATGGTGTAATCGTTGCACACTGGCGAGCAAGTGATAGCGAGGAAGTAGGAACTGGTGATGATGCAGTAAGTCATTACGGTAGTTCTTATGGTACTTGCAGTTTTACACCAGACGCAGACTCAGATGACTTTGTAGCATTTGATGACATTACAGAAGAGATGGCTGTTGGCTGGGTAAAGAACTGTCCTCAGATTACTGTAGCTGACATTGAGGCTTCTATTGCTAATCAAATAGCTGAGTCTAAGGCTCCATCAGTTGTAGCGGAGGTTCCGTGGTGAGTGATAAAGGTATTGTAATTCCTACTTGGGCTATTCCATTAGTAGTCAGTTTGTTTGTCGGTGCTATCTCTTACGGTGCGGCACAGGCTAATGCAGAGACTACGACTAAGGAAGTTAAAAGAATCGAAGTCATAGTTAAAGAGACTGCTAAGAAAGCCGCTGAAAACGGACAGGCACAAGCTGTAACAGAGACTAAGGTTGATGCAATTGTAGAGTCATTGGCTAGACAAGAGAAGATACAGGAAAAGACTAACGATCAAATTTCTGCGTTAGTACAGGCATTATTGGCTAAACAATGAAAATGGTGTTTGCCCTTCTATTCTTTGTCAATGGCGAAGTAGTTGAGGAGCAGACCCTTTATTATTTGAAGAAGTCACATTGTATTTATATGTGTCAAGAACTATCAAGACCCAGTAATAAGTACGAGCCTGTAGACTGTCGTTGTCAGGTTCAATGGGTTGATGTAAAGGACAAGGTTATTAGGTGAAACAGTTAGTGTTTGCATTAATGTTAGAGACACTAACTGCTGATGGTTTTGTTATAGAAACAGAAGAGTATGGTGTATGGGCCGATGTTAACAAATGCACATACTTTAGTAGAAGTATAAGCTTACAAGGCATTGAGGGTACAGCAGGGATTACGTTTAAAAAAGCATTTCCTGTACCTGTAAGAGCTTATTGTAAACCTAAATATGTAGACCCAGAGACAACGGAAATATTTTGATATCAGGTCAAGATTGGTCAGATTCAAACACTTGGTGGGGGCTTGCACTAGCTCTTGTAATTTTTGGGTTTGCACTATATGCAGTATTTTTTTAAAATAGAAGTTCACTAACCTAAAGGAGATTAACATGGGCGAGAAAAAAACAACTCCCATTACGATCAATGATGTAGATTACACCCTAGAAGATATGTCTGAAGAACAACAAGCAATGGTTAATCATGTTGCTGACTTAGACAGAAAGATAGCAAGCACTCGTTTTAACTTAGATCAGTTAAGTGTTGGCCGTGAAGCATTTATGAATATGCTAACACAACAGTTAGAAACTGATGAAGCGGTAGACGAGGTACACTAATGGCAACCGTCAAAGAGGCGTTACTTAAACTAGAAGCTCACGAAAGAGAATGTGCCGTGCGTATGGAAGCTATTGAAATGAAGTTCCAGTCTATTGAGAAGCGCCTTGATGAGGGTTCTATTAGATTTAAAAAGACTGAGATGATGCTGTGGGGTATGTACCCCCTCATCATTGGTCTATTCGTATTAGAGAAGATAATGTAATGGGTATACTAAGTCAGATATTAGGCAGTGGTGATGTAATTTCTAAAGGCTTGGGTTTAATTGACTCCATGCATACCTCAGAAACAGAAGCCATAGAAGCAAAGACCAAAGCAAAGACAGACTTGTTAAGTTCTTACGCACCGTTTAAACTTGCACAAAGATACTTAGCTTTGATATTTGGGTTTACGTTTGTTGCTTCTTACATTCTTGTGTTGAGTTTATTTTT
>FUIF01011877.1_pt1 | contig 10738 bp, 8 predicted proteins | sample 1003461 | NCBI WGS metagenome assembly FUIF01 (sample SAMEA80401918, study PRJEB19352) | marine metagenome
AAAAAATGGCAGCAGGAACAACAAAAATAGATATAGCTGGCTTACAAGGGCAAGAAGCTTCTCAACCAAGAGTATTTGCTCACGATGGTAATTCTATCTTATTTCCAGGACCTTCGGCAGATGGTTTTGCAACCGTATTTCCAATACCTCCAAATGATACAGAAGTAGTATATAATAGGGGCGCTTGCTTATATGTAGGTGGTGCAGGAGACATTGATATAGAATTAGAAAGCGGAGCAAGATTATTGTTTAAAGGTGTAACAGCTGGATCTTTCTTACCTGTTTTAGCTACTAAAGTATATAAATACGATTCTAGCGAAAATGTAACAACTACAGCAACTGATATAATAGCTTTATTTTAAAGTATGAAGATGGGAATGGGGATGCCAATCCCCGATTTATCTAATTTACCTGGGTCTTCAAGGCCTGGAGGCGGAGGAACACCCGTGCCACCTGGACCACCACCACTAGCTCAAGTGAACAATGTTTATTCTATGGCGTTTGATACTTTAGTTGATGAAAGCATAAGTGTTGGCAATACTTTAACTAATGGTTTTTCTCAATTAAGCATATCACTTTGGGCTAATTTTGCCTCTGTTCCGACAAATAGGGTTTTAGGGTTAGCTTCTAAAGACAACACTAATCAAAGAAGTTTTGATTTGAGATATATACAGAATACTGGAGTAAATTTTCTTGTTTCAACTAATGGCACAGCTACTTCATCAACTCCATATTATCCTAAATCAAGCATAAATGCCGGCCAATGGTATCATTTTGTTGGCGTTTATGATGGTTCTAATGTGTTACTTTATGTAAATGGCGTTCCAACAGGTAGTCCGACCGCTTTAACAGGTTCTTTACAAAATACAACTTCAGAATTTTTTATAGGAAAAAGAGGTTTTGGTACGACTAACACAGGGTTTGATGGCAAACTTGACGAGGTAGCAGTATTTAACACAGCTTTAACAGAACTAGAAGTTCAAAGAATTTACAACGCAACAGGAACAGGTAAAACAGCAGATTTAAACGATTTAACAACACCACCTGTAAAGTGGTATAGAATGGGAGATTAATATGAGTACAGAATTTTTTAACGACCAATGGCGTATACCAAGTAACGAGAATCAGAATAAAATTTCTAACTATTCTATGGAGTTCGATGGAAGTAGTGCAACCATAAATTTTGGAAATGTTAATGATTTTGATACGACAGATGCTTTTAGTGGTTCTTGTTGGGTTTATTATTTAGGGCTTAATACTGACATTATTTTATCAAAAGAAGCAGCTAGCGGTACATTCAAGGGTTACGCGCTTTATTTATCTGCAAATAAATTACGTTTTATATTATGTCCATCTTGGAATAGTGATTATTTTGACGTATTTACCACTACTGCTTTGACAACTAACACCTGGCATCACATAGCTTTTACCTATGATGGCAGCACTAATGCAACTGGTGTTAAATTGTATGTAAACGGTGTTTTACAAACCACAAGTTACTCTGGTAATGCTACTATTTCAGGTTCAATATCTAATTCATTTCCTTTTCAAATATCTGGAAGAGGTGGATCTGCAGCTAACGGCGTAAACGGCAAAATAGACCAAGTAAGTATTTTTGATTATGAACTTTCACAAGACCAAGTAACTCAACTTGGAGCAGAGGGTTATGCTTTTAATTTTAATGGAAGTACTCAAGCTATAGACTGTGGTACAGGTAGTAGATTTGACATAGATCAAATAACTATTTCAGCTTGGGTTAGGTTAGAATCTGGGTTAACTAGTCTTCAAGTTATTGGTGGAGTTAGAAACACTAATAATGGAATTATAACTTATATGATTAATCATCACGGTGCCACTGGTAAATTTAGGTTTGTTATAAACCAATCATCAGACAGTGCGTATAAAACTGTATATGCTAATGATGATACAGTATTAAATACTTGGTACCACGTGGTAGGTGTTGCTGACGGTAGTAATGTTAAGTTATATATAAATGGAGATTTACAAACAGACCAAAAAACTTATGACGGCACTATCACTTCTCCAACTCAAAATTTTAACATAGGTAGACAACCATCAAATCCTCTTTATTATTGGGATGGTGAATTATCAAATATATCTGTTTTTAACACAGGATTACAAGAGTCAGACGTACAAACTCTTTACAATAACGGAAAACCTAGTGATATATCATCTTTAAATCCTGTAGCTTGGTACAAGTTAGATGATACAGCTACTTTTAATTCTGGCACAAGTGTTTGGACTATTCCAGATGCTAGTACTAATTCAAATACTGGGTTATCTGTTGATATGACTTCATCTAACTTAATTGCAAGTGATATAAACGGAGAGCTTGTAGCAAATCCAATGATAACTAGCCCTAAACCTATAGCTTACTATCAATTAGGTGACCAATCAGTTTCTACAGGACCAACTTCAGATTATTTAGTACCAAATAATAGTTTAAGTAATTATGTTTTTAATTTTATACCTAACGATTATATAAACTTAGGAACTCCATTTTCTTTTACACAAAATTTAACTGTCTCTTTTTGGATTAAAAGCACACAAACTGCAACAAACACTTTTATTGGTAAAGATATAAATGTAAGTGGTGGAAGAAATTGGATGGTGATGCTATATCAAAACAAAGTTTATTTTTGGACAACAAGCACAGGTAGTCTTAGTAGTTTAAAGGATATTCAAAGCACTGTTGCAGGTGCCGTTTCAGATGGTGAATGGCATCATATTGTATGTGTAAATAATCAAACAAACTTAACGAAGCAAATTTACATAGATGGTGTTTTAGACGTAACAAAGAACAATGGTGGATTAATTTCTACAAGCAGTTCTCCAGTTCAAATAGGAAAAAGGCCCAGCGGTTCACCGTACGATGGTGAAATGTCAAATCTAGCTCTTTGGAATACAGCTTTAACAGGTCCTCAAGTAGAAACTATTTATAACAATGGCGCGCCAAATGACATATCTTCATTAAGTCCTGTAGCTTGGTATAAACTAAACGCTTCTGAAGTTTTCAATAGTACAAGTACAGAGTGGAGTGTAGACAACAACGTATATCCTTCAGTTTATAAAAGTTCTTTAAATTTTAATGGAAGTAGTAATTATATAGATTGTGGTAATGATAGTAGTTTAAGTCCAACTTCCGAGTTATCAGTTTCTGCTTGGGTAAATAATACAGGGGTAGGCACTGGAACTTTTCCTTGTATAATTTCAAATACTTCTGCTTCTGCAAATAATGGCGGTTTTGTTTTATCTAAAAATTCAAACAAATGGAAATTTTATTTAGATACTACAGGAAGCTCTGGTTGGGCAGTTGCTGAAAGTAATGTAACTGTAGTTAGTAATTCGTGGCAACACCTGTGCGTAACTTGGGATGGAAGTACTGTTACTATGTATTTAAATGGACAACCTCAAACAACAACAGCTAGTGCTAGTCAAATAGTATATAATGCAGACACAGAAACTATTATAGGAGAATATGCTGGTAGTTATTTTGGAGGTGGAATATCAAATACGGCTATTTTCAATACAAGTTTAACTTCTACACAAGTAAACACTCTTTACAACAATGGAACACCAGAAGCTTCAATAAGTCATTCACCAGTCTCTTGGTGGAAACTTGATAATATAACTACAGGTATCCAAGATTCTGCTGGTTCTAACAATGGAACTAATAACGGAGCTACTGAATATGCTGGCTTTGTTAATGAATTAGCTGGTGAGAGTGTTGGCATGGATTCATCTAACCTTGTTGTAAGCGACTTACAGCAGACTTCTGGTTATAGTCCTTACGCATTAGATTTTGATGGCATTGATGATTATCTAGGTATAACATCGACTAATTTTAAAGGTAGTGCTGGAACAGTATCTTACTCATTTTGGGTAAAACCTGAAACTTATGGTAATCCACCAGGAGCTCAAAACTTTGGTTATTTTATTAATAATTCATCAACTGGTGGCGGTATAGCGTATAGCGAAGGTGGTACTTCATTCGGTTTGACACCTGGTCAAATGTATCTATACAATATGACAAATGCTGGAGTTGTTGCAACTACTACTTCTACTTTTATAGACGAAAACGCTTGGAATCATATTGTAGTTGTTTTTAATACTGGAAATATAGTACAATTTTATAAAAATGGTATTCTTAGTTCAACCTTAACTAGTATAACTTCTTTTGATTCTACTTGGGACACAATAGCCGGAAGAAGGTACCCTGGTGGTTTTAATAATCCAATAAACGGGTGTCTTTCTAATTTTTCAATATTTGATACAGCTTTAACAGCCACACAAGTAACAGAAATTTTTAACGAAGGACTTCCAAGTAATTTAAACAATTTCTCAGGAACTGCTCCAGTTAGCTGGTGGCAAATAGGTTCTAATAGTTCTTACAACTCTAACGCTTGGACTTGTTTAGATGAAATTGGAACTAACAATGCTGTAAGTGTTAATATGCCAAATGATGCCATTACAAATGGAGTTGGATATTCAGCAAGTGGTTTAGGAACAAGTTCAATAGATATTATAGGAGATGCACCGTATAGCACAGCAAATGGTTTATCAGAAAATATGGATGTACTAGATAGAACAACAGATGTGCCAAGTTAAAATATTAAAATAAAAAAAATGAATAATAAAAGTTATATAGTAATTGAGTTAAGTGATACTAACTTAGTTTTGTTTTCTCAAGTTGACCAGCAAAGCGCACAATCAATGAGAAGAAATTTAGCAAACACTCAAGGGTTATTAAGCTATAGAGTAACTCCAAGTTTTGTTACAGATGGTAGTTTACCTATTGTTGGTGATGTAATGAACCAAACAGAAGCTTTAGCTTTGATGGCAACTGCAGCTTGGTCAGAGCCAGATCCTACAGAGTAAAAAGTTACTTATACAAGTAAATATATAAGTAACAAATAATTAAATTAAATCAAATCAAATGAAAATTAAAGAAGAAGAATTAAAATTAATTCAAGAGCAACAAAAACAATTAAACGAATTAGTTAACAATATAGGTTTATTAGAAAGCCAGAAGCATGGACTTCTCCATGAAATAGCTGGAGTTAATAAAGAAATAGAAGATTATAAGGAAGTATTAGAGACTGAATATGGAGCTATTAACATTAACCTTGAAGATGGTACTTACACTAAAATAGAGACTGATGTCAAAAGTGATAAGAAAGATTAGTATAGGCTCTGATTATAAGAACGATGCAATGCATTATTCAACTGGTCAGGAAGTATACGGCGGACATACTATTAGTGATATTCTATTTGAGGATAAAGACCAATCATATAATATTTTTATAACTAAAAATAATGAAGTCTTGCCTTGGAAAAAGTTTAATGCTAATATGTCGATATCTGTAGAGTATGATCTTAAGTATTAGTGAAAAGCTTATATTACTTTATTGTTAAACCTTTTGAAGATAGGTATGACAATATACGACAAGTTGATGGTAATAACCTTATTATCAATACTGGTATTGAAGATCATAGATTTATTAGTAAAAAAGCTGTAGTAGTTTCTACTCCTGCAGCTTATACTACTAAAATAAATATAGGAGATGAATTATATATTCACCATAATATATTTAGAAGATGGTATGATCAAAAAGGTAAAGAACGAAATAGCTCAACTCATTTTAAAGATGATTTATATTTTGTTTCACCTGAGCAAATCTATATGTACAATTTAAAACCACATTTAGATTATTGCTTTATAAAACCACTTAAAAACCAAAGCCTCTTAGAGAATAGAAAAGAACAACCTAATGTTGGAATAGTAAAATATTCTAACAAGTCCTTAGAAGCTCTAGGAATCACACCTGAAACACTTATTACGTTTACACCTAACTCTGAGTTTGAGTTTATTATAGAAGGTGAACGACTTTATTGTATGAAATCTAATGATATAGCTTTAACTCATGAATACCAAGGAAACGAAGAAGAAAATAATCCAAGCTGGGCAAAAAGCAGTTGAGGAACTTATTAAGGTAGCAAAAGAAAAGATTGTTGACTCAGACGACGATGTAAGCGCTGATAGATTAAAGAATGCTGCCGCAACAAAGAAACTAGCTATATTCGACGCTTTTGAAATACTTAATCGTATACAAATAGAAGAAGATATGCTAAATGAAAAACCTAAAGAAGTTAAAGTAGAAAAAACTTTTAAAGGTTTTGCAGAAGGGAGAAGTAAGTGAGCTACGAACAAACCCTTTGGAAAGAAGTTAAGGACATTGTAAATCCTAAGATATTAGCTAAAAACAATAGATTTAAAAAATGGGATTATGGTTATAATTCTGATTATGATTTTATAGTAATAAGTAAAACTGGAAAAATTGGACAAATCATTGAAATACAGAATCTCAGGATTGCTTTACCAGCAACAGATGAACCGTTTAAACGAAGTAAAGAAAAAACGGAGCAACGCTGGGAAAGACAAGAGTACCCAAAAGAATTAAGTAGAATTAAAAGTAGGTTTGACTGGGAGGAATACCCAGCTGAGTTTAAAGAAAAGTGGTATGATTACATCGACGAAGAATTCAAGAGAAGAGAACAAGGTTACTGGTTCTACAACAACGGTACTACTACTTATATTACTGGTACTCATTATATGTACTTACAATGGTCAAAGATCGACGTTGGAGCCCCTGATTTTAGAGAAGCAAATAGATTATTCTTTATATTTTGGGAAGCATGCAAGGCAGATACTAGATGTTACGGCATGTGCTACCTTAAAAACAGACGATCTGGATTTTCATTTATGTCCTCGGCCGAACTTGTTAACCAAGCAACAATATCTAGTGACGCCAGATTTGGTATACTCTCTAAATCTGGATCAGATGCTAAAAAAATGTTTACAGATAAAGTCGTCCCAATATCCGTTAACTATCCGTTTTTCTTCAAACCGATCCAGGACGGTATGGATCGTCCTAAAACAGAACTTGCATACAGAGTTCCAGCTTCGAAGCTTACTAGAAGGAAGCTTGAGAGCAATGAGCAACTAAGAGAGCTAGACGGGCTTGATACAACTATTGACTGGAAAAATACTGGTGATAACTCTTACGATGGTGAAAAGCTAAAACTATTAGCTCATGATGAAAGTGGTAAATGGGAGAGACCTGATAATATATTAAATAACTGGAGAGTTACAAAAACTACATTACGTCTTGGTTCTAGAATCGTAGGTAAATGTATGATGGGCTCAACTTCAAATGCTTTAGATAAAGGTGGAGACAATTTCAAAAAATTATACAACAATTCAGACGTTAATAAAAGAAATCGAAACGGACAAACATCTTCTGGACTCTATAGCTTGTTCATTCCTATGGAATGGAACTATGAAGGGTTCATCGACGCTCATGGACTACCTGTCTTCATTAGAGGTAAAGATAAAGTCAAAGGAGTTGATGGTGTTGAAATTACAACGGGAGTTATTGAGCACTGGGAAAATGAAGTCGACGGCTTAAGATCAGATCAAGATGGTTTAAATGAATACTATCGTCAATTTCCAAGAACCGAAGCTCATGCTTTTAGAGATGAAGCTAAAGATACTTTATTTAATTTAACTAGAATATACCAACAAATAGATTATAACATAGAGTTAAATAATATTTCTTCAGTTACAAGAGGTAGTTTTATGTGGGAAAACGGTATTAAAGATACTAAAGTTTCTTTTATGCCTAATAAAGATGGAAGATTTTTAATATCTTGGGTGCCACCTAAAAACTTACAAAATCGAGTGATTATAAATAATGGTACTAAATCTCCTGGTAATGAACATATTGGAGCCTTTGGTTGTGATAGTTACGATATTAGTGGTACTGTTGACGGTAAAGGATCTAATGGTGCTTTGCACGGTTTAACTAAGTTTTCAATGGAAGACGCGCCTCCTAATCATTTCTTTTTAGAATATATATCAAGGCCACAAACTGCTGAAATATTCTTTGAAGATGTGTTAATGGCTTTAGTATTTTACAGTATGCCTTTACTTTGTGAAAATAATAAACCTAGATTATTGTATTATTTAAAACGTAGAGGTTATAGAGGATTTTCAATGAATCGTCCTGACAAAGTTTGGAATAAACTTTCAACAACAGAAAAAGAAATAGGTGGTATACCTAATTCAAGTGAAGACATTAAACAAGCACACGCAGCAGCAATAGAATCTTATATAGAAACTTATGTAGGTGCTTTACAGGAAGGATATGGAGATATGTATTTTCATAATACTTTAGAAGACTGGAGTAAGTTTAATATAAATAATAGAACTAAGTACGATGCTACAATAAGTTCTGGTCTTGCTATAATGGCTTGTAACAAAAACAGGTATAGACCAACTCCTGAAAAAAATTATAAACCTATAAGTTTAGGTTTTAAAAGATACAACAACAACGGAGATGTTTCAAAAATAATAAAATAAATAAATGAATCAGATTTCTTATAATAATAATAGTTCGTTCCCAAGCCAGGTAGTACCTGACGCAGAGAAAGCTACTTTAGAATATGGTCTTGCTGTCGGTAGAGCTATAGAAGGAGAATGGTTTAGGAATTACAGAGGTGGTGCTGGTATGAGTGGTTATGCTACTAACTATGCTAACTACCATAGTTTAAGATTATATGCAAGAGGTGAGCAACCTGTTCAAAAATATAAAGACGAATTAGCTATAAATGGTGATTTATCTTACTTAAATTTAGACTGGAAACCAGTTCCTGTTATATCCAAGTTTGTAGATATTGTTGTTAATGGCATGTCTCAAAGAAATTACGAAATAAAAGCTTTTGCAGTTGATCCTTTTTCAACTAATAAAAGAACAGAGTATGCTAAAGAGTTAATGCGTGATGTTAGAGAAAGAGATCTAATACAGCAATTAAGGGATACTTTAGGTGTTGAAATGCAAAGCAAAGCTAGTAAAGAATTAGGTTTAGAAAGTGAAGAAGAGTTACAATTGCATTTACAGTTAGACTACAAACAGTCTATAGAGATAGCTGAAGAAGAAGTTATAACTGATATATTAAATAGAAATAGATACGACTTAACAAGACGTAGGTTTTGTCAAGATTTAACTGTTTTAGGTATAGGTGCTGTAAAAACTAACTGGAACAAAGCAGAAGGCGTAGTTGTAGATTATGTAGATCCTGCTGCTTTAGTTTATTCATACACAGAAGATCCTAACTTTGAAGATATATATTATGCTGGTGAAGTTAAATCAATATCTTTATCAGATTTAAAAATGCAGTTTCCTTATCTTACAGATCAAGAAATGGAGACTATACAAAAGTATCCTGGTAACTCTGAATATTTAAGAAACTGGAATGGTAGAAGTGACCAGCAAACTGTTCAAGTAGTTTACTTTGAATATAAAACTTATTCAGATCAAGTGTTTAAAATAAAAGAAACTAATACAGGTTTAGAAAAAGCACTAGAAAAGTCAGATACTTTTAATCCACCTAAAAATGACAAGTTTGATAGAGTATCTAGAACTATAGAAACTTTATATAGTGGAGCTAAGATACTAGGGCATCCTATGATGCTTAAGTGGGGATTAGCTGAAAATATGACTAGACCTAGTGCTGATACTACTAAAGTTAAAATGAACTATAGTATATGTGCTCCTAGAATGTATAAAGGTAAAATTGATTCATTAGTAAACCGTATAACTGGTTTTGCTGATATGATTCAATTAACTCATTTAAAAATACAACAAGTATTATCTAGAGTAGTTCCTGACGGTGTATACTTAGATATGGACGGCTTAGCAGAAGTAGATCTTGGTAATGGAACTAATTATAATCCAGCTGAAGCTTTGAATATGTATTTTCAAACAGGTTCTATTGTAGGTAGAAGTTTAACTCAAGATGGTGATCTAAATAGAGGCAAAGTTCCAATACAAGAATTGCAAACTGGATCAGGTGGTGCTAAGATACAAAGCTTAATACAAACTTACCAGTATTATCTGCAGATGATAAGAGATGTAACCGGACTTAACGAAGCTAGAGATGGTAGTACTCCTGATAAAAATGCTTTAGTAGGATTACAAAAACTAGCTGCTGCTAACTCAAACACTGCAACTAGACACTTACTACAAGCAATGTTATATCTTACTTCTAGAACATGTGAAAATATATCATTAAGAGTTTCTGATTCTTTAGAGTTTCCATTTACTAGACAAGCATTAGAGAATAGTATATCAAGATACAATGTAGCTACATTAGATGAGTTGTCTGATTTAAATATACATGACTTTGGTATATTTCTAGAACTAGAGCCTGATCAAGAGGAAAAGCAAGTGTTAGAGCAAAATATTCAAATAGCTTTAAAAACTGGTGGTATTGATCTAGAAGATGCTATTGATTTAAGAGAGATTAACAATATTAAGCTTGCTAATCAAATGTTAAAGCAAAGAAGAAAAGCTAAACAAAAAAGAGACCAGCAAGCTGCACAAGCTAATATACAAGCACAAGCTCAGGCAAATGCTGAGTCTAGTGAAAAAGCTGCTTTAGCTGAAATGCAGAAGCAACAAGCTTTAGCAGAAACAGAAGTACAAGTTGAACAAGCTAAGTCTCAGTTTGAGATTAATAAAATGCAACAAAAAGCAGAGATTGATAGACAGTTGTTAGAATTAAGGTATCAGTTTGATATGAAATTAAAACAAATGGAAACTCAGCAAATAGATGCAAAAGAAAAAATGATTGAAGATCGTAAAGACGAAAGAAC
>FUIF01018416.1_pt1 | contig 10737 bp, 18 predicted proteins | sample 1003461 | NCBI WGS metagenome assembly FUIF01 (sample SAMEA80401918, study PRJEB19352) | marine metagenome
CCCCCTACCTTGGACCCAGGGCGCCTCGCGCTAGGTGGCGAGGGCCGCGACCATCGTCGTATCCGGTGCGGGGAGCTCGAGGGCGGCGCGCTCGGCGACGCCGGCGCCGTTCGACACATCCGGCGAGGGTTCGTCATGCTTCGACGCTGTGCCGCTGCCATCGTCCGTTCTCCCGTGCGGTCTTCTTCGAGTGGCACGGCTTGCATAGGCCCTGCCCGTTCTCGAGTCGAAAGTCCGTGTTGTCACCGTTCACGTGGTCTGCCTCGGTACTGGGTGCTTCTCCACACGCTATACACACCGGGTCCCGGGCCAGCACCAGTAGTCGCCAGCGGCGGTGCCGTCGGCCGTACCCACGCTTAGCAGCGCTCTCCCGCGTCCGGTCGTATGCGCGACGGCTGTCGTTCTTACGATCCTGGTGCGCCGCACAGAAGCGGTCCGCCGTGCGCCCTGGACAGCGGGGTACAGCACAGGGCTTGAGTGGTCGTGTGGGCACAGCACTACCGGTTCACCGCTGTGAAGATCACAGTGACAGCATCGGCACGCGTGGGCGTGTGGTAGTTGAGCGTGACGGTGTAGTCCTTACCGTGCACCAGCGTCTCACCCGATTGCTTGAACAGGTAGAACTTGGCCACACCGCTCACATGGGACGGCCCTGGCGGCGTCACATTCCCAGCAGGCGTCGAGGCAACGGATACACCGTCGCCCACGTCAAGCTCTGTGGGCACGTTGTCTACGGAGACGTCGCTCAGACTCTCGCCCTGCAGCCAGTGCGTGTTGAGATCCACCTCGACGGGCATGACACCGTCGATATGCAGGGGACCGACCCTGACAGGGTCAACTGAGTTGGCCCGGCGGGTCGGCATCAGCTCGGATCCTGGATCTCGTGCTTCCAGGCCGGGATGGTGACCGTGCCGCCAGACGTCAACGCTTGCGACGTACAGGTCGTGACGTCGAGCAAGGTCGTGCCATCGACGATGGCCACGTGGTCGGCCGTTCCCGTAGCGTCGATCGGTACCGCCGACTTTTGCGCCACAGTGTGCTTCCGGCCGGATACGTCACCGTTGGCGAGGGTGAAATCCCCGCCGACTAGCGCAACGTCGGCAAGCGACTTGGCAATCGCATCCGCTCGGTCTGTCGGTTCCCCGGCGCAAACATGCTGCACCAAACTCGATCCACCCGATATGACAGCCAGCGCTGCGTCCATCACTGAATCGTCGGTCTTCTTACCCACCTCAGGTTTCCTCCGCGGCGCTGCGTTGCACAATGTCCTGGACGTCGAGATCAACGTCCGCTCCTTCGCCGCTCGGCCGGTTCGCTGCCACGACCTCGGCTATCTTCGAGTCATCCACGCCAGCGGCGTTCACCGCCCAGCCTTGCGCGACGAAATAGGCACCGAGTTCATCCGATACGCCGCGGCGGAGGTCGCCTTCCTCGTATCGAACCCCCTGGTGAAGAAAGGTGGTTGAACAGATGATGTCCATGGGCACTCCCTAGTGAACTGAAACGGTGTTGTCGTCGGCCATGACCAGGACGACCTGGTCGTCCGCGGACACCACGACGATGTTGCCAACGGGCGTGGCTAGCACGGCCGAGTCGTCGATGAGCGCGAAGTTGCTGAGTAGTTGCGCTTGCGTCATACCCTGCACGACCAGCAAGTGCGCCTGGGTCAGCGCAGTCGCGTCCAGGACCTGGGATTGCAGTAGATCGGCAATCACCAGAATCGTGCCCACATCGAGCGTTACGGGATCTAGCGCTTGCGCCTGGGCAAGGTCTGCGACCGCCAAGGTGTTCTGCTGAGTCAGCCCGAACGCCTCGAGCACCTGTGTTTGCGAGAGGGGATCGGGCGACAAGATCACCGCCGTCGAGAGCGTCGGCGATTCGAGAGTCTGTGCCTGCTGCAGGTCAACAACGGACAGCGTGGCTTGCTCTGTCAACGTCACCGCCTCTAGCACCTGCGCCTGAGACATGTCCTGCATGGCCAGCGTATTCGCCTGCGTGAGCGCAGGTGCATCCATGGACTGGGCCTGGGCGATGTCCGCTACCACCAACGACACACCGCTCGCGGTGGCGGGCATCAAGATCGTCCGGCGGCCGGCGCGGAAGGACCGGAGCCCTTCGTGCGCGTAGGCGGCTGGTGAGGACACGTGCGTGGCAGATTTGCCCGAGATGAGGCAAACGTCCGTTGTCCGGCCCCCGATGGACCGTGACCAATGGATCAACTTGTCGCGCTGAATCTTGTAGGGCGAGAAGCCGTCACAGAGCGCGTCCACGTCCGCCGCGGTGAGCTCCGCGCCTTGCCAGATGACGAGCTCACCGCCTTGGCCGTCGAAGTCACCGAACCCGCCGGCGCGTACACCCACGGTGATTCGATCGAGGTCGCTACCTGAGCCGAACGCACCGATGTACGAGCTCATGGCTGTACCGTCGAAATACGCAGCCAAAATGTCACCCGACGCGTCCACCGAGGCGCAGAAGTGGTGCCAGAGCCCGTCGTCGTGGTCGTGGAAGACCCGAGTGCCCTTCCCCGTCCCATTGCCGTGCTCGCTGGCTGAGTTGGCCGTCAGGAAGTAGTACGCCTCTCCACCGGAGGTCGATGTGGCAAGGGTGAACCCGAGCGACCCGTTTCGATGGTGCGCGATGCGCTTGCCGGTCTGTGCACCATCGGATCGAAAGCGAAGTGAGAGCGCGTAGGCAGCATCCGCGTCAAAGTGCCCCGCATCCCAGTAGATAGAACTGTCGCTGGCGCCCGAAAAGTCCCGCACCGCTCACTGCTCCTTGATCGTCAGGCGGCGGAGCAGCGCGAAATCGGTGTTGGTCGCGAAGTCGAAGTCGCGCTCTACCTTGAACCGGACGCCCTCTCCTTTTGCTGGCGATCCGCAATTCACGTGCGAAACATTGGCCGTGGCCTTGACCAGTACGTTGGCTGTCCCGTTGGGCGTCAGGTCCAGGTTCGAAGCGGACCCAAAGTCGATACCGCCCGATCCGAGGTTGTCGGCGGCCTGTTCGGTCTCCACGCTGATCAGGAACCGCACCGTGCCCGTCGATGTGCCATCGGTGCAGATTTGCGCCTCGGCGGTAATGCCGCCGCCGTCGTATTGCGATGGCCACATGCCACCGAAGATCGCAATGTCGTTTGCGCCGCTGCCCGCAAACTCAAGAACATCACGAAACCCGGTAGCCGCGGCGAAGTTGCCGAGCGTCGCCATGTCGGACGCTGGCGCCTGGCTCTCCTCGGCGACGAACTCGAACAGCAGATCGCCGCTAGCCATTGATGGCCACCGCGGCGGTCCAAGTCACGCCGGGATCCGTGGCGTCGTACTGGGAGAAGTCCCATACGACAGAGTCCAGATCGGCGACAGTGAGCTTGCCCGCTATCTCCGAGAGCTTGTCGGAGTAGTAGGTCGACACGGAGTCACCCCAAGTGAACCCGGTCTGAATGTAGGCGGCTCGCGCTGTCAGCCCAAGGCGATGGGCTTCCTCGAGCAGCGCGCGCAGTCGGTTCTCCTTGTCGGGCGAATAGTGACTGGTGACGTAGGACTCAAAGTCGGCGATCAGCGCATAGCGGATGCGAGTGCGGTGCTCTTCCAGTCGTACGGCTTTCTCGGCCGCGTTCATCTCCCGCGGCGTGTCGCCATCCAGGGTTTGCCAGTACTGCGCTACGCCGTCCCATCCAGACAGATCGGGATTTGCGACCCAAGCGGCGTTGCTGGCCGCATTGCCATCCCCGTCAACGAACGGCACGTCCGCCGGGTACCGGGCGGCCATCGTGGACGGGGATGCGCGCTCGACACACTTCAGCGTCGAGCGATTGAGCCAACGCATGCGCGACTAGGGACAGCCGACGGTGACGGATATCCCGGTATCCGCCAGCTCGGCCTTGAAGCCCTCGGCGATCTCGGCCCGGCGAGCGTCGGAGCCAGCGCAGTAGGCGACAAGCTGTGGCTTCGATACCTTGCCAGCGATTGAACCGCCTTGCGCACCAACGTCCTTGAGCGGGCATCCGGACAACAGCGGCACAGCAACACCCAATACACCGAACGGCAGCCATCGATTGTTTCGCTTGCCGTAGAGGAATCGAATTCGGAACACCGATCGCCAGGTCGGCACCACCAACTCCGACAAGGCCAGCAGATACAGGGCAAGATGCTGAGCGAGCAGTCGGAAGGCGCCAATACAAGCAGAGATACTGGTGAGCAGAAAGCCGAACGGGGACGAAAGTGGGTGTGTTCGCATGAGCGAGTCCTCTGTAGTGATGTGAGACCGGCAGTTGTGGTGACCGCGAGGCTACGCCGGCTTTTCAGCGCTTTACACTGGAACTAGTTCCGGATAAGTCCCGCCGCTGTCGAATTTTTCGCACGTAGCGCGCTGAGATCCCGAACGTCTTGGCGATAGCACTTGCCGCACGGCCCGTGTTGAGTTGCGCGATGATCTTCGCGTCACGTTCAACACGGCGCAGGTACTGCAAGCCGCTCACATCGAACCTGGCACCGCCGAGCTCACGCTCGAGCTGAGCGACCAGGTCCGGTGCTTTCACCAAGCCCATGAGCGGGTGTTCGGGCGCAATTCGGTGCGGGACGTAGAGTTGCTGGCCGTCGTAGTGCCTGATGATGTCGGTGGCCACGGCCAGGCCCACGACGTTTGCGAACTCGCGCAGCGCGCGGGGTGCGTCAGCCAGGTCCGGCGGGGTACTGACCCTCACGCGCGTTCCCCGTGAAACAGCCTATCGGTTGCCGCGGTAAGGCCCGAGATTGAGGTACCACAGCAGCGCATCACGCATGTCCTCCCATCCCCGGTGCCAGCAGGTGTAATAGCCCTCGAGCTGGAGATCCTGGAGCCATACGAGCTGCTCGGGTGAAGGCTTGGCGTACGTAGCGCGGCGCTTCATCTCGCCGTAGAACCCGAAGTACGGACCCCGAGCGACTGGCAGCACCAGGTCCGGCACGCCCGGCTTGACGCCTTCGGCCTTCAGCTTCGCGGCGACGACCGGATTACGATCACCGCCGTTGGGCACGGCGTACATCAGCCGGAGCTGCGGGTACATGGCCACGGTGACCTCGGCCCAGTCGAACAGCGCGGTCTGCTCTTGATGCTCGGTGGCCATAGGCAACATCGATGACGCCTGCCTGGTGATCGCCCGTGCCCTCATTCCGTACCCCGCTGCCGGCGCAACACCCGGCCGGTGGGCGCGCTCCGCTCCCATTTCGCCGTGTGCTCCACGTCGAACGGCTGGTCATACACGACCAGCGGCTCACCGCGGTGGCCCGTTACCGGTACCGCGAAGCCCCAGCCCTTCATTCGACGTACGGTGACGAACAAGGTCCATGTACCGGGCGTCACACTGGCGACTCGGTGGAAGGTGAGCGGTGTGATGAGGTTCGGGCGCCAGGGACGAATGCGCTTGACCGTTGCAACCCATCCGCCCGGCTCGAAACCAAGGACCCGCCGTTCGTCGTAGCCGCCGACGAGGGGCCAGCCAATGGCCAGAGCCCAGGGGTGGTCGTGCATTTGCCGGTCGCCGTCACCGCCGAGGTAACGGTGCAGCAGTACGGTGACCGGCCCGAACTTCGTGACGTGGTAGCGCTCGATGTAGTGGGCGCCGTCCAGATCAATCGCCCTGGCAGGCCGGTTGCGGGTGAACCACAGGAGCAACCGGGCCATGAGGCCGTGACGGGTCGGGGGAGTCATGCCGCAAGTTCCTGTGACCGCACCGGGGTGCGTCTGCCCTCGATCGGGAAGCCGTGCGAGGGCCTGGTAACGCGCTCGCCGACCAGGGCCCGGGCACAGTCCGTGCCGTTCGCCTCGCACCGGTGCACGCACGCCGTGCCATCGTGAGGGCAAAAGCAATCCACGCGCTCCGGCGCCGGTGGCTTCGATGGCGCAGCGCGTTCGATGACCGGGCTGAAGTAGAGCTCTCCGGTCCGGCACTTGGCTGCCCTGCCCTGCAGGTGGTGGTCGATCAACGGCTCTCCGCAATGCCGGCAAGGCCCAGTCGCCCGGATCCGCCGGTACGCCTCCGACATACGACGCGAGGCCATTCGCACCCTCTCCGCGCGCTCAGCGGCCGAGGGCGGCAAGCTCGGTTGCCGGTGCCGATCTGCTTCTTCACGGGCCAGCGCCGCGGCCGCTTCCTCGAGCAGGCGCCGGAAACGGGGGCACGAGGGCGGGAAGTCCGCGCCCGAGCGCTCGACTGCGTCGATGGCTCGCTTCACGGCCGGCAAGGAAAACCGCCGGACGTTGCGGTCCCACATCGAGTTCGGCTGCGCGTTTTCCCCGTCCGGATGGGCGCGGGTTCGCTTGCCCGTCCAGTTGGCGCGAAAGAGTTCCGTGAACGCGGTCCAGACCAGCCGGGTGAGCGGGTGGAACGGGTCATCATTCGGCCCCGTCGAGGATGTCTCCGACGCTGGCGCCGCCGGCGACGGCAAACCACCGCATTTCCCGCTGAGACGGGCTGCTACCTCCCCGGCCGTCTTGCTGATGTGCTCCATCGGGACCTCCTTGCATCGGATCGCGGCCCCGCTGCGCCACCACCTCGGCGACGAACGGGGCAAAGTAGTTCGGGGACTGGGGCGGGCCGCCGTTCTTTTCGACGGCCGCATCGAGCGCGATCTGCGCCTCGCGGTAGGTGACCTGGTGGTCGACCCAGGACTTGAGCATCTTCGCGAACTTCACCGGACTGCCCATGGCCGCGTGGTATCCCCGATTGACCAGCCACGCGCGCCACACACCCACGGAGGCCGGCGCGATGTCGGGGTCCTCCACACGAGTAGGATCTGCACCGCGCTGGGGTTCAGGATCTTTACTCTTACCTCTGTACTCTATGGGTGGCATTGCGTCCGCATATGCGTCTGCATGTGCGTCTGCATGCCATCGAGCGCCCGCCGCGGCGGCTGCTTTCCTAGATTTTTCAACGGTCTTTGGCCAATGCTCGGTCGATTCGAGAGTGGCGAAGTTCGCCGGAATTCACGAAGAATTCTTGAGAACTTCTTCCAGACTTTTGCCGGACTTTTGCCAAAAGTCCGGAAGAAGTCCCGGAAAAGTGCTCCAGATCGGCCCCCATGATCTCGGCCAATAGCCGGCCCGTGACCCGTCTGTCAGCCCCCAGTAACGAGGCCAATTGATCGATGTCCGTGGGCAATCCACCCCCTGCCCGCCAGCACTCATCCATCAGCGCGTTATAGAAGCCGCGTGCCTCCCACGAGAGGCCACTCATGTCGGCCTTCACTTCGGCGTAGTGCTTCGGGTACCAGGGCGGTGTTGGCATCAAAGTTCCTCGGGTGATCGGACGTCGGTCATCGCTCTCAGAGCACGCACCGCGGTGCGCGCGGCTCCGGGACCGCCCGCCGCGCTACGCACCGTCCGCTCCCCGGGCGCTATCCGGGCATTTCGGCCCGCACCGTCGCAGCCAATACTGTCGCCGGGTCTCGCAGCAGGTGGTTGAGGGCAATGCGTTGCAGCACCGCCTGCTGGATGCCAGTCGAGCGATGCAATCGACGGAGCTTGGAATATGACGCTTCATCTAGCCGGGTCCGGACCTCGTAGAGCTTCCTGTCGTCCATGGGTCATGCTTCCTTGTGTTGGGCAGTGGGCGCTCATTCACGCCTGTGGTGCTCCCCCTTCAAAAAAGTCCCCGGCGCAGAGGCCGGGGCAATACCAGGAGGGAGAAGTGGTCGCCGTGGCGACCTGTCCGTGCTACCGCACGAATCTTTGGATCTGGGAATCACGGCTGGGGGGCTGCCTCGGATGCAGGCCAAGGGATTTTCCCAAGGCGAAGAGCTGCGCCGGTGACGCGGTCTACTTGGTCCTGGGTTAGGTCGTCGGGCCACTGCGAAACGGCTGAGTCCGATATTTCGAGCGCTTCCGCCAGGCGAGCCTGATTCCCAAATATTTGAGCCGCTTCTTTCTTTGTCATGATGAAACCGTAGCATACTTAATTTCTGGTAATCAAGCATGCTTAATGAAGACTTTATTACGCTAAAGGTCATGACTGTCGGCGAGAGAATTAGGGCGGCACCAAAGTCGGCTGGACTGACCCAGGACAGCCTCGGACTCGCCGCTGGAGTTACGGGTTCTGCTGTAGCCCAGTGGGAAGCAAACAAGACCACCATCACCGGCCCGAATCTCGTTGCGGTCGCGGCTGCGGTAGGAAAGTCGTGTGAGTGGGTAATTTCCGGTGCCGCCTCAGACGCCTCTCTAGAGCCAGCAGAGCTGCATGGTCCAGAGGGCACCAACCTGACCGATGACCAGAGCACCCTCCTATCGATATTCGAGGCGCTCGAAGACCACAACAAGGCTCTGCTCATGGCCGAAGCGAGTCGATTGCTCGATGTCGATCTCGATGAGCGCAACGAAGAAATCGAAAAACGAAGAACCTTGAAGGAACAAGCATATGCCCGCACCGCCACTGCATCGGAGGATGCTCCTGGCTAGGCAGTACGCCGAGAAGTCAGACCCAGAGCTCTCCAACCCCGTCAACGTCTGCCTGCGCATCGCCGCCCTGGCCGGTAAGCCGTTTGGCGTCGATGAACTCGAGGCACTGGAGCAAGGGCGCCTGCCCGCCACCGGCTCATGGTGTCGGTCGCTCACTGTTACAGGGTGCGGCCGAAGTGGTTGATTGCTGGCGAGGGCGCCATGGTCGAGGGCGAGCCCGCTCCGGACATTCGCCCTTCCGAGCTCAGCGACGACCAGCGCCGGCTGCTCCGCGGGTTCGATGCCGGCTCGCCCAAGATGCAGAAGGCGTTCCTCCGTTTCGCGGACATGGTGGACACCTTCACCGGCGAGCGGTACGAGCAGTTCATCGTCGACAAGTGGATGGAAGTGCAGTTGCGCCGCGGGTACGACGTCCGAGCCTTCCTCACCGGACCGCCCAACGTGGCAGAGACGGCGTGACTGGCACGGCAAGTGTGAACAGGAACTGGAAGCACGAGGACTGGGCATGGAACAAGTTCAGAGAACGGTACAGCTGAAGGCCATTCATTGGAAATCTGGCCGAAAGAAAGGGTTCAAGCCGCGACCAGTGCAGGAGCTGCTCCACGAGACGTTCGCTTCTCGGGTTAATGCGGAGGACCGCTATTTCGTAAAACAGGGTAGTGGCGCCACTCCGACTCGGAACTGCACGACCCATCATCTCCATGATGCCGGGACTACGTATTTCTTCGAGTTCCTCACATACACGCCGGATGACGAGCCGCAACAAATGACTCCGGACCTGAGCAGCCCAAATGTTGAGTTGTCTACTGGTCCGATGACGAACGAGGACGGCGACCCTGTAGAGCTTGCAACAGCATTTCAAGTACTCGCGTGTGGTGATGTGCTGTTAATTGAGTACCGTTCTGGCTCCGGTGGCTCAACACTGCTTGGTCACTATTTGACCGCCATGTTTCGACGCCAGTATGGCGACAAGTATCCCGGCCTTGCGCTTATGGATGTACCCAACGCGGCATTCAAGGATGCAATCAATCGGGGCGGCGGCGTTCAGTCGGTGTCGATGAAGATGCTTAAGCTGGCCACAGAGAACACACCAAAGTTCGGCAAGCGCCTGTCGGACACGAGGGGCGTCATTAGGGACGCAGAGCTAGTTTCGGTAGTGTTCGAGAACAGACACGCGCCGCTCAACACGGACGACGTCATTGATGCGCTCGAAGAAGCAGAAAATGAAACGGGTGTCGAAGGCGTTGTGGTGCAACTCAGGGATTCCAGCAAGTTGACCGGCCTGCACAAGCTGAAAGTTAGAAAGACGTTCAGCGTTGCTGATGCCGGGTCTGGTAACGCGGCCCGAGGGGAGATGCGCCTTCGCCTGGGCGTCTTCTTGTCCGAATTGAGGGCCAAGAAGGACGGTGTTAGAGTTCTGGATGCTCAGGGCCGAATCATCAAGTGATTGTTAGTGATGGCAATGACTTCTATTCCTAGTCGATTCTTACCCGGCGAATGGCTTAGAGCATTCGACAGTGCCAGGTCGCTATACGCGTCGATCGATGCGGATCGCTCTCAGCGCTGGAGACACCTGCTCGGGTTCGCGGTTGGATTGCTCGCAGGCTCTGCCCTCACGCCGCTAGTCCCCGATTCCGGTGCCCATGGCTTTGTTGAAAGCGTGTTCACTCTGACTGGTGTACTGGCGGGCTTCGTAACCGCTACATTGCTGTTCTCGGGACGAGTAAGCGGTGTCGAGGTGCTCTCGGAGACCGAGGCCCGCGAGTACGTTGAAAACGTGCGCTACCTGCTTTGGTCCCAGATTGTTACGTTGTTTGTATTCGTGATGACGGTAGCGCTTTCTATCGCGTGGATTGGGTTTGGTGGCGCCTTGCCTACCCCGGTGTCGGACGTTCTCTTCTTGTTGGTTTGTGCCACTTTCGGGCTGAGCATGCTTCGGGTCATTCTCCTCCCATGGCAAATCTACGAGTTTCAAGATTTCTCGCTTACCAAGCTGCTCGAGGCTAAGGAGCGAGAAGAGGATGAGCGCAACAGGCGCGAAATGGATGCCCTCCAATCCCAACTGGAGGCGAAACGGGACATCTAACATCCCGACAGACTTCGCGCCTGCTTGGAGCAGACCAGCGTGGGAACTGTGATTGAACTCCTCGCTTTCCGGCTCCATCTGAATACAATCAAGTGTGGCTACGAGGGTGAGTTGCTATGGCGAGCTACGCTGTGAGAGATGGGGTCGAGCCGTGGCGACGTCGCCTGTATCTGCCGGCCTACCAGATAGCTGCGGCGGCCCGGTACTCGGGCGCCCACGCCAAC
>FUIF01009208.1_pt1 | contig 10736 bp, 10 predicted proteins | sample 1003461 | NCBI WGS metagenome assembly FUIF01 (sample SAMEA80401918, study PRJEB19352) | marine metagenome
GGTATAGCCCGTCGCGCTACCGATGAGCAGCACGCGCATGCCGGGGCGGATCGCTGCCGCGACGAGCATGCGGCCGGTGACCAGCGGCGCATTGAGCGCGCGGCCGTGGCCCAGCGCAACCGCGCGGTCGGTATAAGCGACACCGGCGAGCGCGGCAGGCACATGCGCCTCGCGCGGTACCGCCGCCATCGCACCGATAATGGCGGGGTCGATGACATCGCTGGTCCTGAGCTGGCTGTCGATCATGGCGGAGCGCATCTCCGCCGCCGTGATTTCGCTAAACTTCGTCGCCATCAGCCTTTTCCGATTCCCTGGAACATGAACCTTTGCGGGGCCGCTCTAGCCGAAGCCATGCTGTATTGCAATGGTAATACAGCCATGCTGCCGCGCGTTGCCGCGCATAGCTGGCAACGGGGGTGCCGCCAACCCCGCATCGTGCGCCCGGCAGCGCCCGCGCGGCGCCATTCGGGCGGATCCTTGACAAGGCGGCGAAAGCCGCTCACTAGCATCGCCGTCCAACACCCGGCCCATCCCAAAGGGGATGCGGCAATTTGGCATGAGGCCCGATGGCGGAGTGGTGACGTAGCGGACTGCAAATCCGCGCACGCCGGTTCGATTCCGGCTCGGGCCTCCAACTTTCCCTGAAATTATGCATTTAAACGCATGCTGCTAAACGCATGCTGCGTCCAAGCTTGGGCCGTTGCGGAAACAACGAAGGGCTGCGCCTTTCGGAGCAGCCCTTCCATTGTCTTGCCTGTCGCGGACAGCTTATGCGAGCTGGACCCCCGCGAAGAAGGTCTTGCTCAAATCTGCCGCATGCGGCGTGTGACAATGAGACATTCGACCACCTCCTTTCGCTTGTTGAAGATGTAGCGAATAATGACCGCTCCGACGGATAATTCAAGCGTGACACGCAAGTCTTCGTTGAGGCTCGCTAACCGAACGGGGAGCGAAGGGCACCAGAGTTTAGCGCGGATCAAGCAAAGAGCCCAATTGCTGGTATTGGAAGTTGCGCTAAGTCGCGCAGGCGCTGGCTACCGCGGGAGTTGGCCGACATGTGCCTGTCGGCTTTGGGCAGTGGATCGTGAATAGCGGACATTATGTTTGTCGTTGCCAATGGCGACCGCTATTCTGATGCGGCGCCTAGTGCGTCGCAGACAGCCAAAGTGCATCGCCGCCGGCGGCATCATCAGCTGAGCCAAGCTAGACGCCGCCGAAAAAATTGACCAACCAACGGTGCGCGTCACGCGGCGGTCCGAAGCCGAGTGGCCAGCTCGATCACCGCAGCGCGCTGTTCTCCGGCACGCAGGCAGACAAAATGGGCTGCCGGATTGGGTTCAGCTCGTACAGCGACATACATTAGGCCGCCGCCGCTTACAGCAGTGCGTGCGAGCGGCTCGCGCAAAAGCGCTACGCCCAGCCCGGCCGCAGCCGCGGCGAGAACGCTGTCATAATCCTCGAAACGCCGGTCCTGCCAACGCGGGCGATAGCGCACCCCCGCGCCTTCGAGCCACCGCCGCCAATGCGACACATCCGAATCATGCAGCAGTGGGTGCCGCAACAGCGACTCAACGGTCGTATCGTCGCCCAGTCCGGCCGCCAGCCCCGGCTCGACGACCGGACGCAAAGTCTCACGAAACAGCAGCCGTGCGTCGATCCCGTCCCATGCCCCGCGACCATAACGAATGGCGACGTCGGCCTCCTGCGCATCGAGGTCGGTCGGACGGTGCCCCGCCAACATCTCGACATGAATATCGCCGCGTTCGATCGACGCGAGCCGCGGAAACAGCCACAGCCGCGCGAACGACGGCACCACCGCCAGGCGGACCGTTGACCGCCCGCGCCGCGGCCGCCACTGGTCTGCGCTGCGCGATAAGGCACCGAGCGCTTGCCGCGCATCGGCAGCGAAGCGCTGCCCCGCCGGGGTCAATCGCACGCCGCGGCCGTGCCGCTCGAACAAAGCGGTACCCAGCCACGCCTCGAGCGCCGCGATCCGTCGGCTAACCGACCCATGCGTGATGTTGAGCAGCTCGGCGGCCGCCGTGAACGAACCCGTCTCGGCCGCGGCGATAAGTGCGTTGAGCCCGTCGAGCGGTGGCAAGGCCTCAAAGCTGTGCATAATGTGCACATAAGATGAGCGAACGGTGCGCTATGTCAACCGTTTAGCGGATGGGATCTCAGCGCCATGACCCATGCCCTCACCCTCGACCGCCTGCTTACCAGCGCCGTTCTTCTCGTTTTTCACCCTTCCCGCTTACGCACAGCGCGTCGACGAAAATGCTGCGCTCGATGCCGAGGACGCCTTTGGATCAAACATCGGCGGCGAAGGGCTCGGCATCTACAGCCCCACCGACGTGCGAGGCTTCTCGCCGACCGACGCCGGCAATGTCCGGCTCGAGGGGCTCTATATCGATCGCCAGACCGAGCTCACGAGCCGCCTCGTCGCCGGCAATCGCATCCGCATCGGCCCGTCGGCACTTGGCTATGCCTTCCCCGCGCCGTCAGGGATCGCCGACTATCGCATCCGCGCCGCGGAAGAGGAGGCGGTGCTGAGCGTCGCCGCGAAGGGCGACAGCTTCGTGGGCTGACTGGTCGAGGCCGACGGCTTGCTCCCAATCGTGGGCCGGCAGCTCGGCCTCGCCGCGGGTGCAGGCTTTTACCGGAACCAATATGCCTTCCGGAACAGTAACGATGTGATGTCGAGCTCGATCTCGCTCGTCTGGCGTCCGAACTCCGCCACCGAGATTAAGCCCTTCTGGAGCCGCGTCGGTGTCGACGACGAGGAAGCCTATCCGATCATAATCGGCGACAGCGAAAAGCTGCCCCCACGCATGTCGCGCCGCCGCTTCCTCGGTCAGGACTGGGCCGATTTTGAGGTCGAGCGCGTGACCTATGGCGGTCTCGGCCGCACGCGGGTTGGTGATTTTTACGCTCCGCGCCGGCGTTTTCCGCTCGGCGAACATCACGACCGAGGGCTATACGCTCCTGATCGACGCCGCACCGCCGGGTACCCTCGCCGCGCGCAGCGTCACCGCCAACCCCCGCCGCTCGAACGCCTCGACCAGCGGCGAGGTCAACATCGCACGCCCCTTCGTCACCGGAACGGTCCGCCACGAACTGCTTCTTGCGGTCCGCGCACGGTCGCAAGAGCGCTTTTACGGCGGCTCGCACCGCCAGTCGCTCGCGCCCGCGCATTTCGACGAAACGCTAGCGGTCCCGCGCCCAATCTTTACCTTCGGCCCGCGCACCGAGGACCGCGTCCGCCAATCGACCGTTGGCGTCGCTTATCAGGCTCGTATTGACGAAATCGGCCGGATCAACCTTGGCCTTCAACGCAGCAATTATCGCAAGCGCGTAACCGCGCCCACCGGGGCGCTCCCCGCCTCGCGCGCCAAACCATGGCTGTTCAACATGGCCGCCGAGGTCGACATCACCCCGCAGCTCGCGATCTATGGCGGCATGACCCGCGGGCTCGAGGAAAGCGATGTCGCGCCCGAGACCGCGGTCAACCGCGACGAAGCGCCGCCCGCAATTCGCACCCGGCAGATCGACTCCGGGCTGCGCTGGCGCATCGGCGCGATGACACTGATCGCGGGCGGTTTCCAAATCGAAAAGCCCTATTACGGCCTCGACAGCGTCAACTTCTTCCGCCGCCTCGGTACTGTCACCCACCGAGGCATCGAAGCGTCGCTTAGTGGCGCGCCGATTGACGGTCTTACTATCGTCGCTGGCGGCGTGCTTCTTGATGCGAAGCTCGCGGGCGAGGAGGTTGCGGGCGGCAGCATCGGCCGCCGCCCGATCGGCACCCCCTCGCGCAGCGTGATCGGCAATATCGACTGGCGCCCGCCCGGCCATCCCGCTCTCTCGTTCGACCTTGCGGTCTAGCATAGCGAACGACGCTACGCCGACGCCGCCAACCATGTCCGCGTCCCCGCGCGCACGACCGTCGATATCGGCGCACGCTTTCGCTTCAAACTCGGCGAGTTGCCAGCGTTGCTGCGCATACAGGCGACGAACCTGTTCAACACCTATGGCTGGGACGTCGAGGGCAACAACGCCTTCGCCTATATCCAGTCGCGCCAGATCCTCGCGCGGGTCGCGGTGGACCTTTGACAATTGACCGCAAGGGAGCTTCAGTTGCTTCGGCGGCGTCAAACGACGATTAGGGGGCGGTGCTGGCTTAGAAGTATGGTCGCTGAATGGCCGATTACGGACTGGCGTCTGGGGATGGCTCCAGCGGACCGGGTCCAGCCCGCAATCGCGCCCGGAGACCGGAGCTTCTACCACTATCCGAGCTGTCGATCGACGTCTGGCACAAGGCGAACGGCGTCTGGATGGACTAGGCCATTCGTTGCAATCTGCATCAATCGCCCGCACCCTTTTTCGGCCTTCCGGCATTATAGCTGCATGACATCCTCGATAGCCTTTGTCGGAGCCGGCCCGACCACGATCTACACCCTGCATGCGCTTCTCAATCAAACCACCCAGCATTTCGAACTTGCCATTTACGAGGAGCAGCCGACTGCGGGCCGCGGGACGCCCTATCGGCCCGGCTGGAACGATCCGGCGATGCTCTCGAACATTGCGAGCATCGAGATCCCGCCGCTCGAGCAGACGCTCCTCGAATGGCTTGAAGCGCAGGAGCCGAGTCGGCTCGTGGGGCTCGGCATCGACCCCGACGAGATTGGCGAACGCACCTTCTACCCCCGCCTCGCGCTCGGCGAGTTCTTCTACGACCAGTTCCAGGCCCTTCTTGATCGAGCGCGGGCGCAAGGTGTAGCAGTCGACGTGCGCACGCGCTGCCGCGTCGTCGATGCGGTCAGCGACCGCGACGCGATGGTGCTGACGATTCGCGCGCGCTCGGGCGAAACGTCCGAGCGCCGCTTCGATCATGTAGTGTTGGCGACCGGGCATCAGTGGCCGGAGGATCCGCAGGTCCGGCCCGGCTATTTCCTGAGCCCCTGGCCCGCGACCGCCCTTGCTGCAATCCCGCCGTGCAAGGTCGGTATCCGTGGAACGTCGCTCAGCGCGATCGATGCAGGTGTCGCGCTAGCCGTGACGCACGGCGAGTTCGTCGAAGATGCCGACGGCGCCCTGACCTACGAAGCCGCAACGGGGAGCGATGCGTTTCACATGACGATGATGTCGCGCAAGGGTCTGCTTCCCGAAGCGGATTTTTTTTGCGCCGCTCCCCTATGAGCCGCTCGAGATCTGCACTCCCGAAGCGATGGAAAAGCTGATCGCGGCCGACGGCCTGCTGCTTGAACCCGCATTCGCCTTATTCAAGCAGGAGCTGATCGCGACGGACCCCAATTACGCCGCCGAAACCGGCCTCGCCGATCTTGGACTTGAGGATTATTGCGAGCGCTATTTCGCCGACCGTGCCGACGCCGACCCGTTCGAATGGGCGAAAGATAATCTCGCGGAGGCCGAGCGCAATTATGCAGCCGAGCATACGATGCCCTGGCGCTATGCGATCCTGCGCATGCACGAGGTGCTCGCGCTGATCGTGCCGCATCTCGACGCCGAAGAATATCGCCGTTTCTCCAAGCATTTCAAACCGCTCTTTGTTGACGATTATGCGACCGTTCCGCACCAATCGATCCGGCGGATGCTTGCGCTCCACCGCGCGGGCAAGCTCGATGTCCTCGCGATCGGCGACGATTACCGGATCGACAGCCACCGCCCCGAGGGCGGCGCGGTCGTCGAGGCGATGGGCGAACGCCATGTCTTTGCGGCCTTCATCGAGGCGACAGGGCAGCGGCCGCTCCAGGCGAAGGCCTTCCCCTTCCCTCCCTGCTGAGCCAGGGCATCGTTCGCGACGCGCAGCCGGGCGCGCCGGCCAGCGCGTCGCGCGGGATCGCGATCGACGATCGCTTCCATCCGATCTCGGACGATATCCCGGAAGACCAGCTCTTCTGCCTTAGCCTGCCCTTCCTTCTCGGCCGGCACCCATTCATCCAGGGGATCACCAGCTCGCACGAGATGGGCCTCATTGTCGCCGAGCAGCTCGCGGCCGCCATCGGCGGAGACGCCGCCAACGATCAGGACAAGGACGAACCGGCGGTGGCGGCATGAAGCTCTTCGCCATCTACATCGGCGGCGAAGCTGACGGCGCCAATATCGAGCTTCACGACATGCGATTTGTCGTCGCGCCGTCGATTACCGAGACATATGAGGAACTTCGGCGCCAGTGGTGGGGCATCCCCAAGAGCCTCCATATCGACTGCTGGGCCGAGATCGATCATGCCGATGGCTATGATGTATCGCTGCGCCCAGAACCCTTCGCCGGCGAAGAGCGGCTCTATTATGTCAACCTCGGCGGCTATGCGCCCGATGAGTTTCTCGAGAAGCACAAGAATGTGTTTGTAGTCGCCGACAGCCTGCCCAAGGCGAAGGCGCGCGCGCTCAAAAGCGTGTCCGGCTGGCGCGAGCTGCACCGCGACGAGATGTATGAAGCCGAACAGGCGTTCGCGATCGGGATCGGTACCGAGGCTGCGATGCCGCAACTCTACATTCATCTCACCCCGAGCGCGGTAACGAAGCAGCTTGCCTTCACTTGCGACTATACACCGATCCGCGCGCGATCGCCGGCGGCGCACAAGAACTAAGCGTCCCGAAGCAGGCATTCCCTTGTCCGCACAGGCCGGCGGGGTAGAGACTAATTGGGACGGCCCACGCCCTAGAGATTGTTGGCGGATTGACCGGCTTCCACCGCCGTGTCAACCGGTCCTGCCCGAGCACACGACAGAGCCGCTCTCTGGGCGGCTTCCGGGCGCCACTTACAAATAGCCGACATTGGCGTGAATTCGAGAGGACAACGTCAAGCGACCCGACGCAAACATGTTTTCGGTTCTCATTCACGATTAACGGGCAGTTGTCCGGGCGTCGCTCGTTGACCACGATACCTGCGCCAGACTAGCAACAGTCATCCGCGCGGGAGGGGCGAAGCGATATGAATTGGAGCAGGATAACCGCTGCAGTTTACGGTGCCTTGGCGGCGCCTCTTATGCTCCCACCAGCGATGGCTCAGGGACAGCCCGGCCAGCTTGCTGTCGTATGCACAGCCTATACCGATGTGAACCGCAGAGCTCCCACTATCTATGCAACCGCATCCGAGCTGCAAGCCGCCCCCCCCGAACCTCGGCTACGGCAACTTGTCGAGCAGAGCGGCGCCAAGCTAATCGGCCTCAATTGCTGGTCGGCCGCCACCGAGGCGGAAGCACTGGTTCTTCAATCGCGGGAAGGCAATCGCATGTTCGCGATGCTGCCTGTTCCGGTCGGCTGGTACGACGGCAAAGCTCCACCGAAGGCAGCTGTTGTGCCGTCTCTTCCCAAAACCTCCCCGAGCGCGGCGACCTCGGGGAGTGGCTATATCACCATCGAAGAGCGCCCTCGTCCGGCGCCTGAATCCGCCGCGCGCACGGCATTGGAATCTCAACGGCGGACGGCCGATGCCGGCGCCAAGTCTGCGGCAGACCAAGCGCGTGCAAACGCGGAATATCAGGCAAGGCTCACGAAATTTTTCGCCGAGCTGCGTCGCAGGGGCCGAGCCCAATGAGGGCGGCTGCAATTCTTGCTGCCCTCCTGTTCACGAGCGGGGCCGAAGCTCAGACGGGTAGTGTAACGAGCGATGTATCTTTGGTCGACCCGCCAGCTCCGCCCGGATCGCCGCCGACCATTCGACCGGGGACTGTCACCCGCCTATCCGCTGGCGATAACGCTTTGCGACAAATTGCGGTCCTTGGCGGTAGCAGAATCGAATTCGAAGTCCGTGGCACCGGTCCCGTCGGCGCCTTGCTGTATGACCCAGATGGCAATCGAATATCTGCGCAGGATGGCTCTAATACTGTCCGTCTCAATCTCATGGCTCCCCGCGACGGCATTTATTATTTGGCGCCAATTGGCGTCGCCGGTGGGACCCTTGAGGTGTCGCTGGCAATCGTGCCACCCCCGAGACCCGCCGATCCGACATGGAAGGCGAGCGTCACCGAGCTACCGCTAAAAAAAGACGGGGTTCGGAGATGCATTCGAGATCCAGCCTAACGAAATTGTTTCAGGTAATTTTTGTGCAGGCGGCAGTGACGCCGTTCGATCCTGTCCGCCCCGCAATATTATACCGCTTTGAAGGCCGTCTTGCGCAACGGGTCAAAGTCACGGTTCGGTCCCCCGCAGCTCATAGCCTCGTAAAAAATCATGCGTTCGCCGGGTGACCCTAAACCGTTGCTATCCAGCGACGCCCAGTACAGCGGCGACGTAAGTTTCGACAGCGTGCTTGATCGCTATCTCCCGAATGACGGAAACTATTTCATTTTTAGTGCAGGCCTATGCGAGTGGCCCAAAGCGCGAGCGAGACCATAATAGACCCCCGCCCGATCTTGGCGATTTTACTATCCAGCTGAGTCTGAGATGACCGCGACCGCGCCTGTTTTCCTATCCATACTAATTATGAAAAAATGGCCGATAGCGGATCGGCTGCTTTGCGGCAAAAAACTGTGCGAATGCGGTCGTCCGGCCAGCTTGTTGGTCGTGCGCGCTCGACCGCTAGCCACCTCTCACGGACCGGCTCGGCGGGCGTTGCAGATAGCGAATAATCAGGCCTGGATCAGGAGCAGGCTGGCGTTGTCACTCCCGTCACGCATCAAGGCTTGATCGAGGAGCGATTGCGCAAGCATGCCCAGCGTTGGGACCCCGGTCCTGCCCTCGCCCAAGGTTCGCGACACGCCGTCAGAACAAAGCATAATGATGTCCCCTGCAACGAGCGAAGTCACCAGCCGATCGACTGCGACCTCGCGATCCACGCCCAGCGCGCGCGTTATCACGTTTGATTTCGGATGATGGGCCGCAGCAGAGGGTGGCAGCGCCCCCGCATCGACCATTTGCTGCACGACGCTGTGATCACGGGTCAACTGTTGCCAAATGCCGCCGCGAAGTCGGTAGGCGCGGCTATCGCCCGCCCAGAATATCTCTAGCCGGTCATCGATGAGCAAGGCCGCCACGATGGTCGTGCCGCTGCGCCGTTCGGCGTCGGCATAGCGGTCATAGATCAGCGTATTTGCGGACTGTATCGCGCGCAGAATATCGTCTCCGCCCAAAAATTTGCCCGCTGCTCGCGAGATCTCCCAGCGCATCGATCGCGATCTGAGCCGCAACATCACCCGATTGATGGCCGCCCATTCCGTCCGCCACCGCCCAGAGTTTGGCATCGGGCAGATTCAGAACGCGATCCTCGTTGACGGCACGGACATGGCCGACATGCGTCAACGCGACAGATTCGATTGCGGCGACCGTATCGTCGAGGGCCGGCGCAGCACCACGACCAAAGATGCGGAAGAAATTCATTCGCGATCGTCACCCGCGCTCGCGTCGGCGACATTATAGGCTTGCACAAATGCCCGATCGAGCACGCCCGATTTTTTTGCCTTCGATCTCCTCAAGCAAGTCGGCATGCCGCCTCTCCAGCTCTTTGAGCTGGGCTGCCGCTTTGTTCTGGAACAGCGACCGGCCCGGCGTCTGGCCATCGAGGCTATCAGGATCGAAGCAGGCAATCGCTTGCTGCAAGCTTCCGCGCAGTCCGGCAAAGGTTGCGACCAGATGGCGCTTGATGTCGCGAAACGACGATTGCAGCGCAGCCGGACCCGTAAGAAATCCGTGCGATCCGCCCAGGATCAGATCGATCGCCAGTCGCTGCGTCGGCGCCCATTTAAACGGATTGTTATCGGCGCTGCCAATCGTCGTCCGCGTCATCTGGTAATGTGAGCGCGCGTGATCCCGTTCGCTCATCAGGTCGCCAACACCGAGCACCATCTGGCGGTACACCCCGCCGACGCGGCGCATGATCTCGACCGGATCCTCGCGCGCCAGCAACGACGCATCGAGGCCCGCGCCCTCGCAAAAGGCATCCAATAGCGACCCGGTGGTGATGGCCGCCCCGCCGGATCGCGTCGCAACCGCGGTGTCGGTCCAGTCGCTGGGGACATTGATCGAATCACCGAGCGGCGGCGTCAGCACCATGGTGCGCGTTTCCTGACCAGCAATATCGCCGTGCGGCGCTTCGGATGCCACGATACGGAAGTCGCCGAGGCGGATAGCGAACGGCAGGGAGACGACGACCTCGGACTGATCGGCAAACCGTTCACCAGTGGCCGCATTGAAGACCCCGTTTGCGCCGAGCGGACGCAAAGTGAGCCCGTCGGCGCCGACAGCGAATTCGCAGTGGGTGCGCGACAAGGCGCAATTGGGATCGGGGATCGACCAATCGGCGCTCTTGTCACGACCGATCCTTAACACGCCTTCGCGCAGCAGCCTGGCATCGACCGGATGGATTTCGTCGCCGCGTTCGAACAGTTGTAGCATATACATGATCGGCGCTTTCCTCAGGCGACCTGTCGCACAGCAGCCGGAACATCGGCGGGTTGGGCAATCCGGGTGGCGAGCATCGACGCGTCGTCATCAGCCGCACCTGCGGCAAATTTTTTCTTCGGCGGCTCCGGCGGCCCGATTGAACGCGTCAAACGCCGCACCAAATTCATCCCCGCGTCGGTGCGAGATACGCAGCGCAAAGCGCGATGTCGCCGCCTCGTCGAGCGCCTTGCGAAGCCGCCCGAGCGGCCGCGTCACCGCAGCGCCGCTCAAATAGCCGACGATCATCACGGTCAGCATCACGACGAGTGACAGCATGATCAGGAGCCAGCGCGTGTTGTTGGTGGCGGCCACGAGCGCGTCGGTGCGGACGA
>FUIF01015424.1_pt1 | contig 10732 bp, 17 predicted proteins | sample 1003461 | NCBI WGS metagenome assembly FUIF01 (sample SAMEA80401918, study PRJEB19352) | marine metagenome
CCAGGCTGTCCTGGATCTCGACGGCGACCTCTCGCGCCAGGTCGAGGACCTCGGTCTCCAGGTCGGAGGACACGAGCTTGGCCACCACCTGCTCGTCGCTGATGTCGAGGAGCAGGTCGGCGGTGAAGTTCCGAGCCTCCTCCATGCCCACGAACAGGGGGCAGGAGAACCGCAGCTCAGAGGGGAGCTCGACCAGGTCGTCCCCCTTGCCAGCGGACACCTTGCGGTGCACGAGGATGCCGGTCGTGGCGCCGGAGCCCTGGCCCTCGTGGATGTCCACGGTCTTCGCTGCCCGCACCTGGCGCAGCAGGGCGATCAGCATCCGCGGGTCGGGCTCGGCCACGATCCCCCTGGCCCGGTGGAGGACGTCCAGGAGCTGAGGCACCGACAGCCAGCTGTTCAGCGCCTGGTAGACCATCCGGAACGGGCCGTGGGGCTCGAGAGCGAGGCGAACCCACTCGAAGCCCTCCTCGCTCTTCTCATCGAGCGAGGCGATGGCGCAGAGCTGGGCGCCGCTGAAGTCGAGCCAGACGACGATCTGTGTGGACGCGCCGTAGGTCTTCAGGTACTCGCAGAACCCGGCGACGTCGAAGAACGTGTGGGCGCGCCGGGGACTCTCGGTGCGGCGGGGAGGAGCAGGGCGCTCGGGGCGGAGCTCTCGGCGCTCCACCTCGATGCGATGCCCCTTGGGCTCTCCATCGCTCCCGAGGATGGGCTCGATGTCGAAGGCGCTCTCGTGGCCCTCGCGGAAGGTGCGGATGATCTCGCCGAGCGTGTCGTCGAGCGCGGTGTTCGGGGTCTTCGAGTCGGTCATGCTGGTGGTTCCTGGTGGTGGTGGGTGGTTGGGGAGGGCGGTCTAGACGGCGCCGCCGTCAGGGCCGCCGTTGAACGCCTCGCCGATGGGGTCATCGACGGCCAGGTCGAGCAGCTCGCCGATGGCGTCCCGGGTTCCGGAGTCGTGGCGGTGGCCGGTGCGCACCGCGCGGAGGAGCCAGGCCTTGGCCTCCTCGACCCTGCCCAGGTGCGCGTAGACCTCGCCCACCCAGCAGGCCACGACGGCCTCGTAGCGCGTGCCCAGGACGTCATCCACCCACTGCCGGACGGAGAGCTCGAACAGCGGCACGGTGGCCTCAGAGACCCCGATGCCGTCGAGCGCGAAGTGGTGCGCCATGGAGTTGCACAGCGGGATGAAGTTCCCGGCGCGGTCGGGGTAGGCCGACGCCGCTGCGGCGCCGCCCCAGTACTGGTGGAAGACGGCCATCTCCCGGCTGCCGGAGGAGGCGTCACGGACGCGGCGGGTGTAAGCCACCTCGTCGATGGCGGGCAGTCGGTGCCCCTCGGCCTGGAGGTACTGCTCGGCCGCCCGGCGCATGGCTGGTGTGTCGATCGCGTGTCGCTGCTGCATGTCTGGTCTCGCTGGTGGTGGTGGTAGTGGTGGAGCCGCCTACTCGAGCGGGCTCCCGTCGTCCTTGGTGAGGACCTGCTGCTCCGGGTGGTCCTTCCGGCTGCCTCCCCTGGCGACGAGGATCTGGCCGCGGCGGTCGTCGTCGACGTCCGGGAGGCCCATGGTCTTCGTGGCTGGGCGAGCGGGGAGCTTCAGCTCGAGCTTGCTGACGATGTCCACCGTGTCCGTCTCGGAGCGGTAGACGAGCTCGACCTGGAGCTTGAGCGTGGCCTTGGCGCCGTTGGCGCGAGGGCCGTGCTCCTGCGCGTGACGCACCATGGCGTCCTGGAGCTTCTCGAGGCTGACGTCGGCATCGCCGACCAGGCGGCCCTGTTCGATGCCCATCAGCGTGAGGCGTCTCATGTTGCTCATCGGGGGTCTTCCTTGGTGCTGGTGGTGGCGGCCAGGGCTCGGTCGAACCCGGCCTGGAATGCGCGGACAGACCGCGCGCGGAAGTCGCTCTCGATCTCGGCTGGCGGGTAGCAGCGCTCGCACCAGGGCGTCCCCTGGATCACCTGGGCGGTCGGCCGGCTGCACTCGTGGCACGCCCTCATGCCGGCCTCCTGACGCAGATCACGTCCTCGTGGTCGATGCGCGGGGAGCCCTTGGCCTCCGCCAGGCGACGGAAGAAGCTCTTGCGCTCCCGTCTGGTGACGTGCTCCTCGCCGAACAGGCCGGGCTCACGCGTCTCGGTGACCAGGGAGGCGGCGTGCCTGCTCGCGAGCTCGAAGCCAACCGCCTCACACAACCGCTGCCAATCGTCCGAGAAGGGCACGCGCTGGCGGTCGCGGACGAAGTCCTTGGTCACCCACACTGCGAGGCCGCCTGGCCTCAGCACGGCGAGGCACTCCGCCACGATCTGCCGGGCGGCCGACCAGAAGGTCTCGCCCTGGTCGTTGCCGAGCTGCCCCTCAGTCTGGCCGTAGACCCGCTCTTCGCCGCGGCTCATCTGCGCCAGCCGGCTCGATGCGGTAGTGCCGTTGCGGCCGCCCTGACCATCACGGGCGGCCATCCCTGCCGCGAAGCCGGCCGGGTCGCGGAACTTCGATGCTCGGAGATCTCCGGCGGCCTCGTCCATCCATGGGGGCGAGCCCACCACCGCGTCGATGTCCCCTTCCCGCAGACGGGAGAGCTGGCCCTCGGCCTCGCCGTACCGGGTGTCAGTGTCCTGGCTCGGCCCCTTCGTCCGGCCGCTCTGTTGTCCCGGCTCCTTCCCGGGGAGGTGATTCAGCCCGCCTTGCCCTGCAGCGATCCCCGAATAAGGGGGGCTGCTCACCACCGCGTCGACGTCCCCGGGCGGGAGGTCCGCCAGCTGGCCAGGCTCGTGGCCGTAGCCGTCCAGGGCGGCCTGAGTACTGCGGCCACCTGGGCGCGACATCTTCGCCAGGTCAATGCCGCCGCCGCCGTCGGCCTGCTCGAGTACCCTGCGAAGCTGGCGTGAGTCTCCCTGCACGACCACGGGCAGGTCTCGGCCGAGCTGCTCCCACCGCCAGCGGTGCCGCTCGAGGTTCGCACGGTGCAGACCCACGAAGCGGGGCTCGAGCTCAACGGACACCACGCGGTAGCCGGCCTCTGTACCGATGATGGCGGTCGAGCCGATGCCCCCGAAGGGGTCGAGCACGAGGGAGCCAGGCGCCACGCCGAGCTCGGCCAGGTGCCGGAAGATCCTGCGGGTCAGATCCGGCGCCATCTTCGCCGGATGGGCGAAGCTCTCCGGCGTGATGATGTTGCGCCAGGAGCCTGCGTAGCAGCCCTCCCAGGTGTCGAGTGTGGCCGCGCTCATCGCATGTATGCCGGGGCGTCTCGCCCGGCCCTCGGTGTCCATCGCCTGCGCGCCTCCACCCGCTGCTTCTGGTCGGCCTTCTGCCTTCGCTCTCGGCGGTTGGCGCGGGCCGCGGTGCAGGTGTCCCAGTGCGACCTCGAGCACAGCAGGGCGCCCAGGTCGAGGGGGTAGAGCTCGCCGCGGGTGGGGTTGATCAGGTCCATGACCCAGTCCCAGTCCACGGGCATGACGGCGCCCTTTGGGGTCTTCCACCAGGCCATGCGCTTTCCGCAGAACCGGCAGGAGCCATCGCTCTCGAACTGCCAGCCGCGGATCGGCTCGACGCTACCCGGCGCAGAAGTCGGCACAGACTTCACCGCTGCTCCTCCTCGACGTCGTAGCTCCTGAGCGCCTGGGCGAGCCCCTCCTGGGCTTGCATGAGCCCCTCGAGGGAGGGCTTCTGGAGCCTCACGAGGGCGACCCCGAGCTCTGGCCATGTCAGGAGCCCCTGCTGCTCGACGACGCGGACGGAGTGCTCGCAGGTGGAGTGCTCTCGGTGGATCCAGTCCCCGATCTCGCCCCAGGTGACGAGGGGGCAGCACTTCCGCACGAGCCAGATGGTCATGTGCCGGATCCGGGAGACCCTCCGGGAGCGGTCGTTGACGCGCATCTCGGCGAGGGTGATCCCGGTGACGTCGCGGACGACGTCGGCGATCTGCTCGAGGCCTGCAGCGCTCATGACGCGGTCCTCGCTGCCGCACGGGCGAGCCGAGCCTGGTCGGTGGTGCAGTCGCAGGGGCCCCACTGGCCGCTCCCTGGAGCGGTCCAGACCCCGGAGCCCCGGCACTGCGGACAGTGGGGTCAGCGAGCTTGCGCAGGGATCTCCGATCGGCCTCCTTGCGCTGCTCCTCCGAGCGGTAGCCGCCTCGGAGGAGCTTCCGGAGCTTCCACTCGGTTCGGTCAGCCGTCCGGGAGCTGAGCAGGTTGGCGAGGCCGATCCCGAGCAGCTCGAGCTTCGGCCGGCACACCGAGGCCGCGTGGACGACGCGGCGGACGCCGGCAGCGTCGGCGAGCAGCTCGCGGAGCGCCTGGGCTCTGCCCTGGGTGGCCACGCGCCAGGCCTCCCGGAGCCGGTCGTCGAGCTCGCAGTCCCAGACCCCGGCCTGCCGTGCCTCGTCCGCCAGGAGCTCGAGCAGGGCGGGCCAGACCCCGGCTCTGCTTCGGGGTAGACCCCGCCGAATTCGCGGGGGGGCTAGAGGGGGTACTTATATGTCTAGGTCTAGGTCCCTGTACGCTAGCCGCGACTGGAGCCCCAGGTTGCTTACCCACCCCCTGACTAGCCGGATCGGCCTGCTTAAGGGGGGCTGACTAGACCCTGAGCAGCTCTCCGGCTTAGTGCTCATCCGGCGGCGGAGCCGCTGGTACTCGTCCGAGGATCGGACATCCTCCTTGGAGAGGCTGCCTCGATTCCGGACGAGGGCGCCCATGAGCCCCCTCATCCGGTTCTCGCGGGCCTTCTGCGCGGCGCGGCGGGGGACGCGGTCGATGGCCTGCGCCATGATCCTGCGCATGCGCGCGTTCCACCGCCGCCCCTCCCGGGCGATGGGGAAGAAGCGCCTCAGGAGCCAGGCCGCGCACTCCTCGCTGCAGCCCAGGTCGTCGGCGAGCTGCTCGAGGCCCTCCGGGATCCCGTGCTTCACCCAGTGGAGGTCCAGGGCGCGCCGGTAGGCCAGCTCGCCCTGGTCACCCCAGCGCCTGATCAGCGCCTGGACGGCCGGGTCGGAGAGGAACTCGCGGGGTGCCCAGGTGTACCACGGGCACACGTCCACGAGGCTCAAGCGGCGCAGGACTACCCCCATGGCCTACTCGACCCCCCCGGAAGTAGGCTCAGGGCGCGGTGCGAGGCCTCGGACCACGGCGATGACGCACCCGTCGCGCGCGATCGCCACCAGGTCGCTCAGCTCGGTGCAGAGCCAGAGGTCCCCCAGCTCCAGGAGTGGCGCGAAGACACCGTCGATCCAAGCGCGCCGCTCGCCCTCGCGGCTGACGACCTCGATGAGGAGCGCCCGGTCGACCCCCCAGCTCCGCTGGCGGCAGACCCCGACGCGGGCAGGTTGGACGTTGGCCACCCACGCCGCCACCAGCTCGCGGAAGGCCTCCGGGAGGACCATGGCCTCCCCAGTGCCACCGCCCATGCTCCTGACCTCGAGCGCATGGTGCCAGCACGCCGCGGCGCCGTTGCCGGCTGCGCCGTCCGAGAGCCACATCCCCGGCCGCAGGGTGAGCCCGCTCATGGAGCCACCCCCGAGCGCTGCGCGTCCGGAATTCCTTCCTCAGATGAGGCGGCAAAACAGGACGCGGCCGGCGGCGCGGCCCGAAAAGACGTGGAATCGGGCAGGGCGCGGGGGCGCCCGAATTCGGGGGTGGGAACCTGCTCTGGTGTCAGCCAACGGCACCTCGCCCCATGAAAAGCGGCCTGATACCGCTTTTTTTCTGGCCGGATGTCAACACCGGCCGAGCGGAAGCGGGGTGGGGCAACCATCAGTCCATGTCCTCGCGGCCGACGACCTTGCGCGCCTCGAAGCGTTGCTCCGGGGTGAGCTCTCGGTACGCGAACCAGAACTCCAGCGCCCGAGACACCACGACTGAGCGGGGCTCACCCCGCGCCTTCCGGTGTTCCTCGAGCAGCTCGTAGAGCTCTGGCGGCAGCGAGAACGATCGGGTGACGACCGTCCTCGACACTGCGTTCTCCTGCTGCATGCTGACGCTGATGGGTGCGCCTCCAGCCTGGCTGCCGCCTACCGGCAGCCCGTGAGGTGAACGCTAGTTCAGAAGCCGAGCGGCGTCAACGAGAATCTTTGCGCGCGGCGGTTGACGAGCAGCAACAAGGCGCGTAGTGTGCTGCTCGCCCTTACCGGGCAGCTCTTTGGATCCCTACCGCTCCTCCTCGCCGCCGCGCATCTCCTCCAGCTCGCGCTCGAACTGCTGGATTCGCCACTCGCTGAGCGAGAGCCCAGCCTCCTTTGCTGCCTCTCGCTCGCCCAGCTCTCTTGCCTCCTGCATGAAGCGCGCGCGCCGCATCCCCGTGATCAGGTCATTGAACGGCTTCCACTCGTTCGCCTGGAGCACCCCGATCACGGGGACGCCATCTCGGTCGGCCCACTGCGAGGAGGGGGTCAGCTCGACATCGATCGCGCTGCCGAGCCCACCCGTGAGAGACCCGTCGATGACCAGGCCGCCGTCCAGCTGCACGGGCGCGAGCTGCACAGGCGTCGGGTCGTTGAGGAATGTCCTCGGCCCCGAGTGGGTCAGGATCGCGCCACCCCCCAGCTGCACCGACAGCTGCTCGAGCTCGGGGACGCGGACGGTGACCTCCGCCGGGCGCAGGAGCATGACCATCAAGGGGAGGCCGACGACCAGGGCGCCGGCCGCGAAGCCTGAGGCCAGCAGGATCAGCCCTGCTCGGTCGACGGCTGGGCGGACAGGGGAGGGGCGGCTCGGCTGCTTCTTCTGCTCCATGGCTGTGTCTCCTGAGGGGAGGCCCACAGGGTAGCGGGAGGGATCTGGATCTGGGAGCGCGGGCGGGGGCGAACCCCGCGAGCGTTTGCGTGTGCTGCCCTTTCCCCCCCCTACAGCCCGTTTCACGCTCGGCCATGCCCGCCCGGTGCCGAATCCGGGAGCTCCCACCACTCGGCTCGCGAGGCTGCCAGACCCCTCTCCTGGCCATCGCTTCCATCCCCTCGCGCCTCCTCGAGGGCGCCGGCCTGGTGTGTTGCCAGGCCGGCGCAGCCAACCTTCCTTGGAGACTGACCGTGACGACACCAGACCACCAGCCGCCTGTCGCCGCCTACATCCACCAGGGGGCGCTGAGGCGTGCCACTGGATCCTCGGGGACGGGGTGACCTTCGCCGCGTGCAGCTGCGGCGCCGAAGGCCCGCACCTGCTCACCCTGCAGCACGCCCCTGGCTGCCCGATCGCCTCTGTCTCTCGCGCGACCCAGGAGCGCGCCATCGCGTCGGTGACCCCAGGAGCTGCCATCGCGAGCTAACACCCTGGAGCGATGGTGGCGCCGATCCGATCTTTCCAGAGTCGGCCGTCACCATTTCGTTCCGGGGGGGACAGAAATGCTAGACCCGAAACAGATCATTACGCCCGCGGAGCAGACCTCCGCTCTTCGCTACATCACCAATCGTCAGAGCCGGCTCGCAATTGAGTTCCTTAGCACACGTGTGGCCGCGGTGTTTCCGGGTCTTCAGGTTGGCGCCTCCGAGTTCCAGCTCGGAGGCGTTTCGCTTTTCGTCGCCGCACTGTGCTGCGATCACAACTAGGCTACCAGCTGGTCGGACACAGTTCTTGTGGGAGGCTTCCGCGTGATCGCCGACATCCCCCTCGACGGGAAGCGCTGCTTCATGGTCGACATCTCCGGGAAGGGTGACGGCCCTCTCGCCCCGGAGGCTCCCCTCCCTCCCGACGTCGCCGCCCGCCTCGAGGAGGGCGAGCTCGAGCAGCTCCTGGAGCAGGTCGGGGGCGGGCTCCGCACGAACGTCCGGCGATGGATCGAGGAGCTGGGCCTAGTGATCACCGACAGCGGGGGTGGCGCAGGAGGGTGGACGCTGGGTGTCCACTGCACACCCGGGGAGGCCTGGACGCTCGATCAGCGCTTCACCGAGGACTGGAGCAGAGCACTGCGCGCCGAGCTTCTGTCCATCCGAATCGCCGCCTGGTCGATCCGCGGCCGCCCCGGAAGCCTTGACCCGAGTGAGGCTTCATAGAGAAGAACCCCCGGAGGAAGAGGAATTCCACCTCCGGAGGCTTGTGGGTTCCGTCGAAACTGATAGCGTCCGCCCCGGATTCCAGAGCGTTGCAGTCGACGGCTCGGCGGTGTGGGAGCGGCTACTCCCCACTGCCGAAACGCGCTAGCTCTTCTTGTTGACCTTCGGCCTGAGCGTCTTGATCAGGTGAGACTCGATCGCCTTCCGGCGCGCCTCGCCCTGCACAGGCAGGACCTTGACCGTGGTCGGAGACCACCAGCGAATGCCGGCGGACTCCTTGCTCTTGCCGTGGAAGTGCGCGAGCACCCGCTGCCGGGTCTCGCCGCTCTCGCCAACATAGACGCAGCACGCGCCGTGGTAGACCACGTACACACACGAGGTATCCCTCAGGGTGCGAGTGATCGCGCCCGAGTTCCAGGCGCAGGAGCCCCACTGGGGGCGGTTGGTAGACATAGGGATGTCCTTTGCGTGTCTAACACGCGGTTGGGCTCTCGGTAGTGAATCGAGAGCGACCCCATGCTCCCTCACCTGCGCGCTGCGTTGAAGCCGAAAATCCAGAAACGAAGTGACCGCGAGGGTCACTACTCCCTCGCGGTCACTGAATGCGGTTGGGGCAAGTTTGCACTCCTCCGCTGGTGGCCATCCCTAGTCAGCCAAGAGCAAACTACTTCGTGGCGCCTCACGCTTCAACGCAAACCCCGCGCTCGGCCGGCTGAGCCGGCACCCGGGAGCCATCGGGCGCACCTGTCGGATCCGGCTAAGTCCGTATGTCGACTGGAGTAAGCGCGGCTCCGCTCCACATACAGATTGTGGAGAACTCGCCGGAGAAAGTGGAGAAAAGTCAAGAGGGCGAGGCCGCGGTGGGCGCCCACCGCGGCCGGCACCGCGCTACTCGTCGACCGGGGCGGGCGCCTCCTCGAGGTTCTCCTCCGCGGCGACGTCGCCACGCGCCACGGCCTCGTCGAAGGTGCCGACCCGGTCGTAGCCCTCCTCGGGCGGCACGCCGGTCAGGAGCTCGCGCGCCGCGAGGAACAGCGCGCGGAACTGGCGCGGGGTCATGACCCTGTCGCCCAGGTTGATCAGCATGATGGGCTCGCCGTCCTCCGCCCTGGTGGCGGAGACGGTGCCCACGGTGAAGCTCTCGAGCCCCTTGTCGGTCGCGATCTGCCGCGACCACTGCTTGCGGGGCAGGGGCGGGCCCTTGCGTTGCTCCTCGGTCTCGTGCCAGGGGAAGAAGGGCTGGGAGGGTGCGGCGCGCGGCGCCTGGCCATTCCGCGGCTGCGGCTGGCCGTTCTCGTCGACGAGGGTGATCTTGCTCATCAGGGGGTCTCTCGGTCCTCAATGGTGACCGTGCCGCCCACGTTGTTCGTGGCGGAAGGGTCGTCACACTTCAGGTAGATGAAGCGCGCGCTGCCTTTCCCCGTGATGTGCCCCGACGAGTGCGCCGCGATCCCCGAGGTGATCCCCGAGATATCGACCGCGCCAGCGAGCCACTGCACCATCGTGTCATAGGTCCACGTGGTGGGGGAGGTGAAACTCAGGAGATTGCTCCCGGCCGCGTAGGCGGGGGTCTCCTCGAAGCCCATGAGCAGCATCTTCGCCACGAGGCTCGCGTACGTGGTGTCGAAGTCCGCGCCGATCTGGACGTCCCTCGAGGCCACGGGGGAGGACTTGAAGGTGAAGGTGTGCCCCAGGAACTGGAACGTGTCCCCATCGGTGGGCTGGCCGCTGACGGTGTAGCGGAGGACGCTGGCCACGAACTCGTCATCGGCGAGCTCGTATGCCATGTCGGGGGAGCCCTCGATCTCGCCGGAGGCAGAGGCCGGGATGGTGAGCTTCCCGCCGGACAGGTCCCGGGTCAGGTCGAAGCGGCCGCCGTTGTTGACATCGCTCTCGGCCGGGTCGCGGCTGAACGCTCGCACGTCCACGGCCTGGGCGCCGGAGCCGGCGGCCTTGAAGAGGCCGACCACCTTGAGGATGCCGCGGCGGGGCACCGGCCCGATGGCCAGGTTCACGCCGCCGTCCACGTCCTTGTAGAAGTTGCCGGTGGCCGCGTCGACGTAGTGGTAATCGCGCACCTGTCCCATCAGTTGTCCCTCCAGTCACCAGTCATGGCGTAGCGGCTCAGCATTTCGTAGACCGCTCCGCCGTCCTTCTTCTGTCGCTTGAGCTCGCGCAGCAGGTCCTTCCGCAGGCCTGCCGCGAACTCCTCTTCGTCGACGTCCACCAGGTTGAGCCCGAGCAGCAGGCTCGCGGCCTTCTCGGCCTGGCCCTTGTCCTCCCGGAAGAGGCGGTCGATGCTCGAGAGCCACCGCGATCCGGGCACCTTCGAGAGGAAGTGCACCATTCGCCAGTCGACCCGCTGGCGCCCCTGCTCGTCGGTGTAGCCCCCGGGGTAGATGGCCGCGGAGAAGGGGCGCTCGTCCACGATGCGATCGCGCGCGATGTCCCAGCCCCTGGCGTCGTGCCCTTTGATGAGCTCGAGCGGATACTGCAGGTAGGGCGAGAGGTTCGCTGCCCACCCGTAGTACGGCACCGGCTTCCCGTCCTCGTCGCCCCCAGACCCCCCGGGAAGAGCGTGGAGAGCGCCGCGCGCGCAGGGTCGGCCATGGAATAGCGTCTACCGTCCTGATCGATCTTCGTCGATAGATCGTCCGCGTCCGTATGCTCCGCCCAGACAGGTTGCGCCCAGGCTTTCGCAAAGACGACTCCATCCGCTGCGCGAATCCGTAGGTGACGCTTAAATCGAGCCCC
>FUIF01000833.1_pt1 | contig 10728 bp, 15 predicted proteins | sample 1003461 | NCBI WGS metagenome assembly FUIF01 (sample SAMEA80401918, study PRJEB19352) | marine metagenome
CAATGTCACCCTACTGACATTTTTGTCGCCCAGTTGCGTTGCCCATTTGACAACATGCGCTGATTTAAAATCATTAACAGGGATATCACCGATATAAGGCTTCAGATGCTGTTCTGCCCGATAAGTGTAATTATCCAGAGTAATACCCTCTTTTCTGGACTTTGCATACTCTTTCAAGTAATCATCCAGCAAATCAGCTACCGTGTAGCCAGCATTGGCTTTCAGCTCAGTCTTGGCTAATGGATGATCAGGAAAATGATTTGACCACTCAAACACGCCCAGATCAATTTCGTGCTTCACCAGTTGCAGCTTATTTGAAGCGTATTCTAAATTCTTTTCACTAACTTCAAGTCCTTTTAGGGTTACAGGTTGTTGCTTTCTTGACCCTTTTGGCCAGACAAACTTAATTCTGATATTTTTACCCCGAACCTGTACTCCGGGGTATTTTTTTACTTCAGGTAACGACTCTCTTCTACCCATTGCGACATCCGCTCAATATGCACCCAAATCGCACCATCGGCGGCCAGTTTGGCGTGATAACCATCCCTGATCTGTCCGGTGGAGCGCTTTTTGTTGAAAGTATTTTTGGTCTCACCAGTCAGCTCGCAATACTTACTCAAGCGTACCCAGTGTCCGTTCATAACACTTACCTACCATAAAATTAAATGATTGACCATAAAATCAGAAAATTACGGCGACCTCTTCAGGCCGCCTGTGAAATCAATTAACCAACGCCTGACGCAACACGTAAGGTTCAATGGGCCGTTGTTCTTTCAGGCCACGGCAAATTCTTTCAGCACAATCATTAATAATCTGTTCAATCACCGCCTGCTGCACCTCAACCAACAGCGGGTTGTCCTGCAGCTGACCGTTGTCAAAGACCATAAATTGCAGGTTTTGGTAGTCAATCTGTACAGTCATCATACGGTCACCAAACATTCACGTTTAATCGCCAGGTAAACCAGCTTGTCCTGCTGCTCCAGTTCAAAGGGATAAATGAACGTCCCGGCAATGTCCCTGAACAGTTCGCCCTTGCCATAACGCTTGGCATCCTCATGCATAGCCAAAAACAGTTCATTGATGGACACAGCCGCATTAACGGTTGTGTATCTCACGTTAACCGCTTCCCTTTTTCTGCTGGACGACATCCACTGCTGTCGATTTGATTGCCAGGCATCCTGCAGCAGAAAAACCGGCAGCAGGTAGGCATGCTGGTAAGGCAGGTTGATATACAACAACCAGTCGGCCCTGAGCGGCTTGCATACCCAGCCCGGTGTGCCATGCTCCTTGCTTGACAGATATTCCAGCAAGATATCCTGATACGTCTGGCCATTTTTCCTGGGTGGCCGGATCTTCTCTTCTACGGTCCAGGTAATACCCTCCTGAGTAATCACCGTTCGGTCAACGCCCTGTTTCTGGGCTTCAATGTCACTGTCGTTAAAGCTCATGGTCATGCGCTCTCCAAAGTAGTGTTGGTAAATTCGGGTAATGAGGTTGATAAAGGCAATGGCATGCGATTCTCTCAGTAACTTCTTAAACTCATGCATGCTCATTCCCAAAGGCCGACCACCCTTCTCTCCGGTTTCTGGCAAACAGTTCAATGCGCGGCAACTGCGGGTACATGGATTCAATGATCCGGTAAACCTGCTCCGGCTTTTGGCTGTGTTTCTCCCTGGAGGACCGTATCAGCGACGACGGCCGGTTGGGTGGTTCCGGTGGCGGGATCGATCCCCGGGTACCAACCAGCAGCAACTCCGATTGCTGCCGAAACCAGTAGCCCATGCCGATTTTCTTCTTATCCCACACGGCACAGGTTTTGTAGGTAAATCCCCAGCGTGCCAGCACTTCCAGACCTTCGGTCAGTTTGGGTGCGGTGGTCCAGAGAAACAGCACACAGTCTGGTGTAGCCAGTTGGTCCACGGGCATGGCCAGAATGGCATCCAGGCTCATGGTCGGGTACTGGTTGTCCAGGTCGCGATTGTCAGAACCACTGAACTCATAGCTCCAGGGTGGGTCAGCATAGATCACCGGGTATTGGCAGGTGGTGTCCAGTTCAGCATTACCAGCGGCCTGCTGTTTCAGTTTCTCGATACGCTGTTCACGACGTTGTTTGGTCTCCTGCTGACGAATGGCCCTGGCGGCTGCCTTGATTTCAGCAGGGCCACGGGCGACGATGTCGTCTTGTTCTTCGGGTGGGAGTGTGGCGATCTTGGCGGCTGCGGATATCGAAGTGTCTTTATTATCCATTGCGTCAATCAGTGAAGATGAACCAGTTTCGACAACCGACTTTGCCTGCTCAAAAGTGGTGTGATTATTAAAACCAGCTTGTTTTGAGGCAATATCCCTGGTCTTATCACCCTCTTGTGCCTGTGCAAAATTTTGCACAAGCTCATTGGATGATTTCTCCTGATATTGATTGCTTCCAACTCTTCCATTAAGCAGATCCTCAACTGCTTTGCCAATTTCTACACGTTCAGAGACGGTAAAATCTTTACGAATAGCATTTTCTGCAAACTCTCCAAGGATAATTTGCTCCATCGGTACAATCCGTGCCGGTATCTTATCCCGTCCCAGCAACTCAAACGCCCGCAGCCGTCGTTCGCCCCAGATCAGCTGGTAGCTTGGATTAATACCAATGGGCTGCAGCAGTTCCAGTTCTTCAATACTGTCGGCCAGCGCCTGAAGGTCACCCATGTCCTTGCGGCAACGGTCGCCAACCTTGATGGTGGCTATCTGTACGTCATTAATCTGGCTCATGACCAATCCTCCCAGGCTGGATAAGGATGGCTTTTCAGGTATAGACCAAGGTCAAGTTGCCGTGGCGACTGCTTCAACCATTTCCCTTTTCTCCAGTTTTCAAAACAACACAGCGCACAGCCAAGAATGATTTTTGAGCAATTACGACCACCGACCATGTCTTCCTCTCTGCGTTTTAACATCAGTTCAGACAATGCCTGTACCCCATCGCACTCACCTTTGCTTTTCTCACCATTGTCTTTGCTGTAGTCCAGCCAGAAAACCATGGCGGCTTCACCATAGATTCGTGTGGTTATGAGTAACGCAGCAAAAATAGCGCCCGGAAACCGGCGACGGGAAAAATCAAGCTCATCAATCATCTGTAACACTGGCAGCCATTCACTGGTGTATTTTCTGAGATTGAAGTTGCTGCTGTTTTTCTGGGTTGCATTCTGTAAGGCAATGGTCAGACTGCCGTTTGTCAGCAGGTTCGATTTTGCTTCAAATTCGCATTCTTTAAACGCGCTGACCGTCTTGTCCTTGCTGTCTTTTCCCTGTGATTGATTATCAATACTGTGATACAGGGTGACCACTTCATCCATGCTGTTGCAGGGATAAACCGCAATATCGACTTCATCATCTTCTGGTCGTGGTAGCCAGTTGTTATGCCAGCAAAAGGCGCGGGTATGACCATCAACTTTTATTAACTGATTGTTTACCCTTGCTGCTGACACCAGCGACTGTGTTCTTGACCGTGTTTTCAGGTGTTTTTTTTTGGCTTTTTCTGCATGCCGTTTTGTGTCGCGTTGCACCGGACAATCCTGTACAGCAATCCAGTCATCAACCGACATACTGATAAAGTGCCTTTTTTTACTGGCACAAAGACTTACTATATTTTTCATGACAACACCTTCACCATTTCCCGATACACTTCCCGCGCCTGCTCCCGGTGATTCGCATGGAGCACGTCCTTGATGGTCTGCGCTGCTTCGTCCAGCTCTTCCATGGTTTGCGAGGCACGCAGGCATTGAATAGCCATGTCCAGATTAACCTTGTCCTGGTCACTGGGTGAACTGTCAGCGACCTGGCCATTGTCCCGCAGTTTTTCCCGCACCCGCTGCTTCATGGCTTCACCTTTATCAACCACATCCGCAGGCGCTGTCTCTATAACACTGTCTGTTTGTTCTTGTTGGTCTTCTATGTACCGGTCGACCATCGACCGTCCGCCCGGTGGCTCACTCTCCGTCCGGGCGGTCACTGACTCGCCGTGCAACAGGGAGGCCAGCTTGTCCTTGGGCGTCACGTCCTTCTCCGTTGCATCCGGCATGGCCCGGAGTTCTTCCGGCGTGTAGATGCCCAGGATCACGTCCGGGCAATGCAGCCGTGCCCAGCGCTTCACCACGGTATAGGCCAGCTGCTGTTTCGGGTCAGTGGCCCACAGGGTGGACTGGCGTGGATGCGCCTGACGCATTTCAAGACGGAGCATTCTGGGTTCGGTTTCGTTTTTCATGATGGCGCTGACTTCACACCATAATCCCTCTTCGTCTTTCTCGGCCCAGTTGGCCACCGCATAGTCCGCACCGCCGTTCTTGCCCGGCTGTTTTTTAAACTTGCCCAGGATGCGCTCCCAGCCCTCGGACCAGGCAAACGACAACCGGCCCTGAATGGGCGCATGGCGGGTAATGACGGCATTGACCAGCTGTGCCTCATAGCCCAGCTTGCCCTTGATCACATGGGCTTTTTGTGCCACGGCATACGGGTTCATGCCCCAGGCCTGCGCCTGCAGGCAAAGGGCCAGGCAATCACCGGGCTTGTTGTGCAGTTCCACCGGGATGGTCACCCGGGCGCTGGCCATCAGCCCGGCAAATTTCTCGATTCTCTCCAGGGCAACCAGGTCACCCAGTACGTTCTGTTGTGCTACCAGATCATTCATGGCCACGCTCCTTCAGTGCGTTGCGGATGTCGTGCAGTTTGGTGTTCAGGTTAATCAGCCGCCCGTCAATGGCATTAAGCTCGTGAACCAGGCAGCTCAGGAGGATCAGAAAGTAATGGGATTGCTGCGCCACGCCCAGCGGCCGGGCCAGTTCACCGCTTTGGTCGTCAAAGGCGTCCAGCAAGGTAACCAGGATGTCCTGCATACATTGCTCACTGGTGTAGTCGTTCATGTCAGGTCTCCATACTGGCGCGCATACCAGCCGGGCAATGGCAGCTCGATTTCGTCGGTGTAACCGGGCCAGCGGTCCTGTTGCTGGCATTCGTACAGGTCACACATGACCTGGTGCCAGCGACGTACGGCCATGGTGGCGTGCTTGCTGTCCAGCATGTACACCTGGGTCAGGTAAGGCGGTTCGCTTTCCACGGCGATAAACGCAAACACCTCGACCTGGATACCGGCACTGTTCAGGGTGTTCAGGTAATGGGCCTGCTGCAGGTCGTAGCCCAGCCTGACAAAGTCGCTGCTGAATTTTTGCGGATTGGCGCAGGCGCAGGTCTTCAGATCAACACAGACGCCGTCACGCAACCAGTCGGGCCGGCACTTGGTCAGCAGGCCGGTGTTCTCATGCTGGCCCCACACGGAGACCTCGGCATCGCCATGGCTGAACAGTTGTCGTGCATCCGGACAATTCAGCACGCAGTCGGCCATGGCCTGTGCCTGGCAAATCAGCTCCGGTTTGACGGTCTTGCAGCGGGACTGTCTGCGTTTTTCTTCCAGTATTAGCCACACCGGCGCATCCGGGTCGTGCTGCATGATCCGCTCAATCAGTTCGGACTTCTGCCCGGCCTGGTTCAGGTGGTGTGCTTTCAGCCACTGTTTCAGCTGCGGCACGGTGACCAGGTGATGCTCTTCCGGTTGTGGCTGTGCCTGGTAACGCCGGTCAAAATGCTGCGGCTCCAGCACCAGGCAGTGAACCATGGAACCCAGCACCATGGCCTCGCTCTCACTGCGGATAACGGGTTCACCACGGAACTGGTAGCGGTAATGGGCGGGTGAGCGATTGCCGAATACCTTGATCTGGGTGGCACTTTCACCGGGTGACTTCCGGTAAAGGTATTCAGGGTGATGGTGGATAAGGGTGCCGGGTTGATAGTCGGCATCGGTGTAATTAAGCATAATCAGACCTCATAGAATAAAGTCTGAATAACACTAGAAACGATTTTCAAAAACGTAAAATAAAAACAAGCCTATATGCAAAACTAATATGTAACTGTCTTTTATTATTTTTATAAACACGTATTTTTAACACACACCAGTGCGAATTAAATAATTAAATACCAGATACCCTTAAAGCCATGCGGCACTAAGGACAACAACCGCCAAGAAATTGCGAATTAAATACTAATTAAGTGCTATTTAATTACAACGTACGAATAATATGCCGCACCACAGCAATGGGAGTGCGCGGCTCTTCCGTCAAAAAATGCTGATAATTTGGGTTGCGATAAAGGTAAGAAAATTCGCCAACAGCAATGCACAATTCACAAATGGATAACCGCTGATAGTCAGTGACATAATTTCCGTCCAGCTCCGCCACTACCTGGCCGGATTTTTTTTTCTGGTGGCTGGTTGCGGCATTGAGCACAATTACCGGGTTGTCATAATCCCAACTGGCCATATCAAAACCCGGCTCACAGACCACCATGTCACCCCGATGAATGAATGGCTCCATATCCGGTGTATCGACAATCCAGCAAAACCCCCGGTTCATTGGATAAGGCAGCATCAAAGTTTCCGGGCATTGCTCAATATCAATCAATTTTTCCATCCAGTCAGCAATAGTTTGACGGGTCAGCAATGGCATGGTGTATGACGGCTTGGTGGCCTCTTCATCGCCATAAAACAGATATTTAGAGGTGGTATTCAGCGCACTGGCAATCTTGTCCATGGTGTCTTTTTTGGGCGTTTTGTTTTCTTTCTTCAGTGCGGTATTCAGGGTACTGGGCGATATCCCGGCCGCCTTGGCGACTTCGACCAGCTTATCAAAATTATTTTGAGGCATTAACTCAAAGAATCGATCCTGCCACGTTGCCATGCTATCACCTTTGGATGGTCGTTTTTTTTGATTTCGCAAATCAAAAAAATATTAGTCGAATAAAAAATTCTTGCAAAAACGCAAATCAGATACTTAACTGATTAACCGTCTGATTCATTGATAACTGGCTGATAGTTATGAACAAACCACGTTCACCGCTACGGGCGTTTCGTTTTGAACACAATTTGAAACAGTCGGATCTGGCCAAAAAGATGAACCTGTCAACGACGGCCATCAGCAAGCTAGAAAATGACAGCAGCAGTCATCCTACCGTCCGCCGGGTGTTGAAATACTGCCGCAACAACAACCTGCAACCTGAACTGTTTTTCCCGTACGACTGATCTCATGTTGCCTTTGCCACCCAACTGGCCAAAACGCATTCCCGGTTTGCCACTGTTGTTTGTGTTTGTCGGCGCTCCGTTGTGCTTTGAGCACGCCAGCTTTCAACAGGAAGCAGGGTTTTCCAATCATGTCATCTTGCCCGATGCCCACATGGTCACCCGGTATGACTGGCCAACCGCCGGCCTGATGGTCATTGTCATTTTGTTCTGCCGGTACGATCAGGCCATTGAAGAACAACTGGTTACCACCTTGCTGGTTGACAATCCGGTTGATGTCACGGTGCGTATCTGGCCAACGTCCCACGTTATTAGGTACACCCCATGACACACGTCACGGTGCACGGCGACGGTTTTGCCATCGACAGTCCGCAGATGGCCAACGCCATGGACAATAAACTGATCAAGGCCCGGTTTTTTAAAGAACTGGATAAGTCTTCGGATGTCAACCGGGCACCACCGACAGCCAGTGCCATCATGTTTCCCGAAATGCTGGGCGAAATAGTTCAATTGTGTTGCCAGCACAGCGAAGCGGTGCCCGTGGCAGTGGCCACTTATGCCCTGGCGTTTTTTTCGGCTTACCTTGGCCCCATGCGTCACCTGGAGATTGCCGATGAACAACGTCGGCTGAACAATTACTGGCTGCTGATCGGCCCCAGCGGCATGGGCAAGGGTGCCTCGGAATATGGCATAAAACGGATTTTCAAACGCATTGATGAACGTTTGCAGCAAATATTTGCAAAGGATGTAAGCGACGGGAAAACTCAGGGCATCGTGGAATACCCATCGCTGGACATTCACGATGGCAGTTTGTCGTCCGGTGAAGGGCTGGCGGCAGCAAAAGCAGACAGTTTGAAAATTGAAAAAAACGAACCACCGGTTGAGATTACTGATAAACGTTTTTTGTTGCTGGAAAGTGAGTTTGGCAACGCGCTCAACCACGCTGAACGCTCCGGCAATACCCTGAGCCATGTATTGCGCAATGCCTATGATGGCAAAAGCATCAAGCCACTGACCAAACGCGACCGCACCTTTTGCAGTGAACCCTATTTTGTCTTGGTGGGCAACATTACGCCCAAAGAATTGAACAGTCATAAGCAAAGTTCAGTGATGTCAATGAACGGCATGCTGAACCGCACCTTTATCATCTGGACAAAAACCACGGTACGCCATTCCAGGCCAAAGCCGATGGACGACAAACGGGTATCAGCCATTGCCGAACGTTTGGCCCACCATCTTTTCAAGGCACGCAACCACAGTTTTGAAACCCACTGGAAAAAAATGCGGTCCATGTCCAAGCCTCTTGACATGACTAACGATGCCTGGCAGTTGTGGGATGAAATGTATCCGGCGCTGGTGAATCTGCCCGATTGCGAAGCTGTGCAAACGCTGTGCCGACGCCATCGCTTACACATTCGGATCACCGCCGGTTTGCTGGCGTTGATGAATGGCCGGGAAGTGATTGACAAGGCTACCTTGTATGCCGCTTTGGCCTGGTCTGACTACAGTCGCCAGTCGGTGGTGTATGCCTGTCGCTTTTTCAATCAACAGTTGTTGTCGGAACGCCAGCAGCGCATTGGCCATGGCATTTTGCAAGGGTTGCAACATTTCAAGGGAAAGTGTGAAAAATCCAATCTCTACGCCTGGTTTGACAACCGCATTCGTCGCGATGAGTTGGATGCCGGTCTCGACTGGTGTCTTAATTTTATTCCACCATTGTTGACCCTTGAAAAAATCAAGGCCGGTCGCGGCCGCCCGGTTATTCACCTGGAACTGACCCATGAAGGCTTGCGCGTCTTGTCCCTGTAACAGGAGTCTGTCATGCATTCAGAAAACCTTTTACCCAATCAATATTGCCAACTGGCCCGAGAATTCAGAAAAGCCGGATGTTCAGATCGGCAAGTGCTCAGAATGTTGTTGAACAGCATAGAAAAAATGACCGATAGCCATTGGCAATGTTGTAAAGACCGTAAAAAAAAGCACATAAAATCGGGGGGGGAAGTGGGTAAGTAACAGGGGTGCCGGGCGCTAGATAAGCCAACTAGGTAGCCCCCTGACCTTTTCCCAAAGGTTTTGTATAGATCAGGACGCCCGACATTGCGTGCGCCGTCCTGAATTCGGAGAGGACCCCGCCCTAGTTCTGGTATCTAGCCAGTTCATGGACGAGCGGGGCCAAGCCTACCACAAACACATGATATTTGTGAATTCGCAAGACAAAACCCGCGAATCAGGCGTCCGAATGATAGCAACCGGAGAGACGATATGAAAACCCGATCACCGCTGGCCACCCTGCCCAAACCTAGCCCGCGCCGCCAGCTGAAGCGCGATGTGCGCCGCTACCAGCAACAGGGCGGGCGCATCACACAATTGGGCTCCAACACCGCCCGTGGCCTTTGCTCAATCAACCTTAAAACCATTGAATTACTGAGTGGGTACGCCTGTGAGCTCTGATACCGGGAAAAAGTCTTGCCGCAAGGGCAAAAGCGGCGAGCGGGAATTCTGCCGCCAGGTGGCCACCCTGACCAACGGCCGCGTCAACCTGCGGCGCAACCTGTCGCAGTGCCGCGACCGGGGTGACGACACCGGCGCTTACCACTTCAGCATTGAAATCAAACGCCACCGCACCGCCACCGATGGCCAGGTCAAACAGTGGTGGCAGCAGTGCCAGGCCAATGCCAACGCGCAGAACAAGGTACCGGTACTGGCCTTTCGCCCGGACCAGCAACACTGGCAGGTGGTCATGCACCCGAATTATTTTTTCGCCGAAGCCGACGTACGCGGCTGCGTGCGCATGGACATCGAACTGTTCTGCAAATACATGCAGGATCCACAAACCATGTTTGGAGGCCACCATGCGACACCGGCCTGACGTCATCGACACACTGCTGGAAGACTGGGCCAGCTTTCGCTACCTTTACAAGTCGCTGGATTTTGGCACCGGCGACTGCGTGATTGTGAGGTTTATTGAACCGCACTCAACCCGCAGTGTCGGCAGTATACCCCTGTGGCTGGGCCCACGCACCGGCCGCCAGTTGCTGGCGCTGGATAATGATCTGAATGTGCAATTGGGGCCGGATCCGGTGGCCAGACTGGTGGCGCTGTATGGCATGGCCGGTCCCATTGACCGAAAAGCAACAGCGATGAAGGTCACTGTTAAAGAGTTGCAGGAACTACGCCGACATGCCCGGCGGATTGCGCTGGCGCATGTTTCCATTCACCTGTCCAGCGGAGTATTTCACCGTGATCGTTTTCGGAGTCGATGCAAAAAACCGGGCGACACTGCACGGCCACACCCGGCAGTGTCTGAAAAGAATCCAGGCAGAGCGTAATCCGTGGCGGATTTTGCAGATGATGGATTATGAGCTGTGCCATAAAAATCGAACAAAAGTGATCCATCAATTGATGAAGCGATTTTATGTCAAATAACAGGAGGCAGTATGAATTTTTATTTTCCTTTGGTACCGGCCATATCGGCTTTCCCGGTTACGTGAAAATCACCGCTCCGGATTCGGGCAAGGCATGGGAGACCATGGTCAAATATTACGGCCAAAAGTGGTGTGGCCAGTACCCCAGCCTGCACTTTGTCGCGGACTGCGAACGTTACCTGCGGGACACCCTAATAT
>FUIF01011339.1_pt1 | contig 10728 bp, 12 predicted proteins | sample 1003461 | NCBI WGS metagenome assembly FUIF01 (sample SAMEA80401918, study PRJEB19352) | marine metagenome
CCATAGTGGGCCAAGGGCTGAGTGTCACAACCGCCCCCTTTGGGGTCAAGTCGCTTTTGATGCCCCAGCGGTTTATGAGCATGGGGGGTATTGACCTATGACTAGAGTGGGATGGCTGCGCCACAGGGTAGAGTTGCAACGCAAAAACGTGCGTCGCAACAACTTTGGCGAGGAAGAGATTTACTGGGAACACGTCATCACCGTCTGGGGTAGCGTCGAGCCATTGCGCGGCCGCGAATTTGTCGAGAATACCCAAGACGTAGCCACGCTCACGACGCGGATACGACTACGCTACAGGCAAGGGGTAGAACCCGAGTGGCGCGTTTTGTGGCACGACCCACACCCGCAAGGAAGCGAGCACACGTATGACATCTTGGAAGTGGTCAACCCGCTGGAGCGGCAACGGGACACGATTTTGCTATGCCGCGAGTTGGTTGGCAAAGAAGAGGTGCGTTGATGGCTGGCATTAAAATCGAGGTCGAAGGGATCGACAACCTAGCGCGGGCGCTCGCCGAAGCCGACATTAATGCCAGAGCCGTGCTAGAAGCGGCCGTACTGGCAGGCGCAGCGGTGATCGAAAGCGCGGCCGACGTGTTGGCCCCCAGCGGGGGTGGCATGGGTAGCGAGTTGCGCGGCCGTAGCAAGAAGCGAGTCAAGGCGGCTGTCGGCCCATTGCGTCAAAACTGGTATTGGCGCTTTTTCGAGACGGGCACGCAACCGCACACGATACAGCCGCGCAAAGCTCGAGCGCTATTGATTGGCGGCGAACAGTTTGCCACCATTGCCAACCCCAGAGGCATGGCGGCGCGGCCGTTTCTGCGCCCCGCTGTTGATGAAAATGTCGATGAAATTACAACCGAGGTAGGTAAACCGATCAAAAGAGCGCTGGACAAAACGCATGTTTAATAACATTGAGTCGGCACTAGTAACGTTGATCGTGAATGATATAAACATTGCCCCCATCTTGGGGGGGCGCTTGTACCCTGTGACCTTTCCCCAAGAAGTGGCTTTACCTGCGGCGGCGTATCAAGTGGTTTCTACCCCGACGCGATTTAACGCCCAATCGGGGCCGACAGGGTTGCTACAAAAGCGGATTCAATATTCGCTAGTGGATACCAGCTACTCGGCCGTCAAAGCGCTGGGCAATTGGTGGCGCACCTTGCTAGATGGGTATCGGGGCACAGTGGGAGGGGTGGCTATCCAATGGGCATGGCTGGACAATGAAAGCGATAGCCAAGGCGTAATAACAGATAATTTTGTCTTGCGTCAAGACTATCTCATTTTATACAAGGAGATTTAAACAATGGCTGTTAGTGGTGGCTTGGGGGTAGTGTGGCAAATTACGGTTGCATCTGTATTAACCACAGTACCAAACGGGGAAAATATCGGTTTTCCCACCAACGAATTAGAAATGGAAGAGATAACGGCCCACGATTCACCAGGCGGTTATGAGGAGTTCATCGCTACGGGAATCATCAGAACGGGTGAATTTCAAGTGACGCTGACATGGGATGTAGCAGAAGCAACCCATGAGGAACTGCGCACATTGAATGGCTCAGGGGCAGAAAACGCCATGACCATTACCACCCCTGGGGGGGCTGAGGTGTTGGCGTTTAACGCCCGTGTAATGAACATCGAGCGCGAGTCACCCATAGACGCGGCGCTGAGATCAACGGTTACGTGCAAAGTCACTGGGCCGATTACGATCACACCATAGGAGGTACGATGGCAAAAGAAAACAAATTGATCCCCAAAGAGCAATTGGCCGACTTTTTGGCCCAAAAACAACTTTTGACCAAGACAATCCATGTGCCCGCGTGGGATCGCAATGTCGAGATACGCGAGCTGACAGCCCGCGAGCAAATGCAGGTTGGTGCATTGATGGTCAATATGCAAACGAGCAATGGCCAATCAGCTATGGCCAATATCCAAAAAGACAAAATAGGAGAAATGTTATTGCTCGCTTCTGCTTACGGTCTCGGGATAGGTGAAGATGGGATCGAGTTGCTAAACAATCACGGCGCGGCGGTGGCCCGTATCGGCCAAGCGGTTTTGGAATTAAGCGGCATGGAAGGGGGCGATACACAAGCGCCCCCTTTAGCCCAGAACGGCAAATAGCGTTTAGACTGGCGCTACATCTGGGGTGGCTCGACCCAGATGCCATGCTAGATCAAATACCTGGGCGATTGTGGCGCGAATGGCTCAGTTATTTTGAAGCGGAGCCGTTCGGGTCAGTGTTTGACGATATACGGCACGCGCAACTGTTGGCGCTACTGGCCGAGATCAATCGCAACCAAAAGAAACGGTCACGACCGTACAGCCCCAACGACTTTTTGCCAAAACATTTGCGCCAGCACGCCAAGCCAAACGGCGAGGCCCTGCGGCAACAATTGCTGATGTGGGCACAGGCACATAACGCAGCATTGAAAGCAAAACAACGATGACAATTTTAACGACCCTAACCGTTTTACTGACAGGCGATACTACCCCATTTGAAAAAGCGATGGGGGGGGCGGTCAACAGTGCCCAAGCGGCGGGTCAGTCGATGTCCTCTTTGGGGTCTGCGCTCACCACACGGGTAACCGCCCCACTACTGGCGGCGGGCGGGGCGGCCGTCGCTTTTGCCACACAATTTAACACGGGCATGGCCAATGTTGCGTCTTTGGGCCAAGAAGCGGCCCAAGCGGCCGTGGGGTGGGGGCCACAGGTGCAGGATTTAGCTGTCACGATGGGCAAATCGACCAGCGACATGGCCGAGGGGCTGTATAACGTCGTCTCGGCGTTCGGCGTGGCCGATGACAGCCTAGAGGTGTTGGAGATCAACGCGAGAGCCGCCACCGCAGGTTTGAGTACCACCACCGACGCAATCAACCTCACATCAGCTGTAACCAAGGGGTACGGCGACACCTCAGCCGCGGCGGCGCAGAAAGCGGCCGATCTAGCCCTGCGCACCGTTCAATTAGGCCAAACCAATTTCCCCCAGCTGGCCGCCTCCATCGGCTCTGTGGTTCCTCTCTCCTCTTCGCTAGCCGTCAGTCAAGAAGCCCTGTTCGGAGTCATGGCCACGGCCACAGGTGTCACAGGCAACGCGGCCGAAGTGTCTACCCAGTTGCGCGGGGTGCTCCAAGCGCTCTTGGCCCCCACCGCCGATACCACCCGCCTATTGGCTGACATGGGTTTTGAGAGCGGCAAAGCGGCCATCGAGACGTTGGGCCTACAGGGAACAATCGACGCAATTGTGAGCGCGTCAGAGGCCACAGGCACACCGCTACAAAAATATATCGGGAGCATCGAGGGGGTGACTTTGGCAATGGCGTTGGGCGGCCAGTTGAGCGATCAACTGACTGAAAAGACGTTGGCCATGGCCGACGCGGCGGGAGCCACTGACGACGCATTTAACGCCCAAACGCAAGGGATCAACGCGGCTGGGTTTGCCATGCAACAGCTCGCCGTCAGGTCTCAGGTGCAAGCCGAGCGGCTGGGCAACGCCTTGGCCCCAGCATTGCTATTGGTCTTAGAACGCCTTGACCCGCTAATCGGTTTTGTCGAGCGCGGAATTATGGCCTTCACCAGCCTAGACCCCAAAATACAGTTGGTCATCATTGGGGCCGTAGGCTTGGTAACAGCTATCGGGCCATTATTGCTCATTATCGGGGCCATGGTGACAGGGTTTGGTGTGGTTAGCGCCGCGCTGGCCACAGTTAGCGCACCCATCATTTTGTTGGTGGGGGCGTTGGGGCTGTTGGCGGTCGCATTTGCTACCAACTTTGGAGGGATTCGCCAACAGGCGCAGGCGTTTGTAGATTTTCTCGTACCGCTTTTTCAACAGGCGCTAGGGCTATTGCTGTCGCTGTGGGACACGCACAGCGCCGCCATTTTGCAGGTTGCCGAGGGGCTATGGGCTTTTGTTACAGGCTTGGTCAATCTGTTTGTGCAAAACTACAGCCAATCCATCCAAGCGGTCACGGCGGCCGTGATGCAGTTTTGGGAACAGCACGGGGCCACGCTGACAGCTGTGGCAACTACGCTATGGAATGGTATCAGCAACACCATCGGGGCCGTAATCGCCATCTTGCAAGCGCTGATAGACGCAGGGTTGGCGGCCATTGAAGGGGATTGGCGAGCGTTTGGGGAAAACCTGCGCCTTGCAGTTGATCGCCTGTGGGAGGGCATCAAGGGGATTTTCAGCACGGCCGCCACTGCGTTGGTGCAACTGGTCTCAGGGCTGACGGGGCAAATGGTCAATACATTCGCCGAGGTAGATTGGCCTGGCGTGGGGCGGGCCATTGTTGAGGGAATCGCTAGCGGAATCAGCGCGGCCGTTGGGTTTGTGGCCGACGCGGCACGGCGGGCGGCCCAAGCGGCCCTAAGTGCAGCCAAGGGGTTCTTGGAGATCAGATCGCCCGCACGAAAACCCAGAGAAGAGGTCGGTAAGCAATTCGGGGCGGGGGTCGCATTAGGGATCGGCGATTCTCAGCGCATGGTCGAGCAAGCGGTCACGGGGTTGGTGCGACCGCTGCCCAACTTGGCTGTATCGGGCGCGGCGGGTGTGGGGGGTGGTGTGTCCGCTGGCGGACAGCCGATCAACTTCACCTTTGAACAACGCGCCCCCATTCTGGGTGTAGACGAACTCGAGCAAACCATCATGGAATTTGTCAACCGAGCCGTACAGCAAGCCGATGCGCGGAGGCGACTAAGATAATGGGGCGCGTGTGTGAATTCGATTTAGGGGGGCGTGTCGTCGATTTGGTCAACGATGAGCGGTATAGCCTAGACTTTGGTTGGCGGCCCGCCGTGACAACGCGGCGACAGAATTGGCTAGGGGGGCGCAGTTTGTACAACGACGTGGCCGAACAGCTGCCCGTCCGCATAACGGGCGGCTCGGCCGAGGAAGTCCACAGCGCCTTGCAGGCATTGGGCGAGGTGCTAGAGCAAGCAGATCGCTACTGGCAAACCGAAATAGGCACGCCTGTGGTGTGGCGCTTTCGCTCGCGTGACAGCGTGGAAATTACCCCGTTTAGCGTCATGATATTGCGCTCGGCCGATGCGGGCGGGTTGGGATTGAATGGGGAGTGGTTGAAGCGGTTGGAAGCAAACAAGGATTTGTTGGCGATTAATGTCACCCTCAACTTTTGGCGGCGCGGGTTGTGGGTCGGCCCAGATGATACCCTAGAAGATGACGAGGGAGTCAGCCACCCCAATGTCGATGGACTGATCACCTTCCCCAATTTTGTTTACGGGCAAGCCCCCTATCTGTCGCCAGTGCGGACGGTGCTGACCATGCAAAACGCAGGCGCGAACAGCAACGCGGCGGGGTACTTCTTCCTGACCAATGAAGCGGCCAGCGATAGCGAAAGTTTGATCAACCTGCGCCTAGCGTCGGACAGCACGCCGCTATTTGATGACGGGGGCACAGGCACACAAACGGCCGACAGCACCGCCATTGGGGGGCAGATCATTCGATTTATCCCCAATGTCGCGTCTATTACAGCCCAAGATGTGGAGAGCGTCAGCGATGACAGTACGGTCGCTTTGTGGCATTGGTTTATAAAGCTCAAAAACAACTCGGCCACTGAGACATGGGTGATAGACGGGCAATTGGGCGTAGACCAGCGACGCAACACCCCGTTAAAACAGTTTTCTGTGGCCCCAGCGACAAACCCGACAATTTACTATCTAGGGCTGTCCAATAATAACTTATCTTCTGGCTTGCGCCTGACGCTAACCCCATCCACCCAAACAGGCTTGGCGGCCGACGCGCTCGACATCGAGAGCGTGATCACCGCTGCCGCCGTCGATTGTATGAACATTGTACGGCTGTCGGCATTTAACGACGTGGCCAACGCCGTAATCACAATTGATCCCCAATCACTAGAAGGGCTGACCCCCATCACCGCCCTAGACACCAATGCGCCAGGGTTTGCCCGTCAGGGGGACATCTTTTTGCAAACTTGCGGCCACACAGCACGTGCGCTGTTTTATGCCACTTCGGGCGACAGCTCATTTACGTTGGGCAATGGTGTATCATCGTCGCTGGGGGTGACGGTGACACGGCGCAAAGGGTACACGGTGGCGCGGTGAATCGGTTGGCTTTGCTGGTGCTTGATGATGGCGTTCTGGTTGATGATTGGTCCTATCGAATCGATCAACTAAGTGCCAATACCGATGAGCGGGGATTTTCCACCCTCAGTGGCACTGTGCGCTATCCGCGCTCGGAGTCACTGGCGTTTTACGATGGGCGCAGGGTGCTTGATATTGCCCTTCACAATGGCGCAGAAGCGATTTGGGAGGGGCGCATGGAAGATGTCGCCATCGTTCCGTCTGGGCTGGAGTTTGAGGCGCTGGGGGCGTGGGTCGTGTTTAACGATGTCCCTTATACCAGCGTGTGGAGTGATGATCGCCTGTCCAGCTGGCAAGTGTGGAATCTGCAAACCCAAACCGAGCCGATATGGACCATTTCTAACCAACTTGATTTATACGTTGCCCCCACCAACAGCACGGTACACAGCTCGAGTAATCCGTTTCGCTGGGCTTTTAATGTCCCCCACAGGGCGACAGGTAGCATTGTCCAAGTCGAGTTTGATTACGACCTGACCGCCACCAACGATTGGGAATTTATTGTCTCCGACACGGCGAGCGATATATGGGGGGGCGGGTTGGTCATTCTGGTTCAAAGATTTAACCTCGTGGGCAATGGAGGAACCCAGACGGGATCGCAAACAATTGCTTTGGACAGCAATAGCCGCGCTGTGACCTTTGCGTTGCAAACCAGCGCCGCGGGGGCCACGTACACCCCCGACACAGGAACCGATTTTTTACGGATTAGCAATGTGCGCGTGGTGCGCTCAACGACAACCAGCGCGTGGGCACAATTGATTATCCGTGATTTGGTCACCCAGGTGAATAGCGTGAATAGCGGCTCATTAAACAGTGACACCGCCTTGGTGCAGAGCAATGGGCTAGATTTGCGCCAAGAAGTTTACCAAGACGAAAACATGGCCGATCTCTTGCGCTATTTGGGGGGCTTGGGCGATGCCGACGGCAACCGCTGGGTGGCGAGTGTGTGGTCAGATCGGCGCGTACAATTTGAGCCACGCGGCGAAAGCGGTCGCACATGGTATGTGCGCGTGGATGACCTGACCTTGCAAAACACCATCCAAGAGTTAAAGAACTCTGTATATGGTGTCTTTCAAAACGAACAGCGACAGACGCGCCGTACCACCACGGCCGTGGATACGGCCAGCGTGGGTGATTACGGGCTGACGCGCCGTTTGGCTACCCGCTCACAAACCAGCGAAGAGGCGCAGGCGGAAACGTTGCGAGATTTTGAACTGGCCGACAAGGCGACGGCGCGGCCGCGGGTGCAGATCGAGCTGTCCCAAGTGCGCGATGCTGATGGGACGCGCTGGCCGCTCTATTACGTCCGCGCCAATGACACGTTGGTCATTGATAACTTGTCCGCTGTGGGGGGGGAAGATGTGGATTTGCTCCGCACGTTCTACATAGCCGAGACACAGTACAACGTGGTCAACGATACGCTATCAGTTACCCCCGAGCGCTCTTTACCAACCCTGACCCAATTCTTGGCCCAACAGGAAGCGACAACATGATCTATCCAGCTGTACGCGATTTGGTTGTTTTTGAGAACCGCCCCATTTCGTTTGATGCCCAAATCCTCGATGGCAGCGGCGAGGCGGTCGAGCTAAATACAGGGGCAGTGGTGCAGTTAACCATCGTCGAAAACGAAAGCGACACCAGCCCGCAAGTATCACACACGGCCACGATTGTTGACGCGGCCAACGGCCGAGTGTCGGTCAATGTGCCAGCCAGCGATACCGATGGGTGGACATTCGAGCGGGGTTTTTACTGGCTCAGTGTCACGCTGGGTGGCAATCGGTTCGATTACCTTGAGGGTCGAGCAATCTATCGACGGCGGGGGGATTAAATGAGCGGTTTACTAATCCCTCGCAATAGCCTGACCGTCGACAACCAAGGGCGCTTTGTCATCCAGACACCCAGCGCACCCAACGACATGCGGCGACGCTGGCCAAACCTGCCCTTTATCGCCCCCTTCGATGGCAACGTCCTTAACCGCGCCGATGGCACGGCCGCCACAAATGCGGGCATCATTTACGATACGGGGCGCTGGGGGCGAGCCGCTTACGTCGATGAGGCCCTGACCAACCTGCTAAACAACCCGCGCTTTGAGGGCACATATAGCGGAGGCGCGGCCCCGCTGTGGTCAGAATCTAACCCAGGCGGCTTAGTGGGCAATGCGGTAGCAGAGGAGACGGCGATAATTCTAAGCGGCTCATCTGCGCAACGCATTACCACCACCAGCTTGGGATCGGGTTTGCGCTATGGTGTCGTGTCATCTGTGACCACCAGCGGGGGCACTAGCTCGTCAGTCGGGGTGTGGGTTTACGTGGCCAGCTACAGCCCAGATGCGTGCATTCGCCTGCGGCTAGACAATTTTAGCGGCGCAGGGCTGGCTTATGCGCAATCCCAAACGATGTTGACCGACGACATGGTGGGGCAGTGGACGCGGGTTAACCTGCTCGACGGTAGCCATACGGCGACATCTGGCGCGGGTCAATTGTTCGTTTGGGTCGAAGACAATAACGCCGACATTGTTCTTGACAATGCCATATGGTGCGAGGGGGTGGCGTATGCCATCCCGTGGTTTAGCGGTGATGATGATGGGGCAACATGGGCAGGCTCGCCAGATGGAAGCCAAAGCAACAAAGCGGCGGGGGAGATCAATTGGCCCTCGGCGGGGTATATCAACGAAAGCGCAGGCACGGTGTCCTGCTGGGTGTACCCGCTAGATTTAGGTATCGGGGCTTCTCCCACCATCGTAGATGATAACGGGCTGATTAGCGAGCTGATGATTGACACCGCAGGCAACACTTTAGAGTGTGAATTAAACGGCACATCCATCGACACGCCCAGCGGCACAGTAACCCAAAATCAATGGCATCACATCGCCTTGACATGGAACGGAACGACGGGCCAGCTGTACCTAGATGGTGTTGCGGGCAACGCCACCAACTACACGACAGCCGCCCCAGGGGGGACGCTGTATGTAGGCAGCGACGGAACTCCCAGCAACCGCCTACAAGGGTTGATAGATGAATTGCTATTCTTCGATGCCGAACTCAACGCCAGCGACATCACGGCCCTGTATACAGCCACCTTGCCCGCGCAGGGGCGCGGAGAACACCCCGCGCCATATTTAACCATCAGAGGACTCTATGAGTAGCTTACACATCGAGCCGCGCAATGCTATCGAATTTGACATTTACCAACCGTTTGTGAACGGCTACGGCTTAATCCATTGGCAAATGAAACGCCTTGCTTCTGGCGCACTAACTTGGAACAAATCCTTTCACGTGGCCGCGCCCGACCAGCCACTATCGGGCAAAATCATCGACAGCGACGCGGGCTACGCCATCGCCTACATGCCCGAAGGGTACACGGCGGCCGTGGTGGGCAACCGCCACTTGTACGAAGGTATCCACACAGTGGCGCTAGAAAACGAATTGGGCGAGCCAGTCAGTTGGGAGGCTGGGTTTACGTGCCAGACATTGCGAATCTCCCAGCAAGGCGATCTGTATCACCCCGCTACGGAGAATCTGGCACATGCCCACCTGCACCGCGTCATGATTGTCGATAGCCGTCGACCGTTCGTCGAGGAGCGGCTGACAATCAAGTGGGCAACCGATCACAACACCCTGCTGTATTGGTACGGCGGGCACGTCAGCCTAAACCACGCCACACATATTTGGGCAGAGGGTGATTACCTCAACGGGGTGCAAGCGGTCCAAACAGGCTTGCCCAATGTGGAGGCGTTCGCACCGCGTTGCGCTGGGGTGATTTGGGGCAGTAAAAACTATGGGGTGCGTTGCGTCTCTCAATCTAACAACTTTTCATTGGGCATCAATAACGGCAAATTGTACCCCCGACCGCTAGCCACCCAGCAAACCCGCCACAGCGGTCAAGTCGATCATGCCGCTTGGAGCTGGTCACACTTTATATCTAGTAACGGGGAGGCGTTTTTTACCTGATGCAATCGACATTAAATACCTTACTCGGGTTAGGCGCTCTGACCCAAGTGATTAGGCCAAAACGGGCATGGCTGTTGGTGATATTTGGCACACTGGCAACGTTGGCCTTGCTCATTTACCAAACCACCACCCCACCCCCGTCATCGGTCACTGTACACATCACGGCCGCGCAGATGCCCCAAGCGATGGATGTACAAAAAGTGATTGTGTACTTTCAAGACGCGAGCCATTTAGACGACGCGGCGGCGGGGCTGATCGGCGCGGCCGAGCGTGCGCCCAACTGCGTGGCCCACATAACGCGAGCCGACACAGAACCCCATTGGGTGTGGTGCGACAACGGCTACCGCTGGGGGGCGTATGATGCCAGCGTGGCGGGGTATGCCTTGGCATGGCAAGAGGGGCAGGAGCAAAGCACAGCCACCATCTTGGCCCGCGCTTATGCGTGGCCCGACTGGGGCGGCGCGACATTCACCATCACCACCAGCGGGTCAGGTTGCGACGGCGCGGCCATCTTCGGCATTCCTGATTTAGGGGCTTACGGCTGGCACAATGTCACCAGCTCGTTTGCCAGTTACGGGAATTGCACATCAGCCAACTTGCACGCCAACCCGTTTTATGCTGGCGCTATGGTTATCTGCGCCGCCACGTGTGTTGATTTGCG
>FUIF01016187.1_pt1 | contig 10726 bp, 17 predicted proteins | sample 1003461 | NCBI WGS metagenome assembly FUIF01 (sample SAMEA80401918, study PRJEB19352) | marine metagenome
ACATAGTAGGTGGAGTAGCCGACCACGACGCAGAAGACCGGGCTACCCTTGAGGCTGGCGGCGTATTTACAGTGCCAGCATGGAAGAGCATCAAGGTTGGCATTGAGCAGGTCAAGTCGATGATGGCTGTGGACCGCAACAACAAGACCCAAGTATACTTCTTCCGGGACGCGTTGGCTCATGAACCAGACCCAGTCTTGGTGGAGCGCAGGATACCGACCTCGACAGTGGCAGAGCTTGAGGTCTACGCGTGGCCCAAAGGTATCGACGGGAGAGCCGTAAAAGAGCTACCGGTTGACTTGCACAACCACGGCTGCGACAGCATGCGCTACTTACTGGCCACGCTATACGCGGCACCAATTGAGATTAGAAATCGGGTCTACGCACCCGTACCAGTGTAACAGGAGACAGCATGGTGGCAGAGACAGCAGCAGACGAGAGCAAGTGCCATTTCAGAGGGCCGCATGGCGACCCGTGCGAAGAACCAGCCGAGTGGCTAGTCTATCACGGACTCAATGGAACCAGCAATCTGGACCCAGCGATGCTCGGAGCAGCAGAGTTCGCCCTAGCCTGCACCGAACACGCAGGACCTAAGGTAGCCGCTGATAGCTCTGAGGTCATCATCCTGGTTCGAATGGAGGCTGACTAGTGGTTATGGCGGCAGACAACAAGTTGCTAACTGTTCTTGAGGCAGATGTATTAGACGACTTGACGAGAGTTTGGAATGGCTTTTGTGACTTGCCAGAGATGCACCCTGAACACCAGCAAGAAATGAAAACACTGATACACCAAGCCCAGCGCTTGGTTATGTGTAGGCCAGTTATACGGGAGGCCAACAGTGACAGGACCAGCTGAACACGCAAAGCAACTAGGTGGGCGCATAGCCTCGGCACGGCGGCTGTCTGGTATGAACCAACTCGACCTTGCCGAAGAGCTAGGTATACGTCGAGAGGCGGTAGCCAAGATGGAGCTAGGTCTGCAGCATGTTACCGTGGCGGCTCTGCTCAAGATTGCCGACGCTACCCAGCAAAGCCCAACATGGCTCTTGTCTGGTATAGGTCTCAACTCAGAGACACCAGACCACGACCTGTTCATCCGTCTACAGGAAACACTAGCTATGGCCCACATCACGCGGCCTGGAGACCGGAGCGCCAAAGACCGTAACTACGCGGTGGCAATAACCAAGCTTGAAGAAGCGGTCTCCTACTTCGCCTATTGGGTTCTTGGCAAGGGCGAGCATGTACCAGGAGCAGCGAGGACCGAAGATGGCTAAACGCAAGAGGAAAACGCCCAGCAGGGCGGCTGACATGCAGCTACGCATAGGCTATATCGACCCGGCAGACGGCTTGCGCAAAGCCGACGTACTGCTCACTGGTCGCAAGGGTCAAGAGCTTATGGTCACTTGTCGGGTTCGTCCCATGGGCGATATCCAAGACTTCATTGTGTTTCCAGAGGACCTGCCTTTTGCCCCAGTATCAGCCCAGGTACAAACGACACAAGAGGTGACCGCATGAGCCGACTAGGTGATTGGTTCAGAGAGGCGGTCGGTGTTGGCGAGCTACAGCGGCAAGTTGAAGCCACTGAGACCGCAAGCACTGCCCGACTACGTGAGATAACCTCGGCTTATGACAGCCAGCTACTACGAGTGCAGCAGATGTTAGCCGACTATGAGCGCATAGGTGCTGCGGCAGAAGAAGACGAGAACGCGGAGAGCCGACTAGCATTGATAAGGGATTCGCGCTTCTTGGTTGAGTGGCATCCAGATGCGTGGTCGGCCATTCAGCACCATACTGGCATGGCTATAGGCAACAGCCTGGATATCAGTATCAGACCCAAGAACGAAGAGGGCGAGGTTGACCGAGAGAACAAAGAGCTACAGCGCGTCTTTGATGCAGTGTACGACGCGGAGGATAACGAGATAATCTTCACCCTATCTTCGCTGGCCGACCATAGCGACAGTTTCTTGACTGACGGCGAGCGGCCTTTTGCTCTGTTCGTGGATGGGGCCTCAGGCATGGTTAGGGTACGACCAGTCAACAGCACCCAGATAGAGTCGTTTGTCACCAACCCCGACGACGATTCGGACATCTGGTTTTACAAGCGAGTGTGGCACAAAAGCGAACAGTCTAGCACGGGCGGCTCTAAGCGCAACGTTGTTTACTACCGCCATTGGAAGCTAGGCAACGACGAGCGCGATTTTGCAGTCAACTGGCTTTTCTCGGAGGCTGGCCCAGGGTCACTAGAGGATGGTGACAGGCTGGCCGTCGATGGCGCAGGCTCTGATGCTTACATGGTCGTGCTCACGATGAACACCCGAAAGAAGCGTGGCAACCCAATGCTCAAGCAGGCTATCACTTGGTTGCGGACACATTCGGGCTTTGTTCAGGACCGGGCCACTATCGTACGCAATCGAGCCACCTACCTGGACGAGTACACGGTAACTGGCGGCTCAAGAGCTGTACAGGCTGTACGAGACAAGATGCGGTCTTCACTGGCCACACCCTCTGGTGGCGTATTCGGTGGCGAGACCAACCCTGCACCAGCTGCAGGTTCTTCCCTTATCCACAATAAAGCAGTGACCGCTAGCCAGCGTTCGGTAGAGACTGGAGCAGACGACGCGGAGAAAGATGCTCGTATCTTCCGGGCGCAGGTCTCCGCAGGCGTCGGTGTTCCTATTGCTCTCCTGTACATGGACCCTGAATCAAGCGGCAATTTGAACGCCATCATTGAACTGATGCGCAAGAGCAAGCACCGCTGGGAGCGATACCGCAGGCTGTGGCACGACTTTTTGCGCTCGTTCGCTACTTTCGTTATGCGGGTCAATGGTGTGGTTGATGGGACCTACGTCATCGACATCAACTCACCGCCGATGATTGAGGACAACCTGCAGGACTACACCCAGGCTATTCGCGAAGGAAAGAAAGAGCACTTGATACCAGAACGCGAGGCCGCACGTCTGTACATGGACCGGGTAGGTTCAAACAACGTAGACGAGCTACTAGCCGACCTAGATGCCGAGAAAGAAGAGCGCATGGCTATGCTACCTGTTGGCGGCTTTGCCCCAGGTGACGAGGGCGACGACGACAGTGATAGTGACGGCGACGAGGGCGACGGCAACAACCCAGCCGAACCCCAAGAGCGCTGGCACGGAACCAACGACCGGTACTGGTCACTGGGACACGCACCGCGCTTGCCTAGAGAAGACGAACCAGATATAGCGCTCATTGTCTCATCAGTCATGCGCGACTTGGAGGTGGGCTAATGACCCAGATTAAAGACATTGAGACTCTGTTCCAAGCGACTTTTACTGAGCTACTGGTTAGGGACAGACCACTGTACAACAGGATACTGCAGCAGCTAGGTTCACGCTCGCTAGCCATCGAGCAAGGGACAGTTGACGAGGATGAGTACGTGAAGCATTGGACCAACCTGGGCGAGGTCTTGGCGGCTATGGGCCAGCTAGGGACCGCAGGCCCAGGCTTCTCCTTGACTGAGCTAGCCTCTAAGCTGCGACTACCTGAACCGGCTCTTGGGGTGCGCTTCTGGTGCGATAGTTGCGAGGGCTTCACTCCTACCACCATCGAGGCTAACGTTGAGAGTACGCTAGAGGACGAAGGTGGCTACTATTGGCACACAGTAGAATGCGACAACTGCGGCTCACCGCTGGCGACCTTACGTGCCGACGAGCCTGGGACCTACGCCATAGTTAAGCTGCATTCCCAGGAGCAAGACCGTCAACCCGTACCAAGAGAGGCCATCGGGGTCTCGAACGGGCCGACATAGCGGAGCGAATCGGGACGCGCAACGGGAACCCGCAACCCACCAGTGTCCAGACCAAACGGCGAAAGCGAGGTGCGCGGTGCCTGACCCACTAGCCTGGGCTGAACTGGGAGTTGGCCTAGGGGTAGCAATCCTGGTCCTCTACTGGAAGAGGATAGACGACAGCCAGCGCAGGGAAGAGATACGAGAAAGCGCTGAAACACGAATGGCCGAGTTGCAAGCGGAGAAAGAGGTACAACGCGAGGCCAAGCAACGAAGCAACGACATAATAGAAGCAAACACGGCGGCTCTGTCTGAAATGGCAGGCGCTATCAATCGGCTAACCGAAGCAACCAACCTGGAGGACAGGCTACAGCAACTAGAGGCTATCCTTACCAGAAACAAGAACGAGACAGATTGAGAGATTAACAACTGATGGACTACCTAACCTCTGCTGCAGCAGTCAGGCTTTTGCGGCAATCCTAGTGACAATACTAGGGCTTCTTTCCGCATGGCGGCTGTGGCAGGCCACCGGAGAACAAGACTGACCTACTAACCATGGCTGTCTTCTGGTACATACTAGCTGATGTGGCAGGTACTTTGGGGTCGGCAGCATTGTTTGTAAACAGCCATCTTTACACAATATCCGAGTACGCACACACTTTGCGGGGTTTCTACTATACGGGTCTCGACCTCTTCAAGACGCTACCAGCTATAGCCTTATACCTAGTGTTGTTAGGCTACTGGGGCAGACCTAACCAGGGGCGCAGGAAAGCAGCGCTCGCTCGAATTAAAGCTGTGGTCACTCGTTACAACCTGTCGCTAGTGTTCATGGCGGCTAGTATCTTTAGCGTCGTTTACGGTGTAGTGGCCTATGCACTGTCTCATCCGGAAATCACCTACACGCAGGTCCTGCTCGACCGCTGGGGTTGGGTTGTGGCAGCGATAATAAGCGGTATCGTCTCGGCCAAGTTAGCCGAGGAAAGGAACAAGACCGATGGAACAAGTAATAGCGCAGCTGGTTGAACTCATCGTGGCTGCGGCCATGGGTGCAGTGGCCAGTACCGTGCTCACCTGGATTCGCTACCTGCCCATAGGTATTAGCGAGGGCGACGCGGCCAATATCTCAGGCCACGCAGCAGAGCTGGTCGGGGCTATACTGGCGGCTGTCTCACCGTTGTTTTTCTACTGGGTTTTCGGGCTTATAGGTATCGGACCTGGAGTACCAGACAGTGAGATAGTTACAGCACTACCGTTCTTGGCCATCGTCGGTTCGCGGGTTAACTACATCTCGCGAAAACGAGCGGGGTTAAGAACCTAATGACCCACTACTGCTTAGTACAACGTGTTAACGAGGTTTGCCCTTTTTGCCAACATGCCGACCGGGTTTTCTTAGGTCATGGCGAAGTGCGCCACTGTGAACGCTGTACTATGTCGTGGGACCACACCGAAGACCTAACCGTATTCGAGGGCGCTAGCCTACCTACGCTAGGTGTCGCTTTCGAAGAAGCCGACTTTACCGAGGCCACCATGCTACAGAAAGTCGAATCGTTGCCACCGGAGATACGAACCAGGGTAAACCAAACAACACGGGCCTTGGTTCAGGCCACGGCGGCGGGTGAACGAGCGCAGCGGGTGCGCACTATTCCCATAGACGAATGGGACGAGGCGCTAGCGGCAGAAGAACCCGCTACCGTCTAACTAATGCCGTCTAACCTAGCAAAAAGAGTGCTCCTCTCCAGCTAGGCTTTTGATGGACCGGACCACGCTGGGCAGGTCATTACTGTCTCGTCTGCCTGTCCCAGCTGGTCCACCTAAAAGGACAACACATGCCGCGTGACTGGCAAGCAATCGTACAACAGAATAGCTTCACACCTGTCATGCGGCTGGTACACTTGGCTTTTAGGCAGACCGTAGACCACGAGGCCGCTATTAGGGCGGCTCTGCTTCGGTCCAGGCGAACAACCTACGAAGACGAGCTGAACAGGCTAGCTAAGCAAATAGGCTGCAACAAAAAAGCCCGCTTGACCACGGGTCCTGAACTGACAGCCTTGAACGAGGCCAGCACCACTGATGCAGAGAGCATGGTCAACACCTACAACTACGACTTGGCAATAGCAATCCAGGTCATCAAGCAAGAGAACCCGAAATCTAATCGAGCCACTTATGCTAGCAGGTTGCGTGAGTGGGACGGCAAGCGGGCCGAATGGAAGAACGCACAAGTAGCTATGTGGTCAACCTTGACCGCAGTGTCAGCAGCGCAGGATGCTTTCCTGCAACTAAATACGAATGTAACCGGGTCGGCCAAGCTGGGAGGGCCTAACCCAGCAGCAGAGCCAATCTGCCAAGGCTGGTTAAATCGGGGTACCGTGTCGCTTGAGGTGGCGCGTAACGACCCTAGCCCGTTTCATGCAGGTTGCCCGCATCCGTGGGTACTAACACTAAACCGGGCCGAAGGTGAAGAAGAGGACCCGGATTTCTGCTCGTCCTTGTGGATGGGTGACACAGCCTAACAGGAGGCACAACAATGGTAGCAAACCTTGATGGGGGCATGGAGGTAAAAGAAGAGCTAGTACAAAACGAGCCAGTTACCTTCACCATCCCGGACACAGAGACAGGAGCAACAGTGGACCCGGTTAAGCTCGGCTTGCGGGGTTGGCGTTGGTTCGTCCTGACCTGCGAAGACTGCGACAATGTACAGGCATCAACCGATGTCGCAGTGTGGGTTAACTACGACGGCGGCGACACCATGCTCGCTTTGACTGACACTAATGACCCAGGCTCTCTTAAGGCGCTGGGCAACCTACCTACAACTGGCACTTTTTGCCACCCTAATTACCGACGCACTAGGGGCGCGTAAGCTCCGTTTCGTGCTAAGCAACGCAGCCAGCGGAGGTACAGTGGTCTTTAAGCTGTACCCGGTTGGCGTCATTGGCGGCGACGTCTAAAGGAGAGACCATGAACCAGCCAGCAACAGCAGCGGTAGCTGTGCCTTTGGAGGCCCAGTTCACCGCAGACCTACACGAATCACTCGATTATGGCACCCTCACCTCGGACACCATCGAGTCGTTTCACAGACAGTACCCGAAGACCAACGATGACCCTCGTATAGGCGAATGGTTGTGGTCCTTCCGGGTATACGACGAGTTTATCACCTTTCGGTGGCGGGGCAAATACTGGAAGGCCGAGTACATCAACGGCACAGGCCCAGGCTCGGACGCTCAGTTTGCCGACATAGGCGAATGGGTCGAGGTTCAGTTTGTCCCAGTCGAGGTCGGCCAAGCGATGGAAGAGAGAGACCGGAAACTAGACCCAATCTTCAACCCAGTCATAACTGAGAGCGAAGATGAACAAGGCGGCGTCTGGTGGACAATGACCGAAACCGAGGTCACTGGTCTTGACGAGAGCGAAGACGGGTCCAACAAGTACATCGAGTTCCGCATCATCAAGCCTGGGTTTGGCAACAGCCGGGACAACCACTACTATCCACGCGATGTGGTAGAGCGGGACGCAGGAGTGTTCGTCGGAGCTAAGATGTACGAGGTCGAGCACAAGGAATCCGAGCGCAACAACCGTACTTGGGTTAGCACCTGTGTCGAAGCGGGAGAGCGGTTTGACGGCGAAGGCGGGGCTTTAGGTCGTGCCTTGGTCCACAATAGCGATTTCTGGGAGCGGGCTGTTGCCTTGAAGGAAGGCGGGCAATTGCACCAGCTACAGAACAGCATCGTTGCCCGTGGGAGCTGGAAGCCTGGAGAGGCCGAAGGCAGGTCGGCAAAGATTGTAACAGCTCTTTCCGAAGGACGCTACATCGACTGGGTCAACCGGGCTGGCGCTGGCGGCAACGCGTTAGCTCTTTTCACCGAGGCATACGCCAAGGATATACACGGTATCACCACAGCAGACGAGCTGGCCGACTTACGGCCTGACCTCGTAGAAGCGGTGGTCGAGGCCCACCAAGCAAGGCTACTATCGGAGCTAGACACTGCACTTACCCAGCAGCAGTTGATTGTCTCCGCAGAGCAGGACGAGACACCATCCAATCACCAGGAGGACGACACTATGTCAGAAGACCTACAAGCCGAGTTGCTCCAAGAGCGCGAGGCAAAGGAAAGCGCAATAGCTGAACTAGTCACCACTCGTAATACGGCGGCAGAAGCTATCATCGACAGTGCTGGTCTTCCCGAAGCAGTTAAAGGTCGAGTCAATGAGGCGCTGGGGTCCATCGACTTAGCCGAGACTGACTGGGAAGACAAGGTCAATCAGCTCATCGAGCGCGAGCAGCAGTATTACCAAACGGTGGCTAAGGCCGTCAATGGGGCAGGCAAACCAGCCGATTTAGGGGAGGCCGATGCAGATTCGGACGAACTACCTGACGCTGGCGAGGAGAAGGTGGAACCTGCTCTCACTGAGGCCGAAGCCGACGAACGCTGGGAACGCATCGTAGGCTAGCGACTAGCTACAGCACCACCAGTACAAACACTCACTAACAAGCGAGGACTAGCATGAGCACTACCTTTTATTCGAACACCAACTGGTCACGCAATCAAGTGCGGAACCACATTGCGGTACCGCTCGCTGATACGTGGCCGCAGGGTGCACCCAAAGACACAGTTGAAGACGGCTTGCACCCTGTACTGGCTATCGGACCCGCTACGGCGGCTGATGGCCGACCGAGACAGACTGTCGGCATCTTAGTCACCTACAACGCGACCTCTGGCCAAGTAGTCATGAACATCGGCTTTGGCGCATTGGTCAAGGCGTATGTGACCAACATCACCGGTTACAGTGGTGGCGACGCTAATGCCTGGGAAGATTCGCTGAACTTCGGACGCGCTGTTTACGTCGATGATTCAGACGACCTGCCTGCGGGCGTCACCCTTTCACTTTCACCGGCTAATGACGCGGCTGTGGCTAACCCGGTTGCGGGTTGGCTGTGGCATGACCCAGACGAGCTACCCGATACTGGCATTGGTGGCGGCAACAGCTCGGTGTATCCGGTTTCAGTTAGCGGAGCAGCTACAGTCACTTCAACCCTGACCATCCTGCTCGCTGGCAACGGCGGATACTAGGAACAAGGAGAGCAAACACTAATGCGACGTATACTAGAAAGCTTACGAGAAGCACGTCTTATCCAGCTGGGGCAACAGTCTATGACAGCCCAGCAACGCGAGCTACGCGAAAACGAGGTTCGCGACCTGTTCAATTACATCGACGCTCAGATTGGCGGCTTGCGCTTCAACGGCAACGGCGGGTTTGATGTTCCGCACGACCAGCTGCAAGAGGCCATGACTAGCGGTGACTTCACCTTTGCCATTCAGGAGTTTGTCCAGCGCATCATGCACGGACCGTACCAGCAGCGAGGTTTCAACTTCGAGCAGTTCATCTTCCCGGATGAGGTGCCGAATTTCCTACCCGTTAACCGGTACCAGAACCGTGGTGATGTGGACGACCTGCTGTATGTTGGCGAAGAGGCACCCAGCCAGTCTGGTCGTGTCCCGGATGCCACCAAGCGACAGTATCAGGTCTATGTCTGGGAGCGGGACTACGGTTTCAGCTTCCAGCTTCTGGTCAACGATGATATGGGCTACTTCAACGACCAAGCATCCCGCATGGGACGCTCGGCACGGCGTACCCTGGAGCGCTACGTCTCCCGGATGTTGACCAATGCGACCACTATTGCCCGTCTGGTAGCACTCGGTGCCAACTACAGCACCACCGGTCGTCTGACCACGGCGCGTATCAGCTCTGCTCGTATGGCCTTTGGTCAACGCGTAGACGATGATAGCAACCCGATTCAGGCTGGCCTGCGGTACATCGTCCATCATTCAGGTTTGGTAGACACCGTCGAGACCATCCGACAATCAGCCCAGGTGCCTGAGAACAACTCGAACGCGGCCAACGTAGTAGCTACCAACTGGGTACCCGTTGAGGACCCGCACATGGCAGGCACTGCACCGACCTTACCCTGGTACGCTTTGGCCGACCACCAAGCCACGGGTATTCGACCGTTGGTCTTGGCCAGACGCACTGGGGTTCCAGGTCCGTTGTTGCTGCGCAAGCGCTCCGACATCGAATCAGTAACCTCCTTGCTCGGCGGCGGTGGTGGCGCACCTCCGATGATGGGTGACTTCCTAACGGGAGCGGTCACCATCAAGATTCACGATGAGTGGGGTACCTACATCGACGCCACTAACGGCAACCTGTACGACGAAAAAGGCGCTTACTACTCCAGCGGCGAGGCCGCATAACAGGGGCGTCAACTAACGAGCAGCACCACATACCAAGTGAGAGGAGCATAGTACCATGGCAGGAAAAGACCAACAAGCGACACCCGTCGAGAATAGCGACGACGTGTACGCAACCAAAGAAGACCTAGCGGCTCTTGATGGCAAGCTAGACGCTGTACTACAAGCGCTGCAGAAGCAGAATGAGAGACCGGCAGTAGTCACCACGGGGCAAGCTCTAGGCGACGAGACCTTAGGGGTTGTTCCGGGTGACTACGTCGAGCACGGCTCGGAGAAGCATGCACAGTTGCTCGGCCTGGAAAAGGACGAAGAGGGCGAGTGGCGGCTAGTGGACATGACCCAGTTTGGACCAGCGGCAACAGAAGACTTTCTTAAGTCGGTGTTGGACCAGCGTGTACGGGAGCTAACCACCAAGCCAAAAGTGCCTGCGAACGCACCACCCTTGTGGCGACCGGACGAGCGCTAGGTCTAATCTCAAAGGAGAACACGCATGTTAGCACAAGTACCGGTTATCGCGAACCCGGCTGACTTCCCTGGTCAGATGGGTGTACCCGGTTCGGCATCGGGTTTGGGTCTCCGCATGATTCCTGGAGGTAACAGCTACTACGTAGCCAAGACCACTGAGGTGTCTATTGCGAGCGATTCAAACGACGGCACAGACCCGACTGCACCACGTGGCGACCATCCAGGGTGCGATAACCCGCATTGAACAGGCCCACCAT